>SXGQ01418258.1_pt1 | contig 13502 bp, 10 predicted proteins | sample 3178371 | NCBI WGS metagenome assembly SXGQ01 (sample SAMN11356859, study PRJNA531348) | freshwater metagenome | isolation source: freshwater sample F1-20 | place: China: Fuxian Lake, Yuxi | collected 2017-12-25
ATTAAAAATATTAAGTAAGATAACGAAACCAACAACTGGTCAGGTAAATATTCAAGGGAAGGTGGCTAGTCTATTAGAAGTAGGTACAGGATTTCACCCAGAGCTTTCTGGAAGAGATAATATTTACTTGAATGGAGCCATTCTAGGGATGAGCAAGAAACAGATAACCCAGCAATTTGATGAAATTGTAGAGTTTGCTGGTGATCAAATCATAAAGTTTTTAGATACACCTGTTAAACGTTATTCATCAGGTATGTATGTGCGCTTAGGTTTTGCTATTTCAGCACATTTAAATCCAGATATCTTGATTGTAGATGAGGTATTAGCTGTGGGTGATGCAGATTTTCAAAAGAAATCTTTAGGTAAGATGAAAGAAGTTGCATCAAAAGAAAAAACAATTTTATTTGTTAGTCATAACCTTACTGCTGTAGCTAATTTGTGTAATAAGACACTACACTTAGAAAAGGGTTATGTGAAGCAATTTGGTGAAACAGGTGAAGTCTTAAATAATTATTTATCTGCAATGCAGAACAATTTATTATTACAAGAATTTGAAGATGTTAATTTAGCACCTGGTAATGATCTTGTAAGACTTAAATATGCAAAATTAACTCCTTCATTGATTGGTGCTCAATTAATTGCAGATGTTAGAAGTTCATTAAAAATTGACATTGAATTTTGGAATTTACTTGATAGCCAAAATTTGAACATAAGTTTACATATTTATGCGAGCACTGGAGAATGCATTTTTAATGTAGGAACGGAACCTGAAATATTAAATAAAGGAATAGTTCAAGCTAGTTTGCTTATTCCTGGTTATTTTTTAAATGACGGAAATTATATAGTATCTTTTATGATCGTTAAAGATAAATCGATTGTTCTATTTAACTTCGAAGAAGTCTTTAATTTTGAAATTGCTGATTATCGGGAAGAAACAACATGGTACGGCAAGTGGCCAGGATATGTTCGACCTCAATTTGATTTTCCAATTCAACAAGTTTCTCAAAAAATATAATGTTACATGTAACTAAATCTTTTTTGCCAGATTTAAAAGAATATGTAAAATATTTGGAGAAAATTTGGGACTCACATCATTTAACTAATGATGGACCTTTTGTTAAAGAATTAGAATATAAACTAGGTGAATTTCTTGAAGTAGAAAATTTTATTTTTGTTTCAAATGGTACAATTGCCTTGCAACTTGCCTTAAAGGGCTTAGATCTAAAAGGAAATGTACTGACGACACCATTTTCCTATTGTGCCACAACAAATGTTTTGATATGGGAAGGTTGTAAACCTATATTTGTTGATATCGATCCCATTTCATTAACCGTTAATTCCCAACAAATAAAATCCTTTTCAGAACTGAATTCAATTTCAGGAATTCTAACTACACATGTTTATGGGAATTGTGGTGATCTTGAAGAACAAGAATTCATATGCAATCAAATGGGGATTCCGTTAATTTACGACGGTGCTCATGCTTTTGGAGTGAAATATAAAGGTAAATCCATATTCAACTATGGTACCGTTAGTACGTGCAGTTTTCATGCAACCAAAGTATTTCATACTATTGAAGGTGGAGCCGTAATGACCAATGACCATAAATTAGCTGAAAAAATACGTGGGATGAGAAGTTTTGGACATAAAAATGATGATTATTTTGATATAGGCATCAATGGCAAAAATTCTGAATTTCATGCAGCCATGGGATTAGTCAATTTTGATCATTTCTCTACCATCAAAAAACATAGAGAAATTTCTAGTTCACTTTATGATTCTTTATTAAAAGACCCAGTTGTTAAGTATCAATATAATTCTGATTTAGATAGAAATTTCAGTTATTATCCAATTCTTTTTAGCTCAGAAGAACAATTATTGCAAATCACAGATAAACTAAATAGTTACCAGATTTACCCGAGGCGTTATTTTTATCCTTCTTTAAATAATTTACCAACCGTAAATGGGAATGTGTGTTTAAATTCTGAAGAAATGTCGAAACGTATCTTATGCTTACCTTTATCTTCAGAAATTACAGAAGGTGACATTTTAAAAATATCATCTATAATTATGAGTTCACTATAATTGAATCTCGATGTACTTGTTAATTTTCATTTCGTTTATCTTATTGAATTATAAAATCTCTTCAAAAGTTTCCGATAAATCGTTTGAAGAGATTATGATATTGGGTTTTTTATTTTATTCCTCTAGCATTATACTTTCAGGTTATCTACTATCAGAATTTCATTTATGGAACTCTAGGATTCTATGGTGTATTATACCATTTTTCTTTTCTTACATCCTATATATTTTATTTAATAGATCATTTGTTAATTCTCAGGTTACGAATAAATCTGCGTTTAAAATAACTGGTAGTACTATTCAATCGATACATGTAGAATTTTCAGGAATGATTTTCTTTGAAAGAATAATTTTCTCTATTCTTTTTTGGACAATTAGCATTCTAACCATTACACAAGTCTATTTAATATTTAATAGTCCTCCCAATGAATGGGACAGTATGACAGGACATTTAAATCGAATTCTATATTTTTTAAATCAAGGTACCACAGAGCACTTTATAGGTACCAACTTTAATATCGATACTTATCCAAAAAGCTTTTGTTCTATTCAGGTATATCCTTTTTTAATGAGTGGATATAATGAGCATTTTTTTAAACTACCTAATTTTGGTTCATTTTGGTTGATTTGTTTTGGTACTTATGGAATCTTAAAACAATTGGGAGCTTCGTATAAATCTAGGTTATTTGGAAGTCTAATTGTTTTTTTATCACCCAACATAATTATGCAATCAATTTTGACTGATACTGATATTGTTTTGGGAGCATATTTAGTAAGTATCGTATACCTAGCTTTAGTTTTTAAAAATACACAGAGGCCCATATATATTTATTTTATAGGCTTGGCTTTTAGTTTAGCTTTAAGTCACAAAATAACTTTTGTTTTTTCATTCTTACCGCTATTAATTATTTATTTATTTGTAATTTTTTCTTCTAAGAAATATGAAATTTTATTCAAATTAAAGCACTTTTTTTTCGCTCATCTATTAGGTATTATTTTCTTTGTTGCCCCAACTGGCTATATCGCTAATTACTTGTATTATAATCATCCCATTGGTCCAGAAGTTGCTACAAAACATCAATCTGTTGAGCGTGCAGGAAGCTTTGATAATTTAATGGTTCAAGGATCCAGAAATGTAGTGAGATATTCATTCGATATATTAAATTTTGATGGCTTAAGGAATTGGACTATTGTTGAGGAAAAGCAGAAATCATTAAAATCTAAATTGGTCAAATTAGACGAATATTTTAATTTAGGTTTAGAGAAAACCACAGATTTTACGATAATCCCATTTAGCTTTAATCGCAGATTCGAGTTTTTTAATGGAAGTCCCATTTACGGCTCAATTTTTATTTTTTTAATATTGCCATCAATTTTATTTTTTTTTAAAAAACCCAATCTAACCAAAGGAATCTTTCTAATTGCTTTTATTTTACACTTTTTATTATTGGCCTATACGGCTCCATATGATCCTTGGAAAGGAAGGTATATGATTAGTTCATTGATATATATAGTTCCATTTTTTATCTACATAGGAGATTATTTATTTAATAATACACCACCTAAATTTTTTAAGTTAGTCTTTGGCTTTACGATTGTTATCATTTCTATTTCTGCCTTGTCTACTATTGGTTTAAATTTAAGAGCTTTACCCTTTGATGCTTATGGGAGAAAATCTATTTTTAAGTTAAATAGGATAGAGGCACTTACAGTTTCCAGGCCGGATATTACTTTAGCATATGAAAATTTCGAAAAAATAGTACCACCTAACGCAATTGTCGCCTTAGGAACAATTAATGATGATTACGAATATCCTTTATGGGGAAAATATTTTAAACGGAAATTAATTCCAATCAATCCTTTTGGTATGGGTTTACAAAAAATACCAAAAGAAGCTCAGTATTTATTTTTCGCATCTAGTGTCATTAAACCTATGAAAACTGACATCAGATTAGGAACCCAATTAAATATGAAAGTGGGTATATTGGTTCCTGGTGAAGATTATTATTTACGAAAATTATTTTAAGTTTTTTGTTTTTTCTTTTGAGCAGAAGGAAACAAGATGTTGTTTAAAATTAATCTATATCCCGGGGAATTTTTATGCAAGCTTAAATCAGTATGTTCTTCGTTTACAAAATGCTGATAATCCTCTGGATCATGACCTCCTAAAAAGCAGAAAAAACCTTTTCCTAAAGTACCATACAAGTATTTTACTTCTTCCAATTTCTGATTTTCTGCTAGTATAATAATATTAGGTTTTAGTTTAGATGTGGCGAATGCGGTAGTTTGTCCCATAAATCCATGAATTAATTTTTCATGATTTTGATTTAGAATCGATGGGATTAAATCATTCTTCGATGAAAAATCATTTAATTCAAAATAATCTAAATCCTCTGAAATTTTTCGCGTTGTAAAATTAGGGGAAGCATCTATATCAGAGAATTCGTTAACTCTTGGATTAGTATAGATATTGAAATTTGTAAAGGCTAATGTTTCTTGAAATTTCAAGCTATTATTTATATTTTCTGAGATTGGATCACCGTCCAAACTATAATCAACAATATCAATATCGGAACTTGCTAAGGAAATATCAAATGTATCTGTAGCGGTACACATGGCAAACATGTAACCACCGCCGATGATAAATGATTTCAACAATAGAGTAATCTTATTTTTTAATTGTGAAACCTTTTTAAAACCATTTGTTTTGGCCACATTCCTATCTTCAATTAATTGATTTTGATACCATAACTGGTCCTTTTGAGTAAACATTTTCCCCATTTGACCTGTAAAATCTTCATGATGTAAATGAATCCAATCGAATTCTAACAATCGACCATTAAGTATATCTTGATCATATATGATTTCAAAAGGTATTTCAGCATACCTCAGTGCCAATGAAACCGCATCATCCCAGGGTGAGGCTGAAGTTGGTGAATATAAAGCTATTCTGGCAAATTTATTTAGCGTAACGACTTCCATGTTATTTTCAATGGCAGTAAGTTGCTTAACTAAAAGATTTGTTTCTTGATCTTTTAATATCGCACAAGTGATTCCTTGGCTTATTATTTTTTCATAAAGAATATCATCATAAGAAACGATAAAGGATCCTCCTAAATAATTCAAACACCATTTGATTTCATTTTGGCCATTTTTTAAATGGTTGTAAATAATTCCATACGATTTTAAGTGATTTTTTTGCGAATTATCCATGGGTATCAAAATGCTTTTGGCATTTAATACATCTAAATTCAGCATAAATATGATTAATGGAAGAATTAGATACTTCATTGGTTTTTCTACAAGTCAAATATGTAATAAATTGCAATCTAAAATTATAATTTAGGTAACCAAAATGAATTTAAAAGAAAATGTATTTGAGGGTTTAAGGTCTATAAAAAGTAATTTATTAAGAACAATTCTTACAGCCCTCATTATTTCACTAGGTATTACATCTTTAGTAGGTATTTTAACGGCTATCGATGGCATCCAAAGTTCTGTGGACAATTCATTCTCTGGGTTAGGAGCTAATTCCTTTGATATCCGAAATAGAGCTGCTATGCAAATTAGGAGAGAGGGACAAAGAGAAAAAAAATTTAAAAATATAGACTACAGGCAAGCTTACCGATATAAGGCATTATTTAAAGAAAAAGGCAATGTTTCCTTAAAAACCAATGTTTCATTTAATGCCATTGCCAAATATCTATCCAAAAAAACAAACCCCAATTCAAGGTTAATGGCTATAGATGAGAATTTTTTAGATTTAAAGGGATATAAAATTAGTTTAGGTAGATCATTTTCAAATAATGAATTTACAAATGCAAATAATGTATGTATTTTGGGGGTTGACGTAATTGATCAATTATTTGAAAAAGAAACTCCAATTAATAAGGAAATAATTGTTAGTGGATTAAAAATGAAGGTTGTTGGTATATTGTCCAAAAAAGGTAATATGATGGGCGGGGGAGACGATCGAGTAATCATGGTCCCATTAGAAACTGGAAGAAAGATGGCTGTTGGGCGCCAACTAAATTTTGATATAACAACATCAACTATTAGAGTTGTCAATTTTGATGACTTTATGGAAGAGGCAAGGGGTATTATGCGTAAAGTTCGCATGGATCCTATTGGAGGAAATGATTCATTTACGATAGATCGTTCTGATTCCATTGCAAAAAGTTTTGAAAGTATTACATCTACTTTACGAGTAGGGGGATTTGTCATAGGATTTATAACTCTTTTAGGGGCTGCAATTGCATTGATGAATATAATGATGGTCTCAGTAAGTGAGCGTACAAGGGAAATTGGTATTAGAAAATCATTAGGTGCCACTCCCGCTCGTATTTTGCAACAATTTTTAATTGAAGCTATTGTAATTTGTTTAATTGGTGGTATTGGTGGTATAATCATGGCAATTCCCATAGGTAATTTAATTGCTCAAGGCATTAGCTTAGGAAATGCAAGTTTTATTATTCCTTGGTTATGGATGACAATCGGAATCATTATTTGTATTCTAGTTGGCTTATTTTCAGGAATTTACCCGGCATATAAAGCATCAGAAATGGATCCTGTTGAAGCTTTACGATATGAATAGACAATTTAATCTTCTTCTTAATTTTGTAAAAGCGGATTTGAAAAGCTATTTTTGCATTGCAAATTTAATTTATTTGCCCAGATGGCGGAATTGGTAGACGCGCTGGTCTCAAACACCCGTGGGTGCAAGCCCGTGCCGGTTCGACTCCGGCTCTGGGTACAGCCTCTCAAGAAATTGAGAGGCTTTGCCTTTTATAGCATTTTTAAAAGTTCAGATTTCCATTTTTCATAAAAATCCAACGTTTGATTTTTGTTATGGTCTGGTAATATTTCAGATAATAAATTAATGGAATTAACGCCTTCTTGTACTGATTTATAATAATTCGAACCAATACCAGCACCTAAAGCAGCTCCATAAGCGCCATCGGTTTCTAAAAGTTGAATAGGAACTTTTGATGCATTAACGATTGTTGACGAAAAAATAGAACTTAAATACATATTTGCATTTCCAGCTTTTATTTTATGTGGGATTATTCCAGATGAACTTAATAATTCTAACCCATAAACCATTGAAAAAGCTATTCCCTCTTGGACTGATCTCGAAATTTCATTTATTTGGTGCCTATTAAAGTCTAAGTTCTTAAAACTTCCACCAATAATTTTATTATTGAATATTCGTTCAGCACCATTTCCATATGGAAAACACAATAAATCTTTTGAGCCTATTTCGGATTGATTAGCGTAATTATTTAAGTCAGTATAACTATTGTTAGGGAAAAAGTTTTCTTTTAACCAACGATTTAATATACCTGTTCCATTGATACACATTAATACTCCAATTCTTCGTAAATCTTTTGTATAATTAACATGAGCAAATGAATTAACGCGACAATTAGGATCAAATTTCATCTCCGAGCTAACCCCATAAATAACTCCAGAAGTACCTGCCGTAGTAGCAATTTCGCCTGGTTCAATTACGCCAAGTGATAGTGCATTATTAGGTTGATCACCAGCTTTATATGTAATTTTTAAATTAGTAGATAAACCTAATTCAGAAGCTAACGAACTACTAATTTGTCCATGATTTTCAAATACTTGTTTGATTTTTGGAAACAAAGAAATGTCGAAACCATAATAATTCAACAAATCTTTAGAGATTTCGTTTTTATTAAAATCCCAAAATATACCTTCGGATAATGCCGATATAGTCGTTGTTAGTTCATCAGTAAATTTATAGGAGATAAAATCACCAGGTAACAACACATGTTTAATTTGCTCATAAATACGAAGTTCATTATTTTTAACCCATGCCAATTTAGATGCTGTGAAATTACCGGGTGAATTCAATAAATCCTTTAATATTTTCTCTTTTCCTAAATCTTCAAAAGCCTGGTCTCCGATGTTAGCTGCCCTTGAATCACACCAAATGATTGATGGTCGTAAAACTTGCTTATCTTTATCTAAAATAACCAATCCATGCATTTGATACGATATTCCTATAGCTGATATATCGAATGGATTGTATTTTTTTGTGGCATTAGCCATTTTGATAACTTGCTTAACACAATACCACCAATGTTCCGGTTCTTGTTCTGCATATCCCGGAGCATTAGAAATTATCTCGTTTTCAATTTCAGGAAAAGAGCAAGTGTGAATTATTTTTTTTGTAGATGCCTCTACAACACTTAATTTTATAGATGAGGTGCCGACATCAATGCCACATAAAAGCATAAATAGATATGTTAAAAATAAGAATTAAAAATCATAGGGTTAATAACCTATTTCAATTGTCTAATATAAGAATAAATGTTTTACCTAGAGAAATATTTGCTTTGATAGGTAAAAGCGGAAGTGGAAAAAGTACAGTCGCTAAAATTGTGGTAGGTTTATTACAAAATGAAAATGGGAGTATTCTAGTAAATGGAGTTGAATTGAATAATCATGATGAAAGATTAATCCCCCAATTTTTTAAAGCAGGCTATTTGCCGCAAAATTTACATTTGAAACCTTTTCATACGGTTTTAGATTTTTTGAAAATTATTTTTCAAAAATCCACTTCGCCCCAAAAAGAAATAAATAAATATGTAAGAATTTTTCATTTACAAAAGGTATTAAGTACTCAAGTGACTAATTTATCCGGTGGGGAAAAACAAAAATTAGGTATTTTAAATGCCATCAGCGAACCTATTGAATATTTAGTATTAGATGAACCATTTAGCCAATTAGATACCGAGCAAAAGTTAGAATTTGCAACGATCATTCAAGAGATTATTGAAATCAAAAATATTCCTTGTCTTCTAATAAGTCATGATTTATCTGATATATTAAAACTAAGTCACTCGATTGGCATTTTAAATCAAGGTAAATTAATTCTAAATGGAGATATTCATAAATTATTAAAGAGTCAGAATAAAGTGGTGATTAATTTGAAAAATGCACTGTTTAATTGGCACGATTTGAATCACTCTATTATTGAAAATCTGAAAAAGCTTTAAATTTTAACGCATTTCTTGTTGTGATATTTATGATTTCATCTACTTGCTTTTCATATAAATCAGCTAGCTTTTGAGCGACCAACTTTAAGTATTGTGGATGGTTAGGTTTTCCCCTAAATGGGACAGGGGTTAAGTATGGAGAATCCGTTTCTAATACTATATAGTTTAAATCTATGTGTTTAATGCTATCAAATAGATTTGTGTTTTTGTAGGTGATAACTCCACCAATTCCTAGTGAGTAACCCAATTTAGTTAATTTGGATGCTTCGGAAGCATCTCCAGAAAAACAATGAATAATTCCTTTTAACTGTTGAAATTCTTTCATGGATAGGATTGCAATTAAATCGGCATAAGCTTTTCGGCAATGAATATCGACCCAACTATTTTCTTCTAAAGCCCAATGGCATTGTATTTTAAATGCATCTATTTGTTCATTTTTGTATGTAATATCCCAATAATAATCTAAGCCAATTTCCCCAATAGCTAAAAATTTCAATTGTCCAAAATGTGATTTTAATAATGCTAATTGCTCTTTATAATCATCTTTTACGTACGTTGGATGTAAACCAATCATGGGTTTGCATAACTCTGGGTAGGATGATGATAATTTCAGTAGTGATTCTAACGTTTCAACATCACAATTAGGTAGCCATACCTCTTTAATTCCGGATTCCATTAGTTGGTTTATATTAGCTTCGATATCTCTTGTAAATATATCATCGTACAGATGAGCATGTGTGTCAATCATAAAGTTTTAAATTGAAAATTATTTTGTGAACAATATTTCAAAATTGGTTCTAGAACAAGACTTAAAATAGGAAAAGCTTTTTTACTATCATGAAAAATTAAAATAGAACCATGATGGATATTTTTCTTAGCAGATTTAATAATATCATTCGGATTATTATTTCGATTATAATCACCAGAAATAAATGTCCACATATAAATGGGTGTGTAATTGATTAATTTTCTATAAACAAAACGATTGATTTTGCCATAAGGTGGTCTGAAACCAACGGAAATAGTACCTAGCCTATTAATTTCAATTTCGCAAAGTTTGTATTCATTTAAAAATTCATTTGCACTAACATGCCAACTATTTACATGATTCATCGTATGATTACCTATTTTATGACCATTCTCAAGTATTTGCTGTGCTAATTCGTAATGTGCTTTTAAGTTATTGCCAATGCAAAAAAAAGTAGCTTTTGCATTATATTTGGTAAGAAGATCTAAAACATAATTCGTAATTTCAGGGGTAGGCCCATCATCAAACGTTAAATAAATAGTTTTTTCGATTTCTAATTCAGTATTCTTCTTCCAAATAAGTTTTGGGAAAATATACTTTAAAACTTTAGAGATCTCATTAATTAACATGTACTAGAATTATATGTCGCAAATTACTAGTTCCACATCAGAAAAAATAATTTTAGGGATTGATCCGGGCACTAGATTTCTGGGGTATGGATTAATAAAAATAAATAAAGAAAAAGTAACTATTCTTCAATATGGAATATTGAATTTAACCAAGTATACCACACAAGGAGCCAAATTTCTAAAAATTCATGAACGAGTGTTAGGCATATTAGAAGAATTCCTTCCAGATGAAATAGCCATAGAATCTCCTTTTTTCGGTAAGAATGTACAGTCTATGTTAAAACTAGGGAGAGTACAAGGAATGGTCATGTCACTTGCCTTCTCAAAAAACATTCCAGTTTCTGAATACGAACCCAAAAAAATCAAACAATCTGTCACTGGAAATGGAAACTCATCTAAGGAACAGGTGGCTAAAATGGTGGAGATTATCGGAAATATTAAATTAGACGCTAAGCTATTTGATGCAACGGATGCGTTAGGAATAGCTATTTGTCATCATTTTCATAATAATAATTTAACATCTACCCTTAAAGGAACAAAAAAGGGTTGGGGTGCTTTTGTCAATGAAAATCCATCAAGAATTAAATGACAGACTTCATTTGAATTTGTAACTCCTCAATCGTATTTGTTGGCAAATAGCACGTGTCACCGATGCATAAATAAAAATTAAATTGATTTTTGGTCAAGATAGGTGTATAAATTATCATCGCTTTATCGATTGGAAATTCAGTTTTTTGTAGCTGCTCTAGATTTATAAACCTAGCATTGTATTTAATTAAAGCTTTTGGGTACTCAACGTAGTCACTGTATATTTTTAACCAATTTGAAAAATATAAAGGATTATTTAGGGCAGATTCTAGGATGTTTTCCACCATTTCCTTGGCCTTTAAAGTATAGGCAGGTACTTGGTTAATAAATCCAATTTTAAACAAACATTCACATAAAATCGAATTAGAAGATGGCATGACCGAATCATTAATTTCATATTTTTCGGCAATTAATATCTCTGATTTATTTGAATAATAATTAAAAAAGACTGAACAGGATTTATTTTGATTGAAATTTTCAAGCATATCGGTTAAACACGAATTGGCCTTATTAATATAATTAATATCTCCACTTACTTCATATAAATCGATATAAGCTTTCGTTAAAAAGCTCATGTCATCTAAAAAGGCTATTATTGGATTAGCCGAGTATTTAACTTGGTGTAAATAGGTCTTATTTTTAATGAAGTGATTTTCAATTTGTATGATAATTGACTTTGCTAAATCTAAATAAGCGTAATTATTAATAGAAATGTATGCTTGAACAAGAGAAGAAACGTAAATAGCGTTCCAAGATAGTATTTGCTTCGTATCTGTATTTGGTCTTATTCGAGTCGTTTTAATTCTTCTCAATATATCTAATTGTACACTAAATGACTTATTGCTGATTGGAGAAATTTTGAATAGTATATTTTGATCGTTTTCCCAATTTCCATTAGTAGTTATTGAGAAGTGATTATAAAAATCTTTATTACTTGAATAGGGTAGTATTGAGTTAAGTTCTTTAAAAACCCAAGTATAATATTTCCCTTCTTCACCTTCACTATCCGCATCAATGGATGAAAAATAAAGTCCATTATCCCCTTTTAGTTGTTCATTTATAAAATCAACGGTATCCGAAATGACATCTTTATATAAATCAATACTTGTTTTTGAATAAGCTAATGAATAGGTTTTTATTAATTGGACGTTATCGTAAAGCATTTTTTCAAAATGAGGGCAGAACCATTCAGAATCAACTGAATATCTAGAAAATCCTCCTTCAATTTGATCGTAAATTCCACCTTGAGCCATTTTTTGTAAGTGAAGATTATAAAGTTCACTGACACCTAATTTTAAAAATTCACTATTGGGTAGGTTAATTAAAAAATCAATTAAACATGGTAGTGGAAATTTTGGAGCTTTTTGAATACCTCCAAAAATGGGATCTAAGGACGATTTAATTTTAGGAAACACCTTTTCTAAATTCCTAGCATTGGGGTTTAAATTAAATTTATTGAACAATAAATGATTATCGTTGAGGCTTTCTGCAAATCCATCGGCAGATTTATTTAATTCAGTTCTATTTTTTTTGAATGCCTCATTGATTGATTTTAAAACTGAAATCCAGTTCTTTTTTGGAAAATATGTTCCACCGTAAAAAGGTTTTTTATTGGGCATTAAAAATACATTTAAAGGCCATCCACCTCTAATGCCCATTTTTTGTACAGCTTCCATATAAATCATATCAAGGTCCGGCCGTTCCTCTCTATCTATTTTTATATTGACAAAATGATTATTCATTATTTCAGCTACTTCTTGATCCTCAAACGATTCATGCTCCATTACATGACACCAATGACAAGCTGCATAACCGATACTAATTATGATTGGTTTATCTTCTACCATAGATCGTTCTAGAGAGTCATCATTCCAAGCTTCCCAATGTACTGGATTGTCTTTATGTTGCAACAGATAGGTACTTACTTCATTTATTAGTTTATTCATTAGTATAAAAATGTATTTGTATTTTTGAACAAATTTTTAATATGGTAGAAAGTAGAGATTTCGTCATTAGCCCAGCGATTGCTTATTCATCTGAACTATTACATCAATTCTTATTGGCAGAATTGGGTGCAAATCTATTGAATAATAGTCAATATCGAATTGAAAAGATTTCATTAGATGCTAGAAACAAAAATATAAAAGCACTTGTAAAAATAGGCATATATAGTAAAGACCATGATTTTTCATTAGAGCTTACATCTATTTTACCTAAATTAAAGAAGAGTAGTAAAAGAGTCGTTGTCATCGGAAGCGGACCTGCAGGGTTATTCGCGGCTCTTAAATTGATTGAATTAGGATTAAAACCTATCATATTGGAAAGAGGGAAAAATGTTCGTGATAGAAGGCGCGACATAGCCGCCATTAATCGATTTAATATTGTCGATGCTGATAGTAATTACTGTTTTGGAGAAGGCGGAGCAGG
>SXGQ01773090.1_pt1 | contig 13502 bp, 15 predicted proteins | sample 3178371 | NCBI WGS metagenome assembly SXGQ01 (sample SAMN11356859, study PRJNA531348) | freshwater metagenome | isolation source: freshwater sample F1-20 | place: China: Fuxian Lake, Yuxi | collected 2017-12-25
AATCCCCGGCTTCGAGGCGCTCGCCGACTCGTGGGAGGAGGCCGCGCCTCTGGGCTGGGACGTCGCCGACCCCGCACCCGTCGCGGCCGCTGCGTGCTTCCTGCTCGGCGACGGCGCCCGCGCGATCAGCGGGGAGATCCTGCACGTCGACGGCGGGTACCACGCGATGGGCGCACCGGGGACCGCGGTCGTCGCCGCGATGAGCCACGCCTGACGGGCGCATACCCGGTTCCTACCCCCGGCGGTAGAGGTCACCAGTTCGGGGGACCCCTGACCGGACGCGCGGATATGTCCTGGACAGCGTGCTTGATCCGAGCGGCGAGGTGCCGACAACTCAGGCGTCCACTCCCGTTGACCTGAGGATCGTCCGCATGCGTCTTTCCATCCGCACCAAGCTGCTCGGCAGCTCGCTGGTGCTCATCGCACTCTGTGCCGTGATCGCGGCGCTCGCCGTGGTCCGGCTCGGTGAAGTCAAGAACAACGGCAACGAGCTGTTCGAGAACGGCTACCAGCCGACGGTGGCCGCCGTCTACATCTCGTCACTGGCCAAGGACATGCAGCTCCAGGGCGCGACGTACGGCCTGCTGGCCGCCACCACGCCGCCCGCACAGCTTGAAGCGGCGGCGGACAAGGCGAAGATCCTGCCGAACATCGAGAACGATCAGAAGATGATCAAGACCGTCACGCCGCAGCTGCAGCAGGCTCCGGCCAGCATGCAGGATTCGGTGAAGGAGATCCTCGCGTCGTCGACGGCCTACAACAAGGGGCTCGCCAAGATCCTCAAGGCGCCGCCCGGCAGCCCGGAGGCCGGTCAGGCCGAACAGGAGATCAACTCCGCGCTCGCGCGCCTGAGCACGTCGTCCAGCGAGTTCTCCGAGGCAGGCAACGCGTTCGCCGAGGACAAGGCGAAGGACATCGACGACGTCTACACGCAGAGTCGCGCGATCGTCTTCGGCGCGCTCGGCCTCGCCGTCGTCCTGGGTCTCGCGCTCGCGTTCCTGATCTCGGGCTCGATCCGCAAGGGCGTCAACGCCATCCGCGAGCGTCTCGGCTCGCTGCAGGAGCACGACACCGCGTCGCTGCGCACCGGCCTGGAGGCGATCGCCGAGGGCGACCTCACCCGCCGGGCCAACGCGGTCACCACGCCGATCGAGCGCATCTCGCGCGACGAGATCGGCGAGATCGCCGTGGCGGTCAACGAGATCACCAAGGACACGAAGCAGTCGGTCGACAGCTACAACGCGTCGCTCGACGCGCTGGGCGACCTGATCGGCCGCGTGACCCAGAGCGCCGACACGCTGTCCGCCGCGTCGGATCAGATGGCGACCACGTCCGGCGAGGCCGGCCGCGCCGTCGAGGAGATCGCCGCAGCCGTCGGCGAGGTCGCGATGGGCGCCGAGCGCCAGGTGCAGGCCGTCGAGGGCGCCCGGGCGATGACCGACGAGATGGTCGAGGCGACCCGCTCCTCCGCTACCGCCGCCGAGGAGACCGCGCACGCGGCCGAAGCCGCCCGCGACGTCGCCCAGCAGGGCGCCGACGCCGTCGGCCAGGCGACCGCCGCCATGGCCGCCGTCCGCGAGGCGTCGGGTGAGGCGACCGAGGCGATCCGCGAGCTGGGCGCCAAGAGCGAGCAGATCGGCGGGATCGTCGACACGATCACGACCATCGCCGAGCAGACGAACCTGCTGGCGCTCCACGCGGCGCTCGAGGCCGCCCGCGCCGGGGCGCAGGGCCGCGTGTTCGCGGTCGTCGCCGACGAGGTCCGCAAGCTGGCCGAGGAGTCCCAGCAGGCGGCGTCGTCGATCAGCACGCTGATCGGGGAGATCCAGCACGAGACGCGTCGCGCCGTCGACGTCGTCGAAGCCGGCGGCACGCGCAGCACCGAGTCGGCCCAGACGGTCGAGGAGGCCCGCGAGGCGTTCGGCGCGATCAACTCCCACGTGCAGGAGGTGGGTGACCGGATCGGGCAGATCGCGGCCGCCGCGCAGCAGCTCTCCGCGACGTCGACGAGGATCGGCAACGAGATCACGGCGGTCGCCGCGGTCGCCGAGGAGACGTCGGCCTCCACGCAGCAGGTGTCCGCGTCGACCGAGCAGACCTCGGCGTCGACGCAGCAGATCTCAGCGTCGGCTCAGACGCTGGCCACGACCGCGGCCGAGCTTCAGGAGCTCGTCGGCCGCTTCTCGCTCGGCGAGGCGCAGGAGGACGCGCCGCTCATCGTCGAGGAGCCGGAGACCGCAGTGCCCGCAGAGGCCTAGGGGTACGCGCCACGCGCACGGGGATCCGCTCGCTACGAGCGGATCCCCTGCGTGAGCTGGAAGCGGTCGTCGGGGTCGACGCGCTTCTTGATCTCACGCAGACGTGGCAGGTTGGACCCGTAGTAGGCCTGCAGCGGCGAGGACAGGTCCAGGTCCGAGTAGTTCTGATAGGCCTGCCCGTTGCCGTACTTCGCGATGATCTTGCGCGCGGAGTTCACCCGCTTGCGCGCCGTGGTGATCGGCGCGTAGGAGACGATCTGGACGCTGAAGCGCACGTTGCGGTGGACGAACGCGGTGGCGCTGGGCGACACGTCGTTGATGCGCCCGCCGTAGCTGTCGCAGACGAGCGTCGCGCCGGTGTTCGCGGCGGAGACGAACGCGCTGCGGGCCGCGCTGCTGAGCTTCTTCGCGACGTAGATCGACGAGGCGTCGAACGGCTGGGGCGGGATGTTCTCGCACTGCGCGACGCTCTTGCCCTCCGAGCAGCCGGCCCACCGGGTCATGAGCGAGAGGTATCCCGACGTGCCCATGCTGATGTTCGCGCCGGGGATGCGGCGCAGCGGCGCGATGAGCTTCGACAGGTTCGCCTGTGAGCCGAAGTACTGGCCGAAGACGGTCGCGCCGTTGCTGGTCAGCGTGCAGAGGCAGGTCAGTGCGGCCGGTCCACCCGGCGCGAGGTCATCGAACGCGGCGAGCGCCTCCGCGCGGGACGAGCCCGGGAACCGCGCGAAGAACCAGGCCGCGCGGCTGACCCGCTGCGTGCGCAGCCGCATCGATGTGACGAGCCCGAAACTCCCGCCACCGCCGCGCAGCGCCCAGAAGAGGTCGGCGTTCTGCGACGCACTGCAGGTCCGCAGCTCCCCGTCGGCGGTGACCACCTGGATGCTCTGGATGCGGTCGAGCGCCAAGCCGAGGTTGCGGCCGGCCAGGCCCATGCCGCCGCCGAGGGCGTGGCCGCCGAGGGCGACGTTCGGACACGAGCCCGCGGGGATGGTGGCGCCGCGGCGGGCCAGCGTGGCGTAGACGCCCAGCAGCAGCGCTCCGGGGCCGATGGTCGCGACCCCGCTGCCGTTCAGCGCCACGCTGGACAGCGAGCCGACATCCACGACGACCGCGGTGCTCGACGTCGACGCGCCGTTGTACGCGTTGCCGCCGGACTTGCCGACGAGCGGGATGTCGAACCGGCTGGCCCAGCGGACGACCTCGCGCACGTCGTTGGCGTCGCGCACGCGCACGACGGCGGGCGGGTCGACGCCGTTGAAGCGGGTGTTGAAGAGCTGGTGCGCGGCGCCGTAGCCCTTCGTTCCCGGGCTGAACACGGTGCCCCGGACGGCACTGCGCAGCGCACTGAGCTGGGTGGGGGTCAGGCGCGTCGCAGCAGAGCTGTTCGCGGCGAGCGGGCCGAGGGACAGGGCGAGTGCGCCGGCGGCAGAGCGCTGGACGAACTCCCGGCGGGTGGTCGTCATGTGCCGATCGTACGGGTCGGCCCCGCCATCCCTGGCCGGTTCACCGACGTTCCCTGCGCTGAGCGACAACAACGTCGGCGTGGATCGGTGTGGCGCTGCGCCATCGTCTGGAAACACCACGGGAGTACGCTCCAGGCATGGAGCGCGAGCCGCACGTCGCCATCCGCGACACACCGCTCGACCCGGCGCAGATCACCGCGCTCGTCACGGACCCGCGCGCGGGCGCCGTCATCACCTTCAGCGGCGTGACCCGTGACGTCCCGTCGCTGGACTACGAGGCCTACGGCGAGATGGCCGAGCAGACCATCCGCGAGATCGCCCGCGCCGCCCAGGAGCGCCACGGGCTGACCGCCGTCGCCGTCGAGCACCGCACCGGCACGGTCGCCCTCTCCGAGCCGAGCGTCGTCGTCGCCGTCTCCGCCGGGCACCGTCCCGAGGCGTTCGAAGGCGCACGCGAGATCATCGACGAGCTGAAGGCACGCGCCCCGATCTGGAAGCGCGAGGAGCGCGACGGCGAGTTCGTCGAGGTCGAGGGGAACCTGCCCGCATGACGCTCACCGACGCCCACGGCCGCACCGTCGACGACCTGCGCATCAGCGTCGTCGACCGCTGCAACCTGCGGTGCACGTACTGCATGCCGGCCGAGGGCCTGACGTGGCTCGACCGCGCGGACATCCTGAGCTTCGAGGAGCTCGAACGCCTGACGCGGGTCTTCGTGAACCTCGGCGTGAAGACGGTACGGCTGACCGGCGGCGAGCCGCTCGTGCGCAAGGACTTCCCCGTGCTGGCCGGCATGCTCGCGGGCATCGACGGGCTGGAGGACCTGTCGGTCACCACGAACGGCGTCCTGCTCGAACGCGACGCCGCGAAGCTCGTGGCCGCCGGCATCGACCGCTTCAACGTCAGCCTCGACAGCCTGCACCACGAGCGCTTCCACCAGCTCACCCGCCGCGACGACCTGCACCGCGTCCTGCGCGGGCTGCAGACGCTCGGCGCGCAGCCCGGGGTCGGCACGATCAAGGTCAACTGCGTCGCGCTGCGCGGGGTCACCGAGGCCGAGGTCGTCGACTTCGCCGAGCTCGCGCGCCGCGAGCCCTACGAGGTCCGGTTCATCGAGTTCATGCCGCTCGACGCCGACCGCAACTGGACCCCGGAGGACGTCCTCACGGGCGAGGAGATCCGCCAGATCATCCACGCGACGTACCCCCTGACCGACCCCGAGCGCCCGCCGCACGCGACCGCGAAGGTCTGTCACTTCCTCGACGGGAAGGGGCGGGTCGGGTTCATCAATCCGGTCAGCGAGCCCTTCTGCAGCGACTGCAACCGCCTGCGCCTGACGGCCGATGGCAAGCTGCGCACCTGCCTGTTCAGCCAGCGCGAGACCGACCTGCGCGAACCGCTGCGCGCGGGTGAGAGTGACGCGGAGCTGGCCGAGCGCATCGAGGCCGCGGTGTGGCGCAAGGAGCTCAAGCACCATGTGGGCGAGGCGGGGTTCGTCGCCCCGGCGCGCTCCATGTCGCAGATCGGCGGGTAGGTTCTCGCCATGAGCGAGCTGACCCACCTCGACGACCAGGGCGCCGCGCGCATGGTCGACGTCGGCGCCAAGCCGGAGACCGACCGCGCCGCCATCGCGCGCGCCACCGTCCGGGTCTCGCCGGAGACCGCGACGCTCGTCGCGCGGGGTGATGCGTCGAAGGGCGATGTCGTCGCCGTCGCGCGGATCGCGGCGATCACCGCGGCGAAGAAGACCGGCGACCTCATTCCGCTCTGCCATCCGCTCGGCCTCACGAGCGTCGACGTCGACATCGCGATCGACGAGCCCGCGGGCGCGATCGTCGTGACGTGCGAGGCGCGCTGTCACGCGCGCACGGGCGTGGAGATGGAGGCGATGACGGGCGCGAGCGTCGGGGCCCTGACCGTCTACGACATGGTCAAGGGCGTCGAGCGCGGCGCGCAGATCGAACAGGTCGTGCTGCTGGAGAAGCGGGGCGGCCGCTCGGGCCACTGGCGCAATGGCTCGGGCTGAGCCGGTGTTAGCGCTCCTTCGCCCGCGCGATGAGGCGGGCGCGTTCGAGGTCCTCCGGCGTGTTGACGTTGACGAACGCCTGGCCCGACGGGTCGAGGCTCGCCAGGCGCGTCCCCTCGAGCGTCGATGCACCGAGCGCGCGGACGGTCGCGGTGATCGACGCGTCCTCGGCCAGGGCTCCCTCCAGCGCAGGGAGCTGCTCGCGGTCGTACCGTGCGACCAGCGGCTGCGGCCGCCCGGCGGCCACGGGGACCAGCGGGCCGGGGGCGTCGGCGAGCGTGCGGAGGAGGGCCGGCGGGACGAACGGCAGGTCGCCGCCGAGGACCACGATCGCGCCGGTGCCCGGCAGCTCCCGCAGCGCGGTGACGATGCCGAGCAGCGGGTGCTCCGGCTCCGGCGGCTCGAGGAGGACCCGCGATGACGTCGGCGGCAGCGGCGTGTCCGGCTTGGCCACGACGACCGCGTCCAGCCCCGCCTCGTGCGCATGGTCCAGTGCGATCGCGAGCAGCGGCCGCCCGTCGATCTCGGCCAGCATCTTCGGCTCGCCCAGGCGCCGTCCGCGCCCGCCGGCGAGCACCACGGCGACAACATCCGGTGTCACGCCCATGACCAGAGTCTCCCTGGAAGCCGCCCTCGACGCCGTCCTGGCCCGGTCCGCACCGTTGCCGGCCGAGGATGTCCCGCTCGCCGACGCGGTCGGCCGCGTGCTGGCTGAACCCATTCGCGCGCGGGAGGACCGTCCGTCACGGCGTGAGTCGGCGATGGACGGCTACGCGGTGTGCGCGGCGGACGCGACGCAGGCGCCGTCGACCCTGCTCCTCGCCGGGGAGTCGCAGGCCGGCAGCCCGATGATGGGGGTCCTGCCGATGGGGCAGGTGGCACGCATCTCGACGGGCGCGCTGCTGCCCGAGGGGTCCGACGCCGTCGTGCGTCAGGAGGACACCGAGCCGGCCGAGGACGGGCGGATCACCCTCACCGTCACGGTGGTCTCGGGCCACGACGTGCGGCAGCCCGGAGAGGACTGGCGGGCCGGCGACGTGCTCCTTCCGGCGGGCACGCTGGTGACCCCCGAGGCGATCGCGCCGCTGGCGGGAGCCGGCGCGGCGACGGTCCGCGCGTCGCGCCGCCCGCGCATCGCGGTGCTGGCGACGGGCGATGAACTCGCGGGTGTCGGGGACGAGCTGCCGGTCGGGTGGGTGCGCGAGACGAGCACGACGACGCTCCCGGCGATCCTCGCTCGATCCGGAGCCGAGACCGTCTGGACCGCGATCGCACGGGACGACCCGGCCGATCTCGATCGCGCGCTGCACCTGGCGCTCGCCGAGGCGCCCGACCTGGTCCTCGTGACCGGCGGCGCCTCGGTCGGCCCGCACGACATCGTCCGGCCCGCGGTCGCCGCGCACGGGTTCACCGAGGTCTTCGGCCGTGTCCTGGTCAAGCCGGGCGGCCCGGCGTGGTGCGCGCACCGGGAGGGCGGGCCGCTCGTGCTCGGGCTTCCCGGCAACCCCGTGGCGTCGGTCGTGGTGACGCACCTGCTGGCCGTGCCGGCGGTTGCGCGCATGCTCGGCGCCGAGCACCCGGTGCGCGAGGTCACGGCCACGCTGACGACACCCGCCCGGGGTGCCGGGCCGCGGCTGCACGCCGCGCGCGGGCGCCTGAGCGCGGGCCCCCACGGCTGGGAGCTCGAGGTCCTCGGCAAGCAGGGTTCGCACCAGCTCACGTCGCTCGTCGACGTCAACGCGCTCGCGATGGTTCCGCCCGGAACCGACGAGCCGCTCCAGCCCGGCGACACGGTGACCGCGAGGCTGCTGTGATCGTCACGGTCAAGCTCTTCGCCACCCTGCGCCGGGAGGCGGGGACGGGCGAGCTGCAGCTCGACCTCCCGGCCGGAGCGACCGTCGCCGACGCGGTCGCGGCGCTTCGCGCGGGCGCGCTTCCGTGGCTGCCCGGCCGGGAGACGTTCGCCGTCGCGGTCGATCGGGAGTACGCGAAGGACGACGCCGTGTTGGCGCCCGGCAGCGAGCTCGCGCTGGTGCCGCCGGTCAGCGGCGGCTGAGGCTCGTCGACCTCAGCGCGTGAAGCGCCCCGTCCGCCGCGGCGCCCGCGCATCGAGCCAGTCCGCCACATCGGCGAGCACCCGCTCGCGGTCGGCCGGGAGCTCGTTGAACAGCTCGTGCCGGTGCTCGGGGTAGACGCGCAGCGTCACGTCGTCGCTCCCGAGCCGGTCGCGCACGAGCGTGCTGGCGATGGGAGGGACGAGCGGGTCGGCGTCGCCGTGGATCAGCAGCGTCGGGAGTGTGATCGTGTCGAGTTCGCGCCGGAACGGTCCGCGAATCGCGGCGCTCAGTTCACCCGCCGTCCGGGCGGGCAGCTTGCCGACCGTCACGAGCGGGTCCTCGACGTAGGCGCGCACCTCCGCGGGGTCGCGGCTGAGACCCTCCGGGTCGAGGTCGACGATGCCCATCGAGGGGGCGAGGCGCGAGAGGATCCGGCCCAGGCCGAGGACGCGGTCGGCGACGCGCAGCGGCGCGGCGACACCCGCATCCGACGCCGCGGTCGCGCTGAGGATCAGCCCGGCCAGCCGGTCCTGGTGCGCGAGCGCGTACAGCAGCGCGATCGCACCGCCCATGCTGTGGCCCAGCAGGTACACGGGGCGGCCGAGGTCCGCTTCGGTGACGTGCTCGACGAGCGCGTCGACGTCGGCGACCGCGTGCGTGAACCGGTCGATCAGCACGCGCCGGCCCTCCGACCGGCCGTGGCCGCGGTGGTCGATCGCCCACACCGGGAACCCTTGCGGGGCGAGCTCGCGCGCCAGGCGCAGGTAGCGCCCGCCGTGTTCGGCGGCGCCGTGGGCGACAAGGACGTGGGCGCGGGTCGGTGCGGTGGCGTCCTGCCACGACTGCCACGTGATGCGCACGTCGCCGGCACCGAGGAACGCGCCGTCGGTGTGCAGCAGCGCGACCCCCGCCTTGGTCTCCACGGTGCGCAGTCTGCACCATGCGGCGGCGTCACGCACCTTTTCGGGGTAGCGTTGGTCGCATGGTGCGACATCTCGTCACGTCCCTCGCGCTCGCTGCGGCCGTCTCGGTCGGCGGCGTCGCTGCCACCGCACCCGCGACCGCCTCGCCTGACGCCAGCGCGTCGGCGAAGAAGAAGCGCGGCTGTGCGACGAAGAAGACGAAGAAGGCTCGCAGCCAGTGCGCGAAGCTGCGCAAGAGCGGCAAGTACCGCAAGGGTCAGGTCTGTGCGCTGAGCAAGGAGAAGCAGCAGGAGTACTCGCGCTATGGCTTCTTCTGCCTGGACATCTCGGCGAACCAGGACGGCTCGCTGACGTACCTCGAAGAGCTCTAGCTGACCGGTCGCAGGACCCGCGCCGGGTTCCCGACCGCGACGACCCCCGCCTCGATGTCCCGGGTCACGACCGAGCCGGCGCCGATGACGCTGTCGGCACCGATCGTGACGCCGGGGCAGACGATGACCCCACCGCCGAGCCAGACGTTGTCGCCGATGGTGATCGGTCGCGCCGTCTCCCAGCCAGCGCGCCTCGGCTCCGGGTCGACCGGGTGCTCCGCGGTCAGCAGCTGCACGCGCGACGCGATCTGGCAGTGCGCGCCGATGGCTATGGGCGCCACGTCCAGCATCACGCAGTCGTAGTTGATGAACGTCCCGGCCCCGATGGTCACCGGCGTGCCGTAGTCGCACCGCAGCGACGGCTTGACGACGACGCCCTCGCCGACCACGCCGAACAGCTCGCCCAGCAGTTCGACGCGGAGCGTGTCCTCCTCGTGGCGCGTCGCGTTGTACCGCTCGAGCAGCGCCTGGGCGCGCGCGTGGGCGACGCCGAGCGCGGGCTCGTCGTCGTAGCGGTAGGGCGCGCCGCGCCCGACTCGGTCTAGCGCGTGATCTCCCACGCCAGGTGCTGAAGTTCGGGGGCGAGAAGCTTCTCCCACGCCAGCTGCACGGCGTTGGTCGAGCCGGGCATGCAGGCGACGAACGTGTCGTCGATCGTGCCGGCTGTCGCGCGCGACAGCATGGCGGCGGCACCGACCTCCTCCCAGCTGAGCATCCGGAAGAGCTCGCCGAAGCCGGGCAGCTCGCGGCGCAGCGACGACGCGATGAGGTCGTAGGTCCGGTCGCGCCGGGCGATCCCGGTCCCGCCGTTGAACAGCGCCACGCGAGCCGGCGACTGCAGCGCGGCGGTGAGCGCCTGGGTGATCGGGTACGGCTCGTCGGGCACGATCCGGTAGAGCACGACCTCATGGCCGGCTGCCGTGATGGCTTCACGGAGGAACCCGCCGCTGCGGTCGTCGGCCTCGGTCCGTGTGTCGCTGACGGTGATGACCGCAACGGGGATCGGGCCGAGCTCGGCGGCGGCGGCGCGGTGCTGGTCAGTTGATTCGCTCATGGCCCGCGTAGATGTTGACGTGTCCGCCGCGCGCGAAGCCGCCGAGGGTCATCCCGCACTCGCGCGCGAGGGCGACGGCCAGCGACGTCGGTGCGCCCACGCCGACCAGGACCGGGACGCCCGCCATCGCCGCCTTCTGCACCAGCTCGAAGCTCAGCCGGCCGCTCACGCACAGGATGCGGTCGCCCAGCGGGAGCTCGCCGTCGAGCAGGGCACGGCCGAGGACCTTGTCCATGGCGTTGTGCCGGCCGACGTCCTCGCGGACGCAGAGCAGCGTCCCGCCGGTGTCGAACAGGCCGGTGGCGTGCAGCCCGCCCGTGGCGTCGAAGCCGGGCTGGCGCAGCCGGTCGGGCAGCCCGGCGAGCAGCGCCCGGTCGACGCGCGGCGTGTCGCGCGCACCGACATCGGGTGCGGTGAGCAGCACCTCGTCGAGCGCGCCGCGGCCGCAGACGCCGCACGAGGACGTCGTGTAGAACCGACGGGCGCCCGGGTCCCGGGTCAGCGTCGCGTCGACCTCGACGATGTTCGCCGCGAGGTCGTCGGTCAGCCCGGCGCGCACCGGTGTTCCGGCCGCGAGCAGCCCCTCGCCGTGGAGGAACCCCACCGCGAGTTCCTCGTCGTGGCCGGGCGTGCGCATGGTCACCGCCAGAGGCTCGCCGCCGACCCGGATCTCCATCGGCTCCTCGACGGCGACGACGTCGCTGCCGCCGTCGTGCTCGACGCGGGAGGTCAGGGGGACGACATCGGCCACCGAAGAAGTATCCCCGTAAGACGGCCGGGTCTGAGAGGTTGCGATGCCATGGGACTTTTCGGCAACAAGAAGAAGAAGGCCATGAACCTCATGGCCGAGGGCGCGAAGGCGGTCGGCACCGTCGTCCAGGTGCAGGACACCGGGATGACGATCAACGACAACCCGCGCGTCAAGATGCTCTTCCGCGTCGAGCCGCTCGATGGCTCGCCCGCGTTCGACGCGGAGAAGACGAAGACCGTCTCGCGGGTGGAGATCCCGCAGGCCGGCCAGCGCTACCCCGTCTGGTACGACCTCGAGGACCCGACCGAGTGGGCGTACGCGACGATCGCCGACCCGAGCGGGCGCGCGCAGATCGTGCAGATGTTCGGCCCGGAGCCGTTCGGTCCGGACGGCGCCGGTGTCGGCATGCCGGCGATGGCGGCGGCGCCTGCCGCGCCGGCTGAGGAGGACCCGATCGCGAAGATCGAGCGCCTCGCCCAGCTGCATCAGGCGGGTGCGCTGACCGACGAGGAGTTCGCCGCGCAGAAGGCCAAGCTCCTCGGCTAGAAGACACTGCCCACGTCCGCCGGCACGACCGTGGCGGCGTTGCGCTCGGCCAGCGCCGCGATCGTCAGCGACGGGTTCGCGCACGCCGTCGACCCCGGGATGAGCGCGCCGTCTGTGACGTAGAGCCCGCGCTGCCCGAGCACCCGGCCGTGTGCGTCGCAGACCTTGCCGATGACGGCGCCGCCCAGCTGATGGAACGTCGAGGGCGCCGAGCGCGTCGCGTCGAACGTGGTGACCGCCCCCGCCGCACGGGTCAGGCGGCGCATGCGCCCGCGGGCCATCGTCATCGCCGTCGCGTCGGCCTCCTTGGGCCAGCGCACACGCAGCCGGTCACGGGCGGGCTCGTAGGTCATCGAGCCGTGGCCGTCGGGGATGACCATCCCGACGAGCTGCATGCTGTGCGTCTCCACGGGGAACGGCAGCGCCGCGAAGAGCAGGGTCACCGGCCCTTCGGGGTTGTCCCAGTCCAGCGTCGCGACGTTCGCCGGGCCGCCCTGCCAGGTGCCGGTCCGGTCGCGCAGGACCACGGTGACGAGGAGGTCGCCGTTCGTGCCCCAGTAGCGACCGAGGTCGTCCGGCAGGTCGGGGACCGCGCCTGTGTCCCGCGCGCGGAGCAGCATCTTCGTCGTGTTCATCGTGCCGGCGCCGAGGAAGAGCGCGTCGGTGACGATGCGCAGCCGTTCGACCACGCGTGCGGACGCATCGAGGATGTCGGCCTCGACGACCCATCGCCCGAGGGCATCGCGGCGGATCGAGGTGACGTCGTGCAGTGGGCGCAGGTCGAGCCGGCCGGTCGCCTCGGCGGCCGGGAGGTAGTTCGTGTCGAGCGAGTGCTTTCCAGGGCCGTTCGTGCCGATGAGGACATTGCCTCGACTGATGAGCGGCCGCTGCTCGCCGCGCAGCTCGCGCCGGACGACGTCCCAGTCGACGGTCATCGGCACCGGTGCGGCCTGCGGCAGTCCTGCCCTGCGCACGTACTCGGCGAACTGCCGCGACGAGCGGTACCGGTCGCTGGCCAGCACGTCGTCGGGCATGCGCCCCACGCGGAGCATCGCCTCGGCGCGCGGGTACCACGTCTGCTCGAACGTCTCGTAGTCCAGCGCACCGGGCATGACGCGGGCGAAGTGGTCGCCGCGCGGGCGCAGCGACATGCCGTGGTAGGGGACCGAGCCGCCACCCACACACGCGGGGGCGACGACGTCCATGCCCTGGCCGTCGAAGAACTCGAGCAGTCCGGGGGAGTTCTTGGCGCCGGGCAGCGGGACGGTCCCGCGCCAGGACAGTCGCTTGTCGAGCGGGTTGCCCAGCGGGTTGGGGAAGACGCCGGCCTGCCCTGCGGGCCAGCGGCGGCCGCGTTCGAGCATCACGACGTTCACACCGGCCTGGGTCAGGCGCAGCGCGGTGATCGAGCCGCCGAAGCCGCTGCCGATGACGACGGCGCGGTGGCGCTCCTCGCGGAGCGCCACCGCAGCGTGCCCTGTCCGCACCCCTGTCGTCAACGCGGCGACCGTCGCCGCGGATCCCGCGACGAACCGTCTCCGCGTCAGTCCCTGCCCTGCCATCCCTCGTCCCCCCAGTAGGTGTCCCCCGCGGACGAGTTTCGGTCCCCCGTCAAGGTGTCCGCACCGCTGGAGATCGCAGATATCCCTGGAAATCGTTCACTTCTCGCGCGCTCGCCGCCGAGGTGAAGTGCGATGCGGCGTCGGAGTTCGCGTCGTCCGCCCGGTGCGGGTACGGTGCGCATCCGTGGCGACCGCCGACCGACCGACCCGCAAGGACGCCGCGCGCAACCGCGAGGCGATTCTCGACGCCGCGGTGCGCGTGCTCGGCGCCGACCCCGACGCCGGCGTCGACGAGATCGCCGCCGCGGCCGGCGTGAATCGCGCCACGCTGTACCGCCACTTCGGCACGCGCGAGGAGATCCTCGACGTCCTCCGCGAGGAGGCCGCCGCGCAGGGCCGCGTGTTCGTCGCCGACGCGGTCGCGCAGCTCTTCGGCAACGGCCGCGACCGGCCGGTCCTCGAGGTCATCGACGAGATCGTCTGGGCCG
>SXGQ01275645.1_pt1 | contig 13500 bp, 12 predicted proteins | sample 3178371 | NCBI WGS metagenome assembly SXGQ01 (sample SAMN11356859, study PRJNA531348) | freshwater metagenome | isolation source: freshwater sample F1-20 | place: China: Fuxian Lake, Yuxi | collected 2017-12-25
TCGCCAGCGAAGACGGCACCACCAGGTGCGGGCGGCCGGCCTCCGTCACCCAGGACGGCAGTTCGTCGTTGGAGGCGTCGCTGTCGTTGCCAAAGCCGCCGTGCTCGACCACCAGCCGTCGGGTGTGCGGCGACGGCGCATAGCGGCAATACCAGCCCTCGGGAGCCCGGCCGATGAGCCGCGTAACGGCGTCGTGCGCGCGGGCAATGTGGTCTCGTTCGGTCGCCTCGTCCAGCAGGTACTGCTCGATCCAGCGCCAGCCGTGGCATACGACATCCCAGTCGGTGGCCGCGATGGCGCGCGCCGCCGCGGGATTCCGCTCGAGCGCCAGCGCCGCCGCGAACACCGTGAGCGGCAGCCGGCGTTCGCGAAACAGCCGATAGATCCGCCAGAACCCGACGCGGCTGCCGTACTCGAACATGCTCTCGGCCGCCAGGTCGCGCAGCCCCTGCGGCACCCGCGCCTGCGCGACTTCCGTGAGCGTCGCATCGGAGCGACCGTCGCCATCCTCGATCGAGTACTCGGAACCCTCTTCGTAGTTGAGGACGACGTTCACGGCCAGGCGCGCGCCGCCCGGCCAGCAGACATCGGGCGGCGTCTCGCCGTAGCCCACGAAGTCGCGCGCCGACGCCACGTCGTTGGTCACGGCCGTCCTAGTCCCGCGTCCCTTCCACCTTGCAGTAGAAGCAGCACCATTCGCCGGTCGTCACGTTCGGCAGTGCACGCAGACCGAAGATCATGCCGTCGGCGGGCGCATTGAGCTCGGCGAGCGTGTCGCCGAAGATGTTCGTGATGCGGGCGATGGCGTCACCCTTTTTCATCATCGTCAGGAAGCCGACACCGGGCGCCGGCAGGAACAAGCCCGACGCCGCCGCCAGGAGCGCCTCCTGCTGCCCCTTGTAGCGCGGCGAGGGGTAGGCCGCCGCGCCGGGATACATCTTGTAGTGCCGCAGGATGTTCAGAATCGAGTTGGCCAGCTCTCGGCCCACGCGCGCGAATTCCGTTGGCGAGGTTGCCGACCGCCCGCCCAGTTCCACGGTGATGCCCACCTTGCCCGAGTCCTTCATGTGGGCCATGGGACTTCCCTTCGGATTGAACGACGACATGATGCAGCCCCATCCGGGCCCCATCGCCGTCGCCAGTTCCACCGAGGCTGGCGATTCGTCAACGAAGATCGCCTTGTCCAGGAACGAATGCGCGCCGCCCGAATGGATCGAGATCTCGAAATCGGCGGTGGCGGTCATGGCCGCGGCGTGCGCCGCCGCCATCCGCTCGGTGAGGTAGCCGTTCGCCCGCCCCGGATAGATCCGGTTCATGTCGTAGCTGAAGGTATCGAGCGGATTGCCGCGCTGCGCGGCCTCGAACGCCGGCACGTTCATCACCGGCACGAGCACGACCGTGCCTGAAAGTCGGGCCGGGTCGATCTCGCGCATCGCGATCTGGCACGCCAGCGGGCCCTCGGGCTCGTCGCCGTGAATCGCGCCGTCGACCCAGAAACAGGGCCCACCCTGGGCGCCGTTGATGATGACGACGGGAATCTCGAGCGGCGTACCGCCGGCGAGTGTCGTGACCGGAATCGCGCCGCGAACGACGGTGCCTGGCGCGGCAGAAGCGGAACCAACAGTGACGGTCTTGGCGGCAGGCATCATCAAATCCCCTGGACTTCCTGGTACTGCTTCAACTGTTCTGGCGTGTAGACCTGCATGAACTCGATCTCGATGCCGCCGGCCTCGTTGTCGAGGAAGGCCACCCAGCCTTCCGGGTGCGGGTGCGAGCCGTACTTCTGGCAGGCCTGGCAGATGCGCAGCGACGCGCCCTGCGCCTGCGCGTGCCCGAGCGCGGCGTCGATGTCGTCCACCTCGTAGCAAATGTGATGCAGGCCTTCGGCGCCGCGCTGATTGATCCACGCCGCGAACCGGCCACCGGGCTGCAGCGACTCGCAGAGCTGGTACTCGATGCCGCCCAGGTTGAAGAGCGCTACCCGGTTCTGCGACTTCGGGTAGACCTTCAGCTCCGTGTTGGCCGGGACGTGCAGGAAGCGGGCGTACGCGGCCAGGGCCGCAGCGGCATCACGCACGGCAAACGCCATGTGCTTGATGCTCTTCACATTCGGGTTGTCGGACTTCATGCGCTCTCCCGTATCGAAGCGACGACGGCCGCCATGCGCGCGCAGGCCTCGCGGATCTTGTCGACCGGCTGGGTCAGCGACAGGCGCACGAAGTCGTCGGTGTAGTCGCCGTAAACGACGCCCGGGAACACCAGCACGCGGCCCTCGCGCAGCACTTTCTCACAGAACGCGGTCGCGCCCATGCCCACGCTCGAGACGTTGGCGTAGACGAAGAAGGCGCCCTGCGGGTCGGCGTAGGGGATGCCCATCGACCGGAGCCCGTCGCAGAGGGCCACGCGGCGCTCGTCGTAGGTGCGACGCATGTCCGCCACGCAGTCTTGCGGGCCGGTCAGCGCGGCCAGCGCGGCATGCTGGCTCACCGCGGCGGTCGAGATGGCCAGCCCGTTGTGGATCGCAGCCAGCGCCGGCACGAGGTCGGCCGGGGCCGCGAAGTAACCGACCCGCCAGCCAGTCATGGCGTAGGTCTTCGAGAAGCCCGAAATCGTGATCGTGCGCTCGGCCATGCCGGGCAGCGACGCCACCGGCTGGATGCGGGCGTCGCCGTACGTCAGCTGGGCATAGATCTCATCCGAAATGACGAGCAGGTCGTGAGCCTTGGCCACGGCGGCAATCCGACTCACCTCGCCGGGCGGCGTGACCGTACCGGTCGGGTTGCTCGGGTTGATGACGACGATGATCTTCGTCTTCGGCGTGAGGTGCGCCTCGACCATCTCGGCGGTCAGCGTGAAGTTAGTGGCCATCGTCGTGCGGATGTCGACGACGCGCCCACCGGCCAGTTCGGCGGCCTGGTGGTAGGGGTGATAGCCGGGGCAGGCGGCCAGCATCTCGTCGCCTGGATCGAGCAGGCCGAGCGCCACGGTGAAGAGCGCCTGCTGCGCGCCGGGCGTCACGACGATCTGATCGGGCGTGTAGCTGGCGCCGCCGCGCGCCAGGATGTCCTTGGCGATGGCTTGGCGGAGCGGCAGGATGCCTTGCGCGTGGGTGTAGTGGGTGGCGCCCTGGGCCAGCGCCTCCTGCCCGGCGCGCACGATGTGCGCGGGCGTGTCGAAGTCGGGGTCGCCGCGGCCCATCCGGATGACATCCGGCAGGCGGTCGGCGATCTCCTGCAGCCGGAGATTGACGCGCGTGTCCTTGAGCGCGGCGCGGTGCGCGAGACGAGTCGTGGGCATTGGGGTCACAGTCCGTAGATGGTCGAGTATTTGCTCGTCAGGTGCGCGATGTAGGGCGCGGGATCGAGCGTGCGGCCGGTGGCCCGCACGAGCAGTTCGTTGCGGGTGTAGCGACGGCCGTGCTGGTGCACGTGTTCGGTCATCCACTCGCGTAGCGGCGTGTAGTCGGCCGTGGCGAGCCCGGCCGAGATGCGCGGATCCGTCACGGCCGCCGCGAAGAGCTGGCCGGCCATCACGTTGCCGATGGTGTAGTTGCAGAAGGTGCCGATCTGGCCCGACGACCAGTGCACGTCCTGCAGCACGCCCATGCGATCGTTCGGCACCTCGAGACCCAGGTAGTCTTTGATCTTGGCGTTCCAGGCCTCGGGCAGGTCGGTGACCTTGAGGCTGCCGTCGACGAGGGCGGCTTCGATCTCCACGCGCAGCATGATGTGGAAGTCGTAGGTCAGCTCGTCGGCCTCGACGCGGATGAGCCCAGGCGCCACGCGGTTCACGCCGCGCCAGAACGTCTCGACGTCGACCTCGGCCAGCTGTTCCGGGAAGGCGGCGCGCGCTTCCGGGAAGTTCAGCTCCCAGAACTCGCGGCTGCGGCCGACGTGATTCTCGAAGAGCCGCGACTGGCTCTCGTGCGCGCCGAAGCTCACGCCGCTGACGGCGTAGAGGCCCACGAGGTCGGTGGCGAGGGGTGTGCGCACAAAGGCCGGGTCGGCGTACTGCTCGTAGAGGGCGTGCCCGGCTTCGTGCAGCGAGCCGAACAGGCTCGACGGCATCCACCGCTCGTTGATGCGGGTGGTGATGCGGACGTCATTCCTCGTGAACGACACCTCGAAGGGGTGCACGGTGGTATCGAGACGGCCGCGGTGGAGGTCGTAGCCGATCTTCTTCGCCATCGAGAGGCCGAAGGCCAGCTGCGCCTCGCGCGGATAGGCGCGCTGCAGGAAGTCGATCCGCGGCTCCGGGCGCTGGCCGATCGCGCGCACCAGCGGCAGCATCGCGGCGCGCAGCGTGGCAAAGAGCGGCTGGAGCGAGGCGACGGTCTCGCCCGGCTCGAACCGGTACATCAGGGCGTCATAGGGATGCGCGGCATAGCCGATGTACTCGGCCATCTCGCGGTTGAGCGCCACGGTTTCTTCGAGCGTCGGCACGAACGCCGCGAAGTTGCTCTCGGCCCGCGCATGCGCCCACACCTCGTGGCCGATGGCACCGAGCTCGGCGCGTTTGGCCACGAGCGCGCCGGGAATCCGCAGGTGATAGTCGATGGCCTCCCGGGCCTGGGCGCAGTTGGCGCGCTCGACGCTGTCGGCCGCACGCCCGGCCGTCTCGGCCTCGGCCTGGTCGAGCAGCCGCCGGGTGTCGTCTGACACCAGCAGGTCGCGGGCCATCACCATCAGCGTGGCCTCTTGTTTGGCGCGGGTCTCGGCGCCGCCGGGCGGCATCATCGTGCGCGCGTCCCAGGCCAGAATCTGCTTGGCGACGATCAGGTCATTGACCTGCCCGACCCGTTCCAGAAATGCGGCATAACCCATCGTTTCGGAGACCCTCTTTCCGGCCATCGCGCGATTGGCGGCGGCACCAGCGGCGCACAGTGTATATTGTCGACCGGCGACAAGCCAACCGGCTTGCGCGCCAAACGTGAGAGGACGCATGCACGACGGCCTGACGTGGAACACCAGCGACCTGGTCGAGATGGCCGTCACCGGCCAGGTAAGCCAGCCGGCAATCCGGCAGGGCGCCTACCTGCACTGGCCCGACGGCCGGGCCACCACCCTTCCTGGGATGTACGGCATCGTCTACAACGCGCGCGTCGGCGATCGGGCGTTCGGCTGGGCGGGCGACCATGTCGAGCCCGGCGTGTCGATCGCCCACACCGACGAACGCGCCGACTATGCCCTCCACTATTTGACCTGCATCGGGAACACGGCCGAGGTCACAAGCGGCCTGGCGCGCGGCGCCCGCGGCGTCGTGACCGGCGAACATGCGCGGCTGCTCGTGGATTTCGAGCCCGACGTCCTCGACCGGATGACCATCGGCGACACGGTCCAGATTCGGGCCACGGGCCGCGGCCTGCGCCTTAACGGTCATCCCTCGCTCGAGTTCAAGAAGACCAGTCCGGCCCTGGCCGAGGCCTTTGGCCTCAGGGTGGACGGCGGCCGGGTCATCTGTCCCGTGGCGATGGAACTGCCCGCCCGCATCATGGGCTCGGGCGCCGAACTGAACGCCGAGTTCGTCGATCAGGACCTGATGTCGGGCGACCGGGCGCTGATGGCCGAACTGGGCATCGATCAAATGCGGCTCGGCGATCTCATCGCCATCCGCGATGTCGACCATCGCTTCGGCCGTTCGTACCGCCGCGGCTGGGTGGCGATCTGTCTGTGCATTCACGGCGATTCGGTGCTGACGGGACACGGTCCGGGCATCCTCACGCTCATCACTGGTCCGGAGGACGCCCTGGGCTTCACCATCGACCCGGCCGCCAACATCGCCACCACGCTCGCCATCCGGAAGCCGTCATGACCGCCCACACGATTACGACCAATCGCGCCGACCTCATTGCCGTTTCTGTGGCCGGCGCCGTCGCGCACCCGAGCCTGCCGCCGCTGCCGGCCGAGCCGTACCGGTTCGCCGCCGATGGCACCGCGTTCCTGCTGCCCGCGTGGGGCGGCCTCGTCTACAACGTGTCGGTGGGTGACCGCGCGTTTGGCTGGGCCGCCGACTGCATTCACCCGGGCGCGAGCATCCGCCAGGCCGACGACATGAAAAACCGGGGCCTCGTCACCTATGCGTGCGTAGGCAATCGCGCCACGGTGATGACCGGCCAGGCGGCCGGCACCCGCGGCATCGTCACCGGCAAGTCGGGCCGCTTCTCGGAGCAGCTCATCGTGCATCTGCCGAAGGCGGCCCGCGCGAAGATGGCCGTGGGCGACCAGATCGTGGTGCGTGCCGAAGGAGTGGGCATGACGCTCACGGCGCACCCGGCCATTGCGCTTCGGAGCCTCTCCCCCGGCCTGCTCGACGTCATGCCCGCGCGCGAGGAGGACGGACGCGTGCTCATGGGCGTGACGGCGCGCATTCCGGCCCATCTCGTGGGCGCCGGCCTCGGGCTGACGTCCGAGGGCGGCAGCGTCCATATGCAGTCCACCGATCGAGCGCTAATGGCCGAACTCGGCCTCGACCGGCTGCGCCTCGGCGACATCGTCGCGCTCGACGACACCGACAGCCGCTTCAACCACGGCTACTTGCGCGGGGCCCGTGCCATCGGCGTGGTCTGCAGTACGGATGGTCCGCGCGCCGGCTACGGTCCCGGCATCACCGTGCTGCTGACGGCCCCGGCCGGAGAACTCGGCAGCTTCGACGCCCCCGGTGCCAACCTCGCCGACCTGCTGGTGCTCGAGCCGTAGCCGGTCTCGCGACGGCCTGTCGCCGGGGGCGGTGACGCCATCCACTGCCGGACCGGCGCGACCGCCAAGATCGTCCGCCACGGCTTCGTCAGCTGCCGATGCGCCGGACACCTGGCAGGACGTCGTCCACGATGCCGAGCAACGCGTCGAACGCCGGTTGAATGGCGTCGCGACGATTCACCGCGACGTGGCAGTGGAGAATCTCCCGCAGCGCCTCGGCGTCGGTCGCCAGGCGTTCCCGTTCTGAGAACAGCTCCGCCGCTAGGCCGCGCGGGGCGAGTCGACCGACGGCAGGTCTCTGCGCGGCGGTCGCCGCCGGCACGGTGGCCCGTGTATTCTAGAGCGCATCATGACGGCGGTCGGCGTGTGTGGCCCCGGCGTCACCCCGGGAGCCAATGATTTCACTCACGTCCGTCACGCCCGACAGTCTCGAAGCGTTCACGATCGCGGTCTTCCGCGCCCTCGGCCTGCCTGATGAGGACGCCGGCATCTTCGGTCGCGCGTTGGTCTTCTCGGAGCTCCGCTTTCATCCCGGCCACGGCCAGGGTGTGCGCCGGCTGCGCCGCTATCAGGAGCGTCTGCGCAGCCGGCAGGTCGATCCGCGAGCGCCGTGGGAGATCGTCAAGGAAAGTCCGGCCCTGGCCCTGGTCGATGCGCACAACGGCATCGGCACCGTGGCCGCGGCCCGGGCGATGACGCTCGCCATCGCCAAAGCAAAGGTCTGCGGCATTGGCCAGGTGGTCGTGCGCCACTCGACCCACTTTGGGTCAAGTGCCGTGCACGCCTGCCAGGCCTCCGATGCGGGCTGCCTGGGCATCGCCTTCACCAACGCCGGGCCCGAGATGGCGCCGTGGGGCGCCCGCGAGGGCGCCGTGGGCACCAACCCCTGGGGCCTCGCCGCCCCGACGGGCCTGGGCTTCCCCGCCGTACTCGACATCGCGCTCACGACCGCCGGCAAGGGCATGATGCAGTGGCACGCGCGCGAAGGCCGGCCGATGCCGCGCGACTGGGCACTCACGCCCGACGGCCACGAGACCGATGACCCGAATGCGGCCATGACCGGCGCGCTGCTCGGCATCGGCACCTACAAGGGCTACGGGCTCGCGTTCATGACCGACGTGCTCACCGGCGTGATCGGCGGCGGCGGCTACGGCCTCACGCCCTACGCCGACCCGGGCAAACTGGACGTGAGCCACACCCTCACCGCCATCGACATCGAGTGGTTCATGCCGCTGGCCGAGTTCACGCGGCGGATGGACGATTTCGCGCGGATGGTGAAGTCGCGGGCACTGCGTCCCGGCGTCGAGGAAGTGCTGTTGCCCGGCGAGCAGGAGGCCCGGCGCGTGGCCACCAAGCTCGCCGTGGGCGTGCCGCTCGACAACGACGTGCTCACCGATCTCACGGCGCTCGGCTGCGAGCTCGGGGTGCCCGAGACGCTCCGCGTCGTCGGGCCGTGGCGCGAGGCGCGCCTGTGACAGCGGCCGCGCCGGTCCTGGCGCCGCTGGCCCCGGCCTTCCGGGCCGCCGTCCGCGATCGCCTGCGGACACGCGCCGAGGCGGCGGGCCTCGACGGCCTGCTGGTCCTGGCGGCTGGGAACGTGATCTACGCCACGGGCTGGCACTTCTCGGTGAACGAACGCCCGATGGGCCTGTGGGTACCGGTAGACGGCGAGGCGCGACTGCTCGTGCCCCATCTCGAACTCGAGAACGCGCTCGACGTGCCCGGCGTGGAAGTCACGACCTACGACGAGTTTCCCGGCGACGTGCCGCCGGCGTTGTGGATGATCGGCGAGACCGGCGCCCGGCGCCTCGGCATCGATGCCCTTGAGGCGCGACTTCTCGACGCCGCACGGGCCCGCCTCACACACCTCGATCTGGCGGATCACGTGCGCCCGGAACGCGTGGTGAAGCACCGCGACGAACTCGCCCTCATCCGCGAAGCGGCGCGGTTCGCCGACCTCGTCCTCGAACGCCTGCTCGACGTTGGCGCCGGCCTGATTCGCCAGGGGGCCACCGAGCTGGATCTGATGGCAGACTGCACCGGCCACGCCCGCGCCGCCCTCGTGGCCACGCACGGCGCCGCGTTCCAGGGCACGAAAGTCGGCATCACGGCGTCGGTGCACTCCGGCCCACGCGCCGCGCTGCCGCACGGCGCCGTCCTCGCCCGCCGCCCGCAGCCCGGCGAGCCCGTGATTGCCGGCATCGGCTGCAGCCTGGGCGGCTATCACGCCGAAAGCGGCGTCACGCTGGTGTGCGGCGCGATCAGTCTTGAGCAGCGCGCCGTCATGCAAGCGATGGACGCAGCGCGCCGCGCCACCATCGACGCGCTGGCGCGCCGACTGACCTGCGCCGAGGTCAACGACGCCGCGCTGGCGCCGATTCGCGCGGCCGGGTTTGGCGAGGCCATTCGCCACCGCATCGGGCACGGCATGGGGCTCGAGGGCCACGAAGCGCCGTGGCTGGCTCCCGGCGACCACACCCCGGCGGCCGCCGGGATGGTATTTTCGTGCGAACCGGGCGTCTATCGCCCGGCCCGTGACGGCTGGCGCACCATCGACACGCTTATCGTCGGCGACGGCGCCGTCGAGACGGCCAGCCGCTTTCAATCCACGCACCCGATCGACCGGCGCGTGTTGCCCCTCTGAGTCAGAAGGAGCCTTTCCGATGCCCGAGCCTGCCGCCTGGCGCTACCAGAAGATCACCAAGCCCATGTTCGACCTGCCGCTGCCGCACCTGGTGCTGACGGGCCGCGTGCTGACGATGGCCAGCCCGCTCATCGCGGACGGCTTCGTCGAGCTGAAGGCCGGCAAGATCGTCGCGGTCGGCGCGCGCTCGGCACGGCCGGCCAGCGATGCACCGGTGATTGAGACCGGCGGCACGATCATGCCCGGCCTCATCAACAGTCACGCGCACCTGAACTGGGACGGCATCCACGACCTGGCCCGCCAGTCGATGGACGACCCGCGGCCGATCTCGGTGTTCAAGGCCGCGGCCAACATGCTGAAGAGCCTGCGCGCCGGCGTCACGATGGTCCGCGACCTCGGCTTCCACGACCTGAATCTCTACTCGAAGCAGGCCATCGAGCAGGGGATCTTCCCCGGCCCGCGCGTCAAAGTGTGCGGTGCGGCCATCATCCAGACCGGCGGCCACACCTACTGGGTGTGCCGCGAGGCGAGCGGCGCCGACGAAATGCGGCGGGCCGTGCGCGAGCAGGTGCGCGGCGGCGCCGACCTCATCAAGATCATGGCCTGCCACGACACGCTCGAGTTCACCGACGAAGAACTTAGCGCCGTCATCGACGAAGCCCACCGCAACAACCTGCCGATCACGGCCCACGCCACTTACGATGCGTGCATCGAGCGGGTCGCCCGCTTCGGGGTCGACTGCGTCGAGCACGGCGGCTCGATGTCCGAGTCGACGGTGGCCCTGCTCCTCGAAAAGAAGATTCCGATCGTGACGACCTTCGCGCCGCTCGTGCAGCAGAGCCAGCCCGCGGTGGCGAAGCAGTTCGGCATTCCCGACTGGAAGATCGAGGAACGGCAGAAGGCGGTGGCCAATCCGGCCCGCTACGAGGGCCTGGTTCGCGCCGCCAAGGCCGGCGTGCCGATCGTCTTCGGCACCGATGCCGGCAGCCCTGCAGTCGAACACGACGTGATCGCACCCGAGCTCGCGCACATGGTGAAGGTGGGCGTGTGCGCCGACGCGATGGACGCGCTCGCGTCCATCACCATTCGGGCCGCCCGGCTCTCGCGCATGGACTCGGTCATCGGCACGCTCGAGGCCGGCAAGGCGGCCGACCTGATCGTCGTCGACGGCAACCCCGACCAGGATCTCTTCGCACTCGACCATGTCCGCATGACCTTCGTCGCCGGCAAGAGGATGCACGGGTGAGCCTGCTCGCCTCGCGGCTCGCGCCGCGCATTGTCGAGGACGACGGCGCGTTCCGGACGCGCATGCTGTCGATCGCCGCCGGCATGACGGACGTGATCGCGCTCGGCCGCGGCGATCCGGACTTCCACACTCCGGCGCACATCGTGGCGGCGGCCAAGGCGGCCATCGACGCCAATCATCATCACTACACGGGCCCCACCGGCCTGCCGGCCCTGCGCGCGGCGATTGCCGCCGATCTGAAGGCCGCGCATGGCCTCGACTACGGCAGCGACGAGATCGTGGTGACGGCCGGCGCGCAGGAAGGCATCATGCTCGCGATGCTGGGCCTGTGCGCACCGGGCGACGAGGTGCTCATCACCAGCCCGCGCTTTACCACCTACGACACGGCGGTGCGCCTGTGCGGCGGCGTGCCGGTGCCGGTGCCGACCCACGAGAAAGACGACTTCGCGCTCGACGTCGCCGAGATCGCCGCCCGCATCAGCCCGCGCACGCGGATGTTCGTGCTGACCACGCCCAACAACCCGACCGGGGCGGTCACGCCACCGGCCGTGATTCGCGCCATCGCCGATCTGGCGCTGCGGCACGACCTGCTGATCGTCGCCGACGAGATCTATGCCCGCATGATCTACGCGCCCAATCAGCACCTGTCGATTGCGACGCTGCCCGGTCTGCGCGACCGGACGGTGACGCTGAACGGTTTCTCGAAGACCTATGCCATGACTGGCTGGCGAGTCGGCTACCTCGCCGCCCCGGCCGATTTCGTGGGCAAGCTGACCGAGCCGCGCCACACGCTCTCGATCAACACCTGTACCATCAGCCAGTATGCGGCGCTGGCGGCGCTGACCGGCCCTCAGGAGCCGGTGCAGCAGATGCTCGACGACTACGCGGCCCGGCGGGCGTGGCTGATGCCGGCACTGACCGCCGCCGGTTTCACCTATGGGCACCCCGGCGGCGCCTTCTACATCTACACGAACATCGCCTCGTCCGGCCTCGCCGCGCCCACGTTCTGCGAGCGGCTGCTGCGCGAGACCGGCGTGATGGTGTTTCCGGGTACCATGTTCGGCGACACCAGCACCGATTACATCCGGATCAGCTATCTGCAGCCGCTGCCGCTCATCCGCGAAGCGATGAGCCGCATTGGTGAGTTCACGATCAAGGCGAGAGCCACCATATGACCACCGCCCCGCCGCAGGGCAAGTTCGTCGGTATCCAGATCAGTCCCATCAGCTTCGTCGACGAAGGCGTCGAGGCGGTGCTCGACACGCTCCAGAACCGCGTCGGCGTCAACGTGCTGATGCTCGGCACCGTCAGCTGGCTCGGCCTCAAGAGCGGACGCTCGATCAGCCACGCGCTTGATGGCTGGCCCGATCACGGTGTGCCCGAGCCGTATCAGATGCGCGGCGGCGCCTACTTCGATCCCGACCCGCGCTACTACCGCGACACGTTCATGGCCGACTACCGCAGTCGCGACCCGGAGTTCGCGGGCAAGGACATCCTGAAGATGGTGCTGCCGGCCGCGCACGCCCGCGGCATGCAGGTCTACATCGAGCTGATGGAGCCGTTCTTCAAGTACGCCGGCCACGGCTCGGCCGCGGCCGTCGAGGTGCCGACGCTGGCTCAAGCGATGGAGGTGGATCTAGTCGGCCGCTTCGGCAGCGAGCCGTCGACCTCACACCCGGGTTATCGCACGTGGATCCACTCGATGATCGAAGACCAGGTGCGCAATCACGCGATCGACGGCGTGATGTGGTGCAACGAGCGCAACTCGCCGCTCGACACGTTGATTCAGGGCGGAGCGCCCGGCGACTTCTCCCCGGCCGCGCGGCGCGAGGCGGGCGAGCGCGGGGTCAACGTCGAGGCCTGCCGCCAGGCGCTGCTGCGGCTCTACGACTTCATGCAGGAGGCGGCGGCCGGCAAGACGTTTGTGGACGGCACCCTGATCACGTTCCTGCGGGTGCTGCTCGAGAACCCCGAGGCACTGGTGTGGGAGAAGTTCTGGCTCGAACGCAACAAGGACCTCGACCGCGAGCTCTACGGCCTGGTGAAGTGGTGCAAGCCGACGCTGCCCTTCGGCCTCAACGTCTGGAACCGCAACCACTTCAACCTGCTGCGCCGGGCCCAGTGGCCGTGGGCCGAGCAGACCCGCTACGCCGATTTCGTCAAGCCGATTACCTATCAGCACCAGGCCGGCGAGGTCTGGACCAAGGAGCTCGGCTTCCTGCGCAAGACCGTGTTGCGCGACTTCACGCCCGATGAGAGCACGGCCGCGCTCTTCCGCATCCTCGGCCTGAACGAAGCCCCGTTCGCGGAACTGGTCGCGGCCGGGATGGATCCCGACACGTATGTCTTCGGCCAGTGCGCGGAAGCGGTGCGCGGCGTCGAGGGCCGGGCGAAGGTCTACATGGGGGTTGGCGTCGACGCGCCCCGCACCCGGCCCGACACCGCACGCTGTTCGACCGACATCGTGCGGCGGTCGGTGCTCGCGACCTATCGTGCCGGTGGCCACGGCGTGGTCCTGGCCCCCAACTACGCCTCGATGCATCTCACGCACCTGGACGGTGTGGCGCAGGCGCTCGAGGAGCTCGGACGGCGGTGAGCGGCGCCGTGCCGGCCAGTACCACAGCCCCGCTGCTCGAGGTCCGCGATCTGCGTGCGACCTTCGCGTCAGGGAATGGCGTGCCGCTGGTCGCCGTCGACGGCGTCAGTTTCTCGGTCGGCGCCGGCGAAACGCTGGCCATCGTCGGCGAAAGCGGATCGGGCAAGTCGGTGACGGCGCTCTCGATCATGCGCCTGCTGCCGGCGGGCACCGGGCGCATCGCCGCCGGGTCAATCCGCCTGTCGGGCCGCGAGCTGACGACGCTGTCCGAGGACGAGATGCGCGACGTGCGCGGCCGCCACGTCGGCATGATCTTCCA
>SXGQ01537754.1_pt1 | contig 13500 bp, 11 predicted proteins | sample 3178371 | NCBI WGS metagenome assembly SXGQ01 (sample SAMN11356859, study PRJNA531348) | freshwater metagenome | isolation source: freshwater sample F1-20 | place: China: Fuxian Lake, Yuxi | collected 2017-12-25
TAGGCAATCTTTCTCAGGTCCTTACTTGAGTTACAGGATGGGCAGTTTTTCAACTATAAGTCTCCTTATCTTCTATACCAAGGGTATAAGGGGGCACTGACATGACTACCTGTTTATGGAATAAATTTAAACCCCTGCTAAGCCTCTGACGAGTAATTCCTTCCAGTTTCGACTAGGTGATGGTTAGGACTCTTCTTGCAGTTGCTTCATAATCGAAACTTAGTAAATAACAACACATTTAGCGATGGGAGTTGCCAAACTTGCATCTTTTTTTTCTTCCATTTAATTGACTAGTGGAAGGTGACTTCCAATATAGCCGACGTAAACTTTTCCACTACCACGCGTATCGTCCAAAAAATGAATTCTTATACGCCTAGAAAGCTTTAGATGGGCCTCCATCAGGGCTTTACCTGACGGATGAACCTCGACGGGCACATTAAAGGTTCTTGCCTGTACAAGGGATTTCCGATTAGCTGTTTGTTCGCTTTCTACCGGTGCATATTTGTGGAATGACATAGTTCTAAATCCCGGAGGAGTGTGCTTTAAGAACTGCATGAAATTATTATCAAATACTCTTAGCACCTTTGATCGAGCATAGTCATCAAGCACTTGAAGATATTCCCAACAATGCGGAGCTGAGCTTCCCGTATCGATGTCATCGAGGCTAGATGTCTGTGTGGGATCTCCAGTAAATGTAACAAAAGCTAGATCACCTAAGCGAGTCAGCAGCTCCTGAAAAGTCAAAGGTAAAGGCTGATGCTGACCCTCGGGCATTAATTCATATGCAAGCTCAGCGTTTCGAGTGTTAACCAAGCTTTCACGCAAGTAACGAATCTCAGCTTCTAATTTGCTCTTTTGCTCAAAGAGCTCAAGTCTTCCCAGCGCTTCTTCGTCAAGGTCTTCCCGTAATTCCATCGATGCCAAAATAAGGATATCTCGCTCTTCATTTAAGTTGGTGAGCTCTACAGCTAGGGAATCCAATCTCTTCCTGTTTATTGCTAAGTCAATTAGTTCACTTGGTTCTATGAATTGCTTTCCCATTAGCAACTTGAACTCAGAAATCGCGTTTAATATTTCAGTAGGTTTTGATTCTGGGTTGAAAATTGAGGCGTGGCTTAGCGTTTCTAAAGACAATTCTTCTTTTTGTTGTTTTAATGATATCCGTTTTCCATGAGCCAATACACTTTGTTCTAATGCGTTAATTGTACTCTCACGTTTTTGAACTGAGAGTGGAAATGAACGATTATTTGAATTACTGCGTGTGATCAATGCAATTTCTTTTGCTACTTTATCAATACCTTTATCGTCTAAATCTGACAGTGCAATTTTTCTATGTCTATGGGCTTGGTAATTTTCGGCAAAATTCAACTGTGGGTTAAAAATTCGAAAAAACTCACGAGATACTGCATAAGAAGAAGGAACTAGCTCATTGAAATAGTCTGCTGTTGTTGAGTCTAGAATAATAGCTGTTGCAGTCCCACCTGTTTCTTTAAGTAGTTGTTTTACCAAACCCATATATTCATCAGAGTTTTCGTTTCCTGGATTCACTGCGACAAAGAGTGAGGCGCGGCGTTTGGAATCTCCAAGGTACGTCATTATTTTCGTGGCGTCTTCTCTATTCCTATAATTCTGTGGAGTAACAAGTGAATACCCAAGATCAAGCGGCTCCAACATCTCTATTACGTTTGTAAGTAATCTCGGTATTTGAGGCCACATCGGTTGTCTGGAATAGGGGTGCAAAGGAACATCAATTTGAACAACTAATGAAGATTCTTTAGGTGAGGCAATTGATTGGTGGATTGAATAATATGTAACCCATCGGTTTTCATCTTTTATTTCAGCACAGCGTAAACGGTAAGACTGAACAGAATCAGTGCTGGGAGTTTTGGTAGTTACTACTTCCATTGTAGGTGAAATACTTAAAACTTGATTTAACTTAAAATCAAATGAATTTAGGTCAACATTTGAATTTCGTACAGCTCTTTGGGTGTCTGATACAAAATACTGAACGAAGTTATCTAAAAAAGTTTCAAACTCATAATCTACCTGAATTAGAGACCGAAAACTAATACTCATAACGCTTAGCCCTACGGGTTGACATTACATATTCATATGTGAGCGGTGACTACTCAGGGTTGTCATTAGCATGAATGGTCATCTGCGGTAACACAGACTGGATTTTTTTGTGAATACGTGCAGCTCCCACTTCGCCGGTCAAACCTGCAAATTCGCCGTCTTTGGACAAATCCAAACCAGAGGCTGCAACAATTCGAATTAATTTAGAAACCGCTTCCCAGTCCATAGTATGAGTGACCGGATTGAAGGCTGGAGCAAGAATGTCTCTTCCTGCAAGACTCCAAGCGCTTAAGCCTGTCGTTTCCAAAAGTTTGAACTGCATTGGTTCTCTAGCATCTAGGCGTTCAATATCATTCCACTCTTCTGAGAATTCATCAGCGATAATGGTCCAGTAACGTTTCATATATTCAAGCTTTGTATCCACAAGGAGATCATTTAATTTGCCATCAAATGTTCTGCGAACATTGTTAACAACTGACGCGTAAGAAAACAGCTCTCCTGGCTTCTTTTGAACTAATGTTATGCGCTTTGCAAAAGGTGAATCTTCATCTTCATTTAACAGTTCTGCAACCTCGGCTTCATTGGAACCCTTGATATATTCAACTAAGCCTTTGCTAACACCTCTTTGAGTACCATTAATAGTTGTGAATTCTATCTGTTCTTCTTTGAGGGGTAGATCTGGAATTAACATAAAATCAATAGAACGAATAATCGTGTGCTTCTCAAAAAGAATTACGAGACCACCAAGTCGGTGCTGACCGTCCATGACGGCTGCCGGAGCATAAATTTCGAGTGAACCGAAGTCATCATCTCCTGTAAATTTCCAATTAGACCGTCCACTTAATACCACTGGAGGAATAACCGACAAGGGGTGCTCCATAAGGAACTGTGTAAATTTCTTCATTCTGGCTGGGCTTCCTTGCCTTTGATAGCCATTTTCCAGATTCTCGTTCAAAGGTGAGTTTTTAGTTTCTTCTAATGCTACAGGAACGAAGGTGAGTGCCTTGGCTACATCAGAGCGAATAGAGCCTAGGTAATAATCTCGCTTCGACCCATCTGGAGAAAGAATAGTTCTGCGAACTACTCCTGTAATCGTGCCAATCTTTTCAGCCATTTTTGCTCCTTATTTCTTAGCTACTATTTTGAGACCTGGGACTTCTGAGATCACTAACACCTTAAATTTAGCATCTTTATATGTATAGAGCCAAGGCTTGTCCGTTTTTGAGAGTAAATCAGACCGAGTCCAACAGGCCACGAGGTGTACATGTCCGTGTGGGTGCTGGTGAGTAAGAAAATTCTCAAATTTGAATTCATACTCAATCGGAAGTAAGTGGCCAACGGGTTCATTCAAGCCAAATTGAATATCGGCGATGGCATCTATTCCATCTGATGATGCCCAAGCGATCGTATTGAATTTGGGAAGCGGAATTCCTCCCAATACTTCAAGTTTATGAAGAATTGCAGAAGCACCTGCCTCTGAGGTTGGGACTGTTCCAATAAGACTTTCCTTGTAAAAAACTTGTGAGGCATTTTTTGCCTGATCCAATCTCAAACTCAAACGCGCTGCTTCACCTATCTCTTTACGTTGTTTTCTTTTATCGAACCAAGATGTTAATATTTCAGAGTCTGTAATCTGTATTTTAAACTCTTGTATATATGACTCAACTCTTTCGAGTGACCTAACAGCCCCAAGTGGGCCTAAATCAAACTTCCAGCCACTCGATAGAACTATCAGCGTTCCAGTGAGCCCCCGTCGTTTCATAGCTTCAATTAAAGGTTTGAATTCGGACCTATTTGAAAAATCACCAAATGACTTTTCTAACACCGAAGTATCTTTAGCTCCAGATCTTTCATAAATATCAATTGCTAGTTCATTGTCTTGTAATGATATGCATTCACCTAGTGAATATTCAGAAATTAATTTTTCACTTTCGAAAGTGTGGACTTCCGATATATATTTCCAAGTTAGCTTGTTGTGTACACGATTCTTGTGCGGTACTCCTAGCCAAGTAAACTTTGCCAAATAGCTTTGAATTTGACGAAAATCCCCCCAAACAGGATTTAGATGTTTACCGGCAAAATCCACCAACGTTATCTCGTTCTCAAGAGCACCACAGGCAATCGAGGATAGAACCCTTCCCGTTTTAGGTTCAATTTGCGCATGAATCCCGTGTCTCTTTACGTCAATTCGTGAGCACCAATGAAGCTCTGGAATTCTGCCATCAAGAAGATCCCAAGGAGGTAAGTTTGCTGGAAACTCGATCACAAGCTCTGGCGAAGTCTTCTCACTCAATCGTAAGTGAAAAGTCCATTCTTCGCCGGCCGAGGAATTAATTACTTTCAGGACCCCTAATGGGTCACCCGAGCAATAAAGATAAGTTTCAAGGTCTTCTGGGAGAACTCTCATTTGAAATTCTATGCTAGGTGTCACTTTTCCTCCTCCCATGTTGGCTGCGCCGGGACCCTATTCTTTTGGGGCATAGGAACAATGTCAACAAAGAGACCAAATGTTGAATTTTTTACACATGGTTAATCCATTGCTCCATCTAGCATCATAAAGCACACATCATCAATTAGGGCAAAGGGTGATTCGGAAGCGACTTCTTTAACTCGTTTTTGACTGAACCCGTAGCCATCAAGAATCGCAAATATCATCTCAATGTGGGTTGGACCATTTTCTTTGATGTACTCTGAAATAACCTCTTGGGCACCTAAGAATATCTCAAAGCCCCACTCTTGTAGAGCATACTCATCTTTTGTTATTGGAATAATAACTCCATGAGTTTCGATTACTTTTTGATTCATACTTTTACTATCTAGAAAACCAGCTAAATCAGAACGAAACTCATATCGATTGGCAGGACGTCCACGAAGCTTTAGGTAACTAATTAATATGTCTTTCTGCACCATAGATGAGGATGCCCAATACAAGTGATTCCGATCAAACCCAAGTAAGGATAAGTATTCTTCAATAAGGGATGGCTCAATTAATCCAAATACTGAATGAATTTCGCCACAACTATTTATTGGTACAAGAGTTCTACTAAATTGCTTTGAAATAGTTTTGGCAATATCTCCACTTGATAAATCTAATATAGAGTCTCCATATTGATGAATTTGTATCAGTGTAACAACAAGATCTAATGCTCTATAATTCGTAAACTTGCTAAAAGGCCTAATATCGAACTCAGGAAAATCTTCCATGAGCCTCCAACGACAAATAATCCTATAATTTTCATTCTGGAGAATTTCGATAAGATCGCCGAAAAAACTCAGTTTCTGGATCTCTCCAAAAAGTCGAGCATACAAAGTGACTACCTCTGCGACGGGCAACCCTACCTCTCTAGCTAATCTATTTGGTTGATCATTTGCGAAAAACCTTCTGCAAAAAACCTTTTGCTCTATCTCTGTCCAACTATAAACTTGACTCTGCAAAAAGTCATGCACAGAATCTATTTCGGATTGATAAATAATCAAATCTGAGTTTGAGATATTAGAGTTGAACATTTTCTCTAGCTTAATGTCGCTGTTCAAGTCATTTGGCTTAAGTTGCGAAAGAAAATGAGCATATTTAACTAAATATAACGTTTCAACTCTGTTCAAAACTCTTGTTTCCTCGAGTTCCTGAACTGTAACGTGGTACAAATCTTCCCAATTTATGTACCCAAGATGCACAAGAATTGCTCTAACTTTAGTATTCATGCGAAAGTGACTTGCTAATAAGCTTTGCTTAACATCTAATCTTTCACAGGTGGGTAAATATGTATTCAACTCTTCTTCGATTTTTGTACAGAAATTCCTTGCATAGTCAACAGAACTTCTAGGTTCACGGAAAGTCATGACTGAAAGTCAGCTTTTAAAGCGCGCAGACGCTACATTGCTGAGAATCATCTTCCTCGTCAAAAGCGGTGCCAAGAATTTCAAAAATTGGCAAATTTTTGCGATTAGCTTTAGCCCTTTCTTGAGCTTGACGATGTCGCTCCATAATTTCATCTTTTCGAGCTATGAGATCGTTTAATGATTCACCTCCAGACCACGTGTACTGTCTTTCTTTCATAGCGAACTGATCATAGGAAGCGCTACCTTGCTCGCCTGCATCCAAACGAACTTTATTCTCAATTGCTACTGCTTTTTCAAATAAGTCAGGATGTTTTTCTGCAAGCCCTACCCATTCCGATTTCCTTTGATAGAAGCAGAAGTAGCACCCCGATCTTGTGCGCCAACCGTAATACTCTGGCAGGCCAATTCCAGCATTCTCAAGAATTAATAGGACGCCTGAGTGGTCAATGCCATCTTCTATAAAAGGAAAACGAGCCTTAATATTCGGTTTCGTACTTATATAGCCTTTACGGCTTGATTCATCTGCTCTGATGGCCACATAGGAGACAACTTCGTCTTCACCTACCCACTCCTCAATTGGCTCTATTTTCATTTTCTTTGTACACCAGCGCATATTTGGTGATGGCAATGTACCTCGGTAGAGTTCAAAGTAATGATCAAACCCTTTCTTAGAATTTAATCGTGCAATTGTCTTCCCTAGAGTTACTTCGAGTTTGTCAAGATATTGATAAGTTTCAGGAAGCTCCGCTCCAGTATCGCAAAAGAAATACTCCATATCTGGTACACGTTCACGCATGTAGACAGCCAAAGCGCTTGAGTCTTTTCCGCCTGAAATTCCACAAATATGACGAATTTTTCTATCGTTTGCTTTCGGCATTCTTTTTTTCCTTTCCCTTATCGGTAAGTGCTTTGTTACTTATTGTTTCCTCGCTAGTCAGCCAAGCTAATAATGCAGATTTTCCTGCACTTGATGAACCAAACATGGATTCAAGTTGCTCTGTCACTGACCCCATTAGGCTAGAGATTTGAACTTTTTCCTGCTCCGTTATGGAAACGACATCCACCACCTCCGAGCCGTCTGCATGAGTCAGCGTTATTCGAATAGCCTCAAACGGTGTCTCATTCTTCGAAAGTCTGTCATAAAGCAAGGCTTGGAGACGCTTGAGCGCCCCGCCTATTTCATAGATCTTTACCGAAAAGAGATTGATATCTTCGTCATTCCAAGATCTAGCAGGTGCTCCATCTAGAGTTACCATGGCAAGGTTTTCAAGCCACTCTTGATTGGAGAGTTCCTCGCGCTGAATAGCTACAACAAATGAATGAAGACTCTTATCTAGAACACGGCCTTCCAGATTTGTGGCCTGGCCTTGAAGTTGTTTTCTCATCGAAACAAGTTCGATATTTGTAGAAGTTGCCTCTGCAATGGATCTTCTAATCGCTTCTAATAGTCTAGGGTATGCAGATTTGAGCTCTCGAAAAAATTCAGCGACAGATGATGCTAATGAGGATGCGTCAGATAAGATCAATTTTGTTTCTGGATAAATAGGTGCAACACCAACAATTTGCGGGATTTGCTCAAAAAGTAATTTATCTGGCTCTGAAGCTGTCAAGAAGGCTTGTCGTAATGCAACCGCTTGCTTTGAAAGTGATACTTTCGTATTTTTGGCATAGGGATTTAGAGCATGCATCTCTCGATAAAGCGCCTTTACAATTTGAATAAATGTGTCTTCGGTATCTACGTTGGAAATTCCAAAAGCATTGACTATTTCATTCAAATATATTGAGCGAGACTTAGATTTTGCAGCATAATTTCTAACAGTAAAATTGGCAGGATTCTTAGCAAGGCGTTCAAGTACGGCATCATCCAGGTCCAAAATCAATGAACCATGTTCGTATATTGCTAGGTCAATTTTTCGACTTGTTAGGACAGCAAAGCTCAAGAGAGGCAAGATTCCTCCCTTTAGACCATAAGGGGCACGTGAGAGCTCGTTTTGAATTTCACTTACAGAAATTCTCTCTTTAGTAGCTTCATCGATCAAATCATTCATCACATCCCAGACTTCTGCCCAGAGAACATCCGTTGGGCGTGTAATCTGCCAGCCACCCGACTTTGTGAATGCGTGAAGGCCAGTTGATCTAAAGACTGCTTCATAGATCGCCCGATCAGGACCAAAACCTATAATTCCAAAAGCTTCCACATTCGAGGAAGTGCGTATGGAATCCAATAATGTTCGACGCGCCTTAGCACCCTGCCTTGTAAGTTCTCGCCTAGCAATCATTTCGTTTGATACTCGAGGAGTCTTCGAATAAACCAAATCAGTCACGACCGATAGAGCAGAAGATAGTCCTTTTGTACTATCAAGTTTTTGCAATTTAGGAGCTACACAGTGCCACTGTGTAGAAGAAAGCCAAGCCGTGGACGTCACTTCCTGTAGCTTTTGTTTTACTACAACATATCGTTCAATCAATTCTTTACGTGCAACCCAGTCCAAGACTTGATCGGTAGGTTGATTTAGTACCTTATGGATTGCGTTAACTTCAAGGGCAACATCGTGTAGCAAATCAAGATTATTAGGAATTAGAACGACTATTGGCTTCTTAAAATGTTCAAAACTAAGATTCATTAAGTCAACATCAGCGACAGTTGAGAAAACGACTACTCCATCAATATGCTCTTCTATTTGCGTAATTGACGATATATCTCTGTCTAAATCAGCGAAGACTTGGCTAAAAACTCTTAGAACTCCCTTATCTTGGCTTACGCGGGCGGCAACGACTGGACCTAAGTCACAGGCTTCATTCAGTAATTTGTGTAATGGAGTTTGAGATATTGACTTGCGCGCTATTTCAACTGCTGTTCTCAAATCAAAATCAGAACCATGCCAGATTCGGAATTCGTCGGCAAACGCTCGATAAACCACTAGGCCTTTTTCTTCTAGCTTTTTTAGGATCTTATTGGCCCTCTTATCAAGCTGAGCAAGTGGCAATTTACTGTCAGCAAGCGTTAGTTTTAAAACACTTTTTGTCGCCCGAAGTGCCCCTCCACTTGATATCAAATTCAAAATACCAATGGATTTCAGAACTTTCATTTCTTCTATTGTTAGGCCTTGTGCATCCCTAATTCGGGTTTCAATCTCGAGCCAGCGGCTTGCCATTGTAGAAGTAGATAGCAAAGTCGAAGCAGATTCTAGGAAATAGTCGTAAACTCGATCTAAGCCGATAAATTCTAACTCGCCATTCTTACTGAAATCCTTTTCTACCATGTAAGAAGCTACGGAAGACTTTTCTTTCGAAGCTAAAAAAGAAAAGAGGGTACGTTCGTTTTGTCCATATCTTGAACATAGGGGTGGAAGAACTGCCAGTGTTAATGGATCTAATGGGAACGAACTCAGAGTATCGGAGCTCTTTGCAATATCACCTAAGCCTGATTGATTAATTAGAGACTTATGACAATCTAGCCACTTTTTGTAACGGGTTTTGATGGAGGAGTCTTTTTGAGTAAATACGCTGGCCACTAAACGCCGAGATTGCAGCGCAGACTCAATAAACGGAATATCTTGAAAACGCCCTTGGATTTTTGCCCACTCTCGCCTTTGGGCAACAGTTGTTCCCTGAACATATTCATCAAAAGATAAGTGCTGAAGAGTAATAATAAATATTGGAAGTGCCTCTGTGCCCTGGCCCAATTCAGAAAGTGCCTGTAAAATATAGGGATCTCCATTTGCAGGTGAATCTACATAAGCTTCAAGATTCTTTCCAAACTCATCGATCACAAATATAATTGGCTTTATTGATGCTAATTCTTTTACGAGTGATAAAATCGTATGAGCATCAATTTGATCTTCCATGGCAAGAGTATTAATCTTCTTGTGAAGCAAACTGTTTGGACCTGTTTTTTCTTCAGTTGACCTCTGAAGTGCACGCAAAAGCGAAATAATAATTGGTTCCCTATTCGCCGTCGTGACTGCTTTGTAAAACCCGTTAGCGGAACCTCTTAAATTCTTCACAGACTCAGTCCAATAACGAGCTAACCCTGAATCAAAATCATTAAGCAGTGCTATCGCATCTTTGTACTCTTTGGATGAATTAGGGCTTACTAGGCAGTCAATAAATACTGCCAGAGAAGACTTACCTCCTCCGTGAGGGCCTGTTATTGATATTGAGCGTCCTAGAGAAGAGTCGGCGACACCATGTGCCAGCCTTCTTACAACATCGAGTGCTCTTCCTGTTGGTATGTACCCAGAAAGTGATCCTTTCGCAGTGTCGCGTTCTAAATTTATAGAGCTACTAAAACGTGATTTTATCTCAATCACATTCGCTAACTTCATGAGGCTCTTCCTTTTGAAAACGATATCTGATCATCGATTTTTGATGTTGTGGCCTCGAGACCGACAACTGACAGACGAGCACGCTTTGCTGAAGTTTTTGAACCTTTAAAGAGCTGGCTGAGAACTTTATGGGCTATTACATTAATGTCCCCATGGACCACTAGCTGAGTTGCCCCCGCGGGGGAAGCTATATCAAGTCCTTCAATAGTTTGAACACAGCTTTCAAGAGCAATATTTATTCTATCTTCACTCACTTTAAAGATCCGGCCAGGACTGCCTGTGTCACTTGTTAAGCGGGTAGTAGTAATAGTCTTACTATTTGAGTCTGTTTTGAGTAAATAATCTAGTGAAGCATAAACAATTACTTCATCAGTAAGGAAAGGTTTCTCTCCTAAGGCAAAACGATGCGTGTCTGGGCCTGAAGGACTGGGGATGACCAATCCAAGTTGACGAAACGGGCTGTCCATTAAGTCATCTATAGTTTGGTGTCCATGGGCGGACTTGCGCGAATACATTCGAATAAGGCAATCAAAATCTTTATCGACTGAAGCTGCCACTGGCTTTTTCCAGGTTGTTCCGCTGATTTGTTCATCCGCAAATCTCAAAAACTCCAATCCAGTAAATTCAATTGCTGCATATTCATTAAAAAAGATTCTCCACACAGGCAAAGATGAAGGTGCGCATAAGGATTGCCAGTGAAGAATCCACAATGTGCTTGGATTTTCCAGATATGGATCAAACCCAGTCACTGAATCAAACAAAGCGATGCCTAGGTCTGTTGGCGCAACGTGAGATTCTTTCTTTTTGCCTGGGTAAGAAACCTTTTCGATTACCTTCAAAGCTAGTCCCCAAAACTTGATAGCCTCGACCATATTCTTGCCAACACCTAAAAGGACTGTGGAATCCTCCCGTTTAAAAATATCTTGATCCTGTTGAACGCCATCAAAGGCTTTCTTGATCCAGCCAAAGCGTGGGTGGAAGGTCTGGTGGCCTGCAAATACCGACTCACAATCTGACTGAAGTCCCATAGTTACACTCCCATTTCGATCAACTTAATGTTCTTACTCTAGTGACTGCCGATGACACATCCTCGATTGCAGCCTCGACTTCCATTGAAGTTGTAAACCTCCCTAGGCTGAAACGCATGGATTCTTCTGCCTCACGACTGGTCATCCCCATAGCGAGAAGAACATGGGAAGGCTCTTCTTTACCAGCCGAGCAAGCGCTAGCTCGGCTGGCCACAACTTTAGCCAACGAGACCAAGACAGCATCAGATGGAGCAGACTTAAATCTGAGATTTAAAGTATTTTTTAAACAAAAAGTTGGCGCACCAGAATTAGATATTAAAGTCTCAGGAAATTCAGTAGCGAGCGCAGTGAATAATCTGTCCCTTAGCTTCCCCTGTCTCCACATTTCGTTTTGCAAATCATTCTGAGCAAATTTTAGAGCCGTTTCCAAACCTACAGCTGAGGCTGCGTTTAGAGTTCCTCCACGAATCCCTCGCTCTTGTCCTCCCCCTGGAGCAATCTTGACTAGAGTCTTTTGCAACTCTCGGCTTATCACCAACACACCCGATCCTTTGGGCCCGTAAATTTTATGCCCACTGACTGTAAACATTGCAGGAATTTCACTCATAGAGAAATTTTCATGTTTTCCCACTGCTTGGGTGGAATCACATAAAAATGGAACATCAAATTTCCCTGCGAGCTCTGCGATCTCTCTAATAGGTTGAATAATTCCAGTCTCATTGTTTACCGCCATGACAACAATAAGAGCTACATCAGCTCCAATATTCTCTGAGATAAAATCTAGGTCGGCTTGTCCCACTTTAACCGACTCTGTAAAACCAGATACGGGAATTTTCACGAGGTCTTTGTTGGAAATTTTACAGGCTACTTCAGCCGTTGCTAGTACTGCTTCATGCTCGATGGCACTTACGAGCACTTTAGATCGACTAGAAGGAGCTCCAAGAATTTGTCCCCAAATCGCAATTGTTAACGCCTCAGTTGATCCGGAAGTAAAAATTATTTCAAGTGGACTAACTCCAAGTTGAATAGAAATACCTTCGCGTGCGCTTTCAACTAATCCTTCTGCCAACCGAGCCGAAGTGTGAGTTCCACTTGGATTTGCGTATTGGTCCCAAGCAAGCATCATACTTTCCTTTACTTCAGGAACCATAGGAGTTGAGGCGTTGTAATCCAGATAAATCACGTAGTTACACTATCTGATTTCTCTGATGCTAACAAAAGTATGAAAACTTTAATTTAGCTTCCACTTACCTTCAACCAGTGAAAACTGCTCCTTCTTTCCCGCTTTTGCTAATTGTTGGTTCAACTCTCTGATTGCAGACTGTAAGTGAACCCATGGCTTTGCGCTCTTCGGTTTTATTAATCCATCTTTCATCGCCTGGTCAGTAATCTCCCGAGCTGAAAGGGACGCGCCTCTAGCTTTACTTAATACTGTTTTGGCAGCCTCTATCAAAGTCATAACTACCTCCATTTAAATTGTGATTGACTTAATAATAATACTCCAAACGAACAAAGCACCATTCCCTCATTCATTAGCTGGTTTTAGGATTTTACCCTACACAACGGGTGTAGATCCTTTCACGATTAAGGGTTGAGACGAAAGGGAGGAGTGTTCATGGATTTCTTTCATTAAGTCATTGTTTATCATCTTGTTGGGCTCCTATCAATTTGGAAACTCATGAGTTATCTCTTGCCGTAGAGTCCTCTACTTTACGCATCGTAGACCAAACCTCTCCTAGAGCGCTAGAGAAATTTCTACCTCTAATCACCGCAACCTCTGATTTAAAATTACCGTAGTTCAGGGCTGAGGCTTCATCAGCTATCCACGAAATGAAATCCTCATGTTTGATAAATACTCGATAGGGATAGTCCGCGAAGGGGGTCTTCTTTATTGGAGACTGGCACTTCGCAGATATCTGTCTAAGAGAGGCTCGGTCTCGCGACCGTACGATTATCGTACAGTCGCTCGGGTTCCTAACAGCACTGACAAAACCTGAAGTAGTAAAAATCCACATAATTTCTCTCTTTCTCTAGTTTTATTCTGAATCTTGATTTGACCAAATACCTTGACCAGTTCGCACCTCTAAATCGTCCCAAGGTGTTATGCCATAGACCTGGCGTAGGGTCTTGGTGAAAAGCTCTGCAACGACTTGCGGATCGGCGTTCTCCTTGTGGAGAAACTTGTAGTAATTCGGCATGTTTTCCTCTTCAGAAAGTTCCCAGCCAAA
>SXGQ01723679.1_pt1 | contig 13500 bp, 13 predicted proteins | sample 3178371 | NCBI WGS metagenome assembly SXGQ01 (sample SAMN11356859, study PRJNA531348) | freshwater metagenome | isolation source: freshwater sample F1-20 | place: China: Fuxian Lake, Yuxi | collected 2017-12-25
CAGCACTACGAAAAAACTGCCTTGCTTTGGCGGAGGATGAGGGATTTGAACCCTCGGTAGGTCACCCTACACACGCTTTCCAAGCGTGCGCACTCGGCCGCTATGCGAATCCTCCAGTATTTCTCTAGGGATAAGAGTATCGGCGCAACTTACTATGATTTACCTCTAGATCCCCCGTGCGGCACTTGGGTGCCAAACCCCCCAGGGCAGGAATGCAGCAAGGGTAGGTAATTTCTAGTGGGTGTGCGGGGGATCCTGTTTTGACTATTAGCTTGGAAGTATGAAAGATAAAATTAGCACATAATAACTCTTTAGATACTGCTCTACTACTTCGGCGTCTTTAACCACTAATTACCAAGAATATGTGCATGTTGACTTAAAAAAACTATATCAACAGAAGATTAGAGCACGAGTTACTGACTATAATATTCTTATGCTGAGTTTTTCTGAATATATTTCATCTCAAAATTATATTATAGAGAGAAACGATAATACTTTTATTATTGAGGATCTTATTGAATGCATCTGGAATTTATCCAGAGACCCAAGCTCGGTAGTTTTTACTGCGGGCAATGGAGGAAGTGCATCAACAGCTGAACATTTTTCTGCTGATTTAGGGCAAATGGAAAATCGAACCGGACATGAGGTTAGGTCTATATGTCTCAATTCTCAAATGGCTTTGAATTCTGCACTTGCGAACGATCTGAATTACGAAAACGCAATTACAACACAACTATCTTCATTCAAAAATTTTAACTACATATTGGTCGTTTTTTCAGCTTCAGGTAATTCTAAAAATGTATTGAATGCAATAAAATTCTCTCTAAAAAGAAACAAAAAAGTATATTGTTTTGTTGGCTTTGACGGAGGTGAAATAGCTAGTATTAAAGAAGCTAAAGCTTTATACTTTCCCGACGAGAATAAAAATTATGGAATAGTAGAAAACTTACATTTAACATTATCTCATTATATCGTAGACAGACTAGTTGAGAAATTCAAAGAAATATGATATGAAAGTTGTAGTGACCGGAGGAGCCGGCTTTATCGGTAGTCATTTAGTTGATCGATTAGTATCTAAAGGATACGAAGTATTAATAATCGATAATTTTAGTACAGGTTTACTTAATAATGTTAATAAAAGCACCCAAAATATTTCAATTCTTAATCATGATATTCGTAATCCTTTACCAGTCGGTGCATTTCATAATTGTTCTTTAGTTTTCCATCTTGCAGCCCTAGCTGATATTGTTCCTTCAATTGAACGGCCAGTGGATTATATGTCTACTAATGTTCAGGGTACAGTTAATGTTTTAGAGGCCGCAAGAGACGGTAAAGTTGAAAGAGTTATTTATACTGCGTCGTCTACTTGTTATGGCATTACAAGTAATTTTCCTACAACTGAAAATGAAAAAATCGCCCCGGTTTTTCCGTATGCTTTAAGTAAGTATTTAGGGGAGTTAGTATTCTTCCATTGGTTGAATTTATACGGCTTAAAAGGCTTGAGTTTAAGATTGTTTAATGTTTATGGGCCTAGAGCGCGAACTAATGGCAACTATGGTGCAGTAATGGGAGTTTTTTTAGCACAGAAAATTGCTCAAAAATCCTTCACTGTTATTGGAGATGGTACTCAAATGAGAGATTTTACTCATGTAAATGATGTTGCCGACGCCTTTATACTTGCGGGAGAAAGCAAGATTTCTGGTGAAGCAATTAATGTGGGTACGCAAAATCCACAGTCAATTAACAGACTGGTGGAGCTACTTGGTGGCAAAGTTGAATTTATACCGAAACGCCCTGGCGAGCCAGATAGAACTGACGCTGACATTACTAAAGCAAGAAATTTACTAGGATGGGAGCCAAAAACAACATTTGAAGAAGGCGTTAAAAATGTTTTAAGTCAAATAAAGTTATGGAAAGATTCACCACTTTGGGATAAAGAAGCAATCGCTAAAGCAACAAATACTTGGTTTCAATATTTAGGAAAAAATGAAGCTAATTAAAACAATACTGTATATTGAAAAAGAAACGCCAGATCTGATACGGGATGTACTTGACTCTTTACAGATTATTGATGCCGCATCTGACACTTTTAGTATTTGTGGAAATGCTGCGAATTCGATATTAGGAATCAAGGAAATCGAACATCGCTTGAAGCAGCACAAAGCCGATATTAACAAAGAAGATTATGAAGGATTAAGTGTTTTTGACAGTTTTAATTTAGATGAAAACTTGTTAATTGTAACTATTGGCGATCAATCTAATCTAAAAATCTATGTTGCCGATAGAGTAACTCAAGAAACTAACAAATTAAGTTGGCACATAATTAATTCAACTTATGCACGAGTTGGATTTTTAGAAAAACAAAATAACCTTAGTAGTTTTATTCCCTTTGACACAGTGCGCTGGCTCAAAGAGCAAATTAATAGATTTGGAGTAGGTATATTCCACGAATGCCTAAAAACCTTAGAAGGCTCGAACGTGTTGATTTTAGGTGAATCTATAATTGATGAATACATTTATTGTGATGCACTTGGTAAAGTTACTAAAGACCCGCTTATTGCATTTGAAAAACGAATCGTTCAGAGTCAGCTCGGTGGGGTTCTTGCAGTTGCTAGGCACTTCAGTGGGCTAGGGGTGAATTCAAACGTGATCACAAAGTGGTCCGCAAGTGACCAAGAGTTTATAAATACTGAGATAAACGTAAGCAAACATATAAAAACCTTTAATTTACTTTCAAATAAAACAATCAAAAAAACTAGATTCGTTGACAGATCATCAAATACAAGAGTTTTTGAAAGTTATGAATTACCAACTGAAAATAGTCATTTAACCCCCCCAGAAGAAGTAAAAAAAATAGTTAATGAGAAAAAAATACTTTTTGATCATTTAGTAGTCATGGACTATGGACATTATTTTTTTGATCACGAAAAAGTTAAAGAATATCTAAACTTTAATGTGCCAGTATCTGTCAATACACAATCAAATGCTGGAAATAGAGGGTTCAATCCCATTTCTAATTATCCTAATGCAGATATTGTTTTTCTAAATGGGTCAGAAGTTCAGTTTGAGATGCGAAATAAAGTTTCAAAACTTGAAAAAATCGTTGCGGACTTAGGTAAAAAACTTAACTGTAAGGAATTGTATGTTACCAACGGATCAGCAGGCATTATTTCTTGGAGCAATGATACGGGAATAATTCTTTCACCTACATTTGCGCCAACAATTATTGACAGGACCGGTGCTGGCGATGCGTTGCTTGCAACTGTATCAAGCTTAAGAAGGAGTAATATTCCTATTGAAGTAGCAACTTTTTTTGGGAACATAGCTGGTTCACTATTGGTTGGAGTTATGGGAAATCAAACAGCACTGACTTCATCTGATTTACAGTTTGAGGCTGATAAAATAATTAGTAAAATAAAAACTCTATGATTAAGCCAACTAAAATACTGATAATAGGTGGCGGCGGTTATGTCGGAGTTGAGCTACAAAGAATGCTTGCTGAGTCAAATTATAGAATTCGAGTTTTAGACACGTTTTGGTATCCGGACGGTAAGTGGGAAATATCAGATGGTGATTTTGTTGCGAATATTGAATACATTGTTGGAGATGTTAGAGATAAAAAATTAGTGAAGAAATCACTAATCGGTGTAGATACTTGTATTCACCTTGCTTGTATATCAAATGATCCAAGTTATGAGCTTAATCCAAATCTTGCAAAAAATATTAATTTTGATGCGTTTACAATGCTTCTAGCAGAGGTTAACAAGAGTTCGGTAAAGCACCTTATCTATGCGTCATCGTCATCTGTTTATGGAGTGAAGCAAGAAGAAAACGTAACAGAGGATTTAATTTGTGAGCCTTTAACTGATTATTCAAAATATAAAGTTATGTGCGAAGACGCTGCACTCAACACTATCTCAGAAAAGGTTTGCTTAACAATTGTTCGACCGTCTACCATTTGTGGTTACTCAAAGCGCCAAAGATTTGATTTAGTGGTTAATATCTTGACTTTAAGTGCGTTAACTGACTCTGTAATAAATGTTGATGGGGGAGATCAGTTCAGACCTAATTTACACATTCAAGATATGGTTTCAGCCTATAAATTATTGTTAGAAACTAATTTGAAAACTATTGATCGAAAAATATATAACATTGCTGGTGAGAATTTGACAGTGTTAGAGATTGCAAAAAAAGTGCAATTTCAAATAAAAAATGGCTGCGAAATAAATATTACTCCTGTTTTGGATCAACGCTCGTATCGAGTTTCAGGTAAAAGAATTGCATCAGAAATAGGATTTGTACCAAAACTCTCAATTGACGATGCAATTATTGATTTAAAACACGCATTTTACGCTGGCAAATATTTAAACTTAAAGTCAGATTCATACTATAACATTAAGCAGATGAAATCATTAATGTTACAAGGCTTAGTTAAGTAATCGTTCATGATTTTTGGTTAGCTTTAATAGCGTCGAAGTATGCTTTTTCATTATCAATTGCGATTCTAGTACCTTTGCATTTTTCTAAGTAAAGATCCCCGTTGCTGGCTATGTAATTAATAAGGCTAGGGGATATTCCTTCCCCTATTTCTGGTCTAAAGCTCAAAAGAGAATTTCTCTTCACAACAATGGCTCCAGAGTTACTCCAAACTAATTCATTAGTACCCTCTCTATCATTATTTATTAGACTAGAAATATTTATTTCCGAAATTGATTGGACTAGATCACCTTTTTGAACAATTATTGAACGTGCATTTTGATTAGACCGCTGATGGCACAGCAAAATTGACCCATCTTGTTTTTTTTGAATAATTGATTTTGAAAATTCAGAAAAAGACTGGTCAGAAAAAAATATATCTCCATGAAGCACTAGTACATTGTTGCCCGTTTCGTTACAGTGATTTGTCACAGTAACCGCCGGACCGAGGGGGTTTTGCTCCCAAATTATGTGAGGGCGTCTAACTATTGGGCAATTAGTAACTTCATTTATAATTTTTTCAGCTAGATATGAAGTATTTACATAAACCGTAACACTAGAAAAATACATCTCTGATTGTTCTAAAAGGCGCCGCAATATATTTGTGTTTCCTAATGGAAGTAGACTTTTAGGTGTGTCATCCGTATATGGCTTTAAGCGAGTTCCTCTTCCAGCCGCAAGAATTAGAATAGAATCAATTTCCATCGAGAATTTCCTTAACTAGCAAAAATTCTTTAAGTTCATTTAGAGGAACAAACTTATTTTGTAAAAGCGAACCATTTAAATTTTCATTTATTTCGAGCATTCTTGGATTAACAATTAAAAAAAGATGTCTTATACCCGCTGCAGTGCCAGATTGAATATCAGTAATTCTGTCACCTATTAAAAAAGATCTTAATGGATCGATATTATATTTATTTATCATGAAATGAATTAAACCGGGTAGTGGTTTTCTACACTTACATTTTTTCCTTAGCAGAAAATTATCTGCATTAGGATGGTGATAGCAAATTGCAAAATCATTTATTAATTCGAGATTTATTAAGTTTTTAAAAAACTTGTTTACAAAAAATTTAAATTTGATATAACTCATTTTCTTTCTCGCCGCAAAAGTTTGGTTTGAAATAATGATCTTGACATATTGTTTTTGGCGAATTGATGAAAAAATACCTAAATTTTGAACCGCGTGATATTTACCACGTAATATTCCTCCAGAGCCAACATCATCCCAGAGTACGCCGTCAGCATCTAGAAATATTGCACACGATTTATCTTGAGTCACCATGCTCTTATTTTACGTAGTTGTCGGCTTAACTGCTATATTTGGCAATTATAACGATAGGATAATCAAAATATGGCAGTTAGGTACTCGTATTTGAGTCAACAGTTTGCGGATTGTCCTGAACTTTGGGAAGAGTTAAAGGCATTTGTTAAGACCGGAGATTTTACTCTTGGTAAGCCGTTATACGAATTTGAAGATAATTTCTCTTTTTTGATTGGTACACAGTACGCAATCGGTGTTAATAGCGGAACTGATGCAATAAAAATTGCACTACGAGCATTAGGAGTTAGCGCTGGGGATGAAGTTATTACTGCTGCAAATACATTTGTGGCAACGGTAGGAGCTATTGCAGAGATTGGAGCAGTTCCAGTGTTTATTGATGTAGATGAAACTTTTTGCATGGATGTAGATCTAATCGAGGAAGCAATTACTCCTAAAACTAAGGCAATTGTCCCAGTTCATTTCACTGGGTATATGACCAAAATGGATAAAGTTAATGAAATAGCAAGACGATATAAGCTTTTTGTTGTTGAAGACGCATGCCAATCGATTCTGGCAGAATGGAAGGGCAAGGGGGCTGGTACCTGGGGAGATGCTGCGGCTTTTTCACTTCACCCTCTTAAAAATTTGAATGTATGGTCTGATGGCGGAGTAATTGTTACTAATAATTCTGAGCTAGATAAAAAAATTAGGCTTTTAAGAAATCATGGGTTAATTGGTAGAGACCATGTCGAGTTACTCGGATACAATAGTCGGCTAGATACCTTCCAAGCAATTGTAGCTAATTGGTTAATGCCACAAGCAATGGACATCTCACAAAAACGCATTCTTAACGCAAGAAAACTTGATGATGGCTTAGGCAAAATTCCACAAATAAAGATACCTGCGCGCACAAGCGAAATGAGAATTGTTTATCATCTCTACATTATTTTTGCCGAAAAACGAGATGAATTACTGAAATATTGTCTCAACAAAGGTATCGAGGCAAAAGTTCATTACCCTATTCCTATTTATAAACAAAAGGCGATGGGAGATAAGTATAATTCAATGAAGTTTCCAATTACAGATATTCAAGCGCAAAATATTATTTCATTTCCGTGCGATCAGCATTTAACTGACTCACAGATCGACGAGATAATTGATTCTGTTAAAGAATTTTACCTGCAATGAAAATAAAAGTTCCTTATGTTGATTTGGGAAGTCAGTGGCTCTCAATAAAGGATCGCGCTCTACCTAAAATATCTGAAGTATTGGAAAGTGGGATGTACCTAGAGCATCCAATTATTGAACAATTAGAGCAACGCATTGCCCAAAAACTAGGGGTGAAGTATGCAACGACACTGAATAGCGGTACCGATGCTTTAATTTTTTCACTCGCTGCTCTTGGTGTCTCTAGAGGTGATGAAGTTATTACAGTGCCTAACTCTTTTATAGCTTCAGCGGCGGCGATAGAGCATATTGGCGCCACATCTGTATTTATTGATGTCGGAGAGGACCATTTAATCAATCCACAATTAATTGAAGCAGCGATCACACCAAGAACAAAAGCGATTATGCCAGTTCATCTTGAGGGGAAGATGGCTGACATGGTAGAAATTAGCCGAATTGCAAAAAAACATGGGTTACTTGTTATCGAAGACGCCGCGCAAGCTTTTGGCTCAAAATTTATGGAATATCAACCAGGGAACCTATCAAATGTCGCGTGCTTTTCTTTCCATCCACTAAAAAACTTAAACGCAGTAGGTGATGGTGGAATAGTTGCAACAAATCAATATGAGATAATTGAAAAAATTAATAGAATGAAAAATCATGGGCAGCTTTCTAGAAATAAATCCCAAAGTTTTGGGTTCGTATCGAGATTAAGTTCAATTCAGGCGGTGATACTAAGTTTTAAGCTTGATGATTTAGATTCAACAATTAATTATCGAAGATCACTGGCAGAACAATACAACGAGAATTTAGCCGATCATAAAATCCAAGTCCCAATAGTAACTTCGGGGGTATTCCATTCATATCACTTATATGTAATAGAAATAGATGATCGAAATCAGATTCAAGAAGCTTTAAAAAGCGCTGGAGTTGAAACTAAGATACATTATCCAATTTTAATTACTGAGCAGCAAGCTTATGTTTCGAAGTACCCGGGAAAAAAATGGGATTTACCAAATGCGGAAAAGCAAAAAGCAATGATTTTGTCCTTGCCAATACATCAAAACTTAGATTCTTTGCAAGTAGATCATGTTACTGATCTATTACGGAAGTTAATATGAATTTAGAACTTATCAATTCACTAAAAAAAGATTTCAATATAAGTAATTCTAAAATTCAAATGTATGCAAGTCTTCAACTCATCAGATCAGTAGAGTTATTAATTTCGGAAAAATATGCCGATGAAATCTTTCGCTGCCCAGTGCACCTTTCCATTGGGCAAGAAGCTATTGCTGTTGGTGTGTCACTTAATTTAAAATTAGAGGACAAAGTAGTTTCTACCCACAGATCTCATGCACACTACATTGCTAAAGGAGGAGATCTTTTTATCATGCTATCAGAGCTAATTGGCTCTCCCCTTGGCTGCTGTAAGGGTCGTGGTGGGTCGATGCATATCTTTGATAAATCAGTTGGTTTTATGGCTAGCGTACCAATTGTAGGAAGTTCATTACCAATAGCAACCGGTTTATCTCTTGCAGAAAAGCAGTTGGGCTTTAATAATATAGTTGTTGCTTTTGTTGGTGATGCCGCTTTAGAAACTGGAGCTTTTTATGAGTCAATGAATTTAGCAGCTTTAAAAAAATTACCGTTACTTGTTGTGCTAGAGGATAACGAATACTCAACTTATTCGAGTAAGAAAGTAAGATGGCCAGAAAATAAGAATGTTAAACTAACTATAGAAGGAATGGGCTTGGCTTATCACAGAGGTAATGGAGATAATGTAGAAGAAGTTTATTCTCAAATTAACAAAGTAGTATCTGATGTTAGGAGTAATAAACCGAGTCTGGTTCATTTAAATACTTTTAGAAGGTATGAGCATTGTGGTCCAAGCCTGGATGACAACCTAAACTATAGGAGTACTGAAGAAATTGATTCATATAATATACGAGATCCCTTAGAAATTTTAGGAAATAAAATGGTTAGTTTAGGAGTTATTTCAAGAGATTTACTTAATCATTTGAAGAATCAAATCCATAATTATGTCGATGAATCCTATGTTAGTGTGTTAACGCAGAACAAAAGCTATTTAATGAATTTTGAAACGAATAAGTAGTGGCTCAAACCTATATAAATTTAGTAAATCAAGCATTTGATGAAAGCTTGCGTGATGATTCAAAAGTAATGCTTTTCGGTCTAGGTGTTGGTGATATCGGAGCGGTTTTCGGTTCGACGGCCAATTTACAATCAAAATATGGTACCGAACGCGTATTTGAAGTTCCTCTTTCGGAAAATGCCATTACTGGAATGGCGCTTGGGCTAGCAATGCAGGGTTTCCGCCCGGTAATGATGCACCAAAGAGCTGATTTTTCCTTTACTTCAGCAGAGCAAATAATTAATCAAATCGCTAAAACTTCATACACGTCAGGCGATGTTTATAAAGTTCCGCTTGTGATAAGGATGATAGTAGGAAGAGGATGGGGGCAAGGACCAACACATGCTCAGTCCCCGCACTCATTTTTTTCTCATGTACCTGGTCTAAATGTGGTTGCGCCAGCTACGCCAACAGACGGCTATTATTTAATGAAACAAAGTATCGCTAGTAACAACCCTGTGATATTTATAGAACATCGGTGGCTTCACCAAACTAGTGAAAACTTGAGTAATAGTAAAAACTTGCTTAATATTTCAGATGCAAGAATTATGAAGTCAGGAGAAGATTTAACCTTGATTTCACTATCATACGGAGTGATTGAGTGCATAAAACTAGCGGAAGTTTTATCAGAGTTTAACATAAACGCTGAAGTTATTAATTTAAGAAGTATACAACCTTGGGATAGGGGCACGGTGTTGCAAAGTGTTGGTAAAACAAAAAAAGCTATTCTTCTAGACACTGGGCATATTGAATTTGGATTAACAGGAGAGGTATCTTCTGTGATCTATTCTGAACTATTTGGCATGTTATCTCATTCAATATTAAGATTTGGACTACCAATGGAACCAACACCAAGTTCGGCTGCTTTAGCTATTGATCACTATCCTTCAATTGAAAAAATTTTAAGTGAAATAAAAATTCATTTTGGGTTTAGTTACGATTTAAAAAAAGCAATAGACATATTTAATAAAAAATTTCCTTACAGATCAAAATATAAGGATCAGCCAGGCGTTGGCACAGTTGGTCCATTTTAATTACAAAAAATTAACATGCATTGGTTTATCACCTGTGGCAGGTTTAATTCTCTCTATATCTTTTATGTGGTTGTCCAATGCGACACTTACATAGTGTTGAATGGGCAGCGTGCCCATCATAGTTTGCGCATCAAAAGCTGGTGACGCTAAATAATTCATTGCACGCCAATATCTGTCTGAATTGAACATATCAATAAAGCGTTCTTCTGTAAAATTTCCAATATGCAACTTAGAAAACTTGGCATTAAAAAACATTCCACTTGGAGCAATTAGACCCGACCCACTTATTTGAAGTAGAAATTGTGGCCCATAAAAGCGATTATAGCTAGGCTTTCCTTTATCCATAATCTTTTCCCACTTGACAATAATTTTCGTTTGCCCTGTACTCATTTTTTCTGCTTCTTTTAGTTTTCCATATAGCGGTTCGTATTTAGAATAGTCAACACCAAGGGTTCCATTTTCATCATCTGAACAATGTTTTATGACGCCATAGTCCACTCCTAAATCAATTGCCAGCTGAGCAAAGGGAATTATCTCATCTTTATACTCAGGTAATAAAACCATCTGTATTCCTAAAGTTACAGGTAGATTATTCTGCCTTTTATATTCAACAGCGTATCTAATATTTGCCATAGCTTTATCAAAGACCTGTGTGTGTTCTGGGCCCTTATACATAATTTTTGCATAACTCTCAGGCCTTCCAGCAGCCACCGTAAATCGTACCCAAGTTAAATGAGGTAACACGGCTTCTATTTTTTCTGGGCCCCATTCCCAAGCATTGGTTGCGTTCCCAACGTCAATTCCTAAATCAGAGGCATGTTCTATAAAGGGAACGTAAGATTTTGAAATTGTGCTTTCACCGTCTGAAATTAGTGAAACACTTTTAACTCCAATTGACTTAAAGTCATCTAATAGCGAAAGACTTGAATCCACTTTTATAGAACTTCGCTCTTGTGGCTCTTGCACCATTGCATAGCAGAACGCGCACATAGCACCACAAGCTCTAGTTAGTGCCATGTCAACACTAACCGGCGCAATTCTTTCACCAGCTTCCCAAGCTTGAACTCGTTCGAAATGGTGCGGTAGTTTATGGGAATCTAAAATCAAATTTCCGTCTTTAGTAGATGTTCCTTTTTCGTGTAAAATTGTCATAAGTTTTCCCTCACGTAATAATTTCTATACCACGTAAATTTCGTAATGAATTTTTGTCACCAATCGGTTCGCACCATACTACAATTCCCTCGTCTATTTCCTTTTTAAGGAGTAACTCTAGATCCAGTAATAAAACACCACGCACAGAGGAAGCAATTTGTTTATTAGAAGAGAAATAAATCTGACCATCGTCAAATGTTCGTGTTGGAGAGACGAAATCAACAAAACTAGTACCAGTTAATACCGTATTAATTTTATTCAGCCGTAATTGATTATTAGAACTAATCCACTCAGTACCAACCCGTGGCGTCGCTGTAACAGCTGCAAAACTCATGGCCAAACTGTATACTGTTCATCGTAGTAATATGTAATCACTCTTCTCAAACATGCCATTACTAAATTTTTAAGATACATAAAAAGCCCTGACTCCATGTCTATGTAACTTTATGAGGGATTTAAACCCTCGGTTGGTTACCCTACACACGCTTTCCAAGCGTGCGCACTCGGCCCTTATGCGAATCCTCCAGAGTTGCCGCAAGGCTTAAGAGTATCGGTGAGAGGGACTAGGATTTACTGTTAAATCCCCCGTGCGGCATTGACGTGCTGAACTCCCCCAGGGCAGGAAATTAGCAAGGGTAGGTAATTTTTAGTGGGTGTGCGGGGACAACAAGTTGAGATTATTTTCGATATCGTTACAATTTTGAGTAGTTCGATTATTGAGCCAATTAGGCTAAACCAGTAGAGAGCTTTTGCTGCGAAACATGACTTCTTTAGTAATAGTTACTCCTACCCATACAGATTCTATTTCTAGTCTCGAAGAACAACGACTGAAATTGAGTTTAAGTCTTAATGAAGGCGTCAGCCACAAGTTCGTGGTCCCAGACAGTTTAAGGATAAATGAGCTTTCTAAAAAGTTTCCAAACTCTACTTTTCACAAGTTTTCTGACGATTTTTTTACATCTAAATACACATATAACTCATTACTCCTTAATTCAAACTTTTATGAAAAATTCCTAGATTTTGATTATGTTTTACTTTGTCAATTTGACTCAATCATTATCAAAAACGTAAAATCTATACTTAAATTTAATTTTATATACTTAGGGGCATCCTGGAATCCCAGTTTTTATATTAGAGAATTTTTTGGCCACATTTATACGAATAAAACCTATTTACCCTTCGGAAAGCTACACGAATTACAATCAGGAAATGGTGGATTATCATTAAGAAATCCGAATCAAATTAATCAAATTCTTAAATCGGCTCGCAAATCATTTTTCTTTCAGAGGATAATCGGTGAGTCGCGCAACATAAATGAGGATATTTTGACTGTATTTATATTGAAAAAATTTGGTATACCCCCTGTAGAAAAAAAAATAGCAAATAAATTTTTTATTGAAACTGCTTTAAGATCTGAATATAAATTAAATGAAGTATATGGCTTTCATCAACTACACCGTTACGACCGTGATTTAGAAAGTACTCTTCTAGATTCGTTCAAATTCGATTAGATATTTGGGTTGTAATCGTGATAAATTGTAGTAATAGGAGAAAATGCTAACTTTATATCGTAAGTACCGCCCATCAATCTTTGCCGATGTTATTGGGCAGGAGCATGTAACAACTCCACTTAGCAACGCACTTGAATCAGGAAAGATTCACCACGCTTATTTATTTAGTGGTCCAAGAGGTTGTGGAAAAACATCAAGTGCTCGGATTATGGCTAGATCTTTAAATTGTGAGAAAGGACCAACACCTAATCCATGTGGTATTTGCCAATCATGTAAGGATCTAGTTGCAAACGGACCAGGATCCCTCGATGTAATTGAATTAGATGCAGCAACACATGGCTTAGTTGATGATGCTAGAGATCTGCGGGATAAAGCTTTTTTCGCGCCAGTTTCCTCTAGATATAAAATTTATATTATTGATGAAGCTCACCAACTTGGGCCCGGGGCTGCTAACGCCTTACTTAAAGTAGTTGAAGAACCACCTGCACATGTGCTTTTTATATTTGCCACAACAGAACCTGATAAATTAATCTCAACAATTAGGTCAAGGACTCACCACTATCCATTTAGATTAGTTCCACCTGCAATCCTTGCTTCACACCTTGAGAAGATTTGCGCAAGTGAAGGTATTAAGATCGCCAAATGTGTTATTTCATTAGTTGTTCGAGCAAGTGGTGTTTCAGTAAGATATAGACTTTCTATCCTTGGTCATTTACTAGCAGGTGCTGGTGGTGATGGTGTCAC
>SXGQ01712263.1_pt1 | contig 13497 bp, 6 predicted proteins | sample 3178371 | NCBI WGS metagenome assembly SXGQ01 (sample SAMN11356859, study PRJNA531348) | freshwater metagenome | isolation source: freshwater sample F1-20 | place: China: Fuxian Lake, Yuxi | collected 2017-12-25
CCCGAAACCGCGATCCCCGCGGGCACCCCGCGCTCCTTGACCGGGCGCGTCCGGAGCTCGCGGCGGGCCGATAGATACCCGTCGGCAAAATCGAAGGCGTGCACGACCTCGGCGCCGGCACCGCTGACGAACAAAGTCCTGCCGTCTCCGCTCCAGGCGAGCCCGTAGAAAGCCTCCTCAAGCGCGACCTGGGAAACGGCGCGGCCGGTCTTCACCTCGACGATGCGCACCTCATGTTGTCCCCAACCGCAGTGGAGCACGGCGGCGTGGCGGCCATCCCGATGCAGGGCGAGATTGAGCGGAAAATCTCCGACTGGCACCTGACGTCCGGCGGGCTTGAGGCTCCATTGGTTGGGCAACAGCACCGAGCCGTCGGGCTGCCAGCCCGGCAATTGCGCGGGCGGCGTCGCCCGGGATGCGACAGCAAGGAGAAGGCCGAAGACGAGCACGAGCCGGCTTGGGGGTAAAACCAGGATCATTCCCCACGCTGGTGACCGCGCCGCCCGGAACCAAGCGTGGAGTGCAGTCTCCCCTTCACAGCGCGACCGCAAGGGGTCAGGGCGTTGAACGTTGGATTACTGGCCGAAGACCTCGAAAACGTTTAACGCTCTGACCCCATGAAGCGGACCGCTACTTGCGCGAGGGGACGTTGATCGGCTCCGAGCTGATCGTGGCCGGAACCCCACGCAGGTGGAGGTCCAGAAACTGCCGACTGCGGCGGTTTTCCTCGGGATGATCGAATCCGTGACCGCCACCCAGCATGCGCACCAGCAAGTGGGAACCGCCGGCTCGACGAACCGCCGCGTCAAACTCCTCGGCCTGCACGATTGGCACGAGCTCATCCCGGGTGCCGTGAAAAGTAAGGACGGGCGCGTCGTCGGCGGAGACGTGGGTCACGGGCGAGCCGCGCCGAGCGAGATCCACCCTATCCTCGAGCGAGCCGCCGAAAAGGGAGCGTAGGCGCCCGGCCAGCGCCTCGGCCTGGGAGGGCGCGGCGCGCGCCGACGCCGGCTCCGCCAGGAAATTAAGCCGGCCGAAGTAGTTCAGCACACAGGTCACGCGGCTGTCCTCGCCCGCGTGCGACCCGACGGTGCCCTCGAGGTCCGCCACGCCACCACTGGTGCCCAGCAGCGTCGCGAGGGTTCCGCCGGCGGAGATCCCGACCACGCCGATCTTGGCCGGCTCGATGCCAAGCCGTCCGGCGTTGGCACGCAGCCAGCGAATGGCCGCCTTGCAGTCGTGAATCTGAGCCGGCCACCGCGCCTCGCCCGCCAGACGGTAATTCACAGAGACACCGATATAATTCCCCGAGGCGACCCAAGGCTGGAGGACAGCGCGCCCGGCGGCCTTGCTTCCGCCCACCCACCCTCCTCCGTGAATGAACACGATTACCGGCAAGGGCGTTCGGGCGGAGCGGCGCTGCGGCAAGTAGACATCCAACGTCTGCCGCGGGTTGCCGTTTGCGGCGTAAGGAATGCCCGCTTGCGCCTCGATCCCGGCCTCCACGACTGGCGGCGGGGTGGCGGCCACGACGAGGGAGGACAAGCCGACCCAAAGGCCCACGACAGGCAGGGCAACCCGGGCACCCAGCCCACCTTGGCACCACGCAACCATCGATCTCGCGTTGGCAATGACCATCGGAGGCATGCCTGGGTCGTGGCGCCCGCCGATTTCAAGTCAAGCGCCGCGCCCGCCGACGCACTTACAGAGGAGCACCCGAAACCCGCTTTCGCATGTTGTTATCCTGGCACACGGATCATGCGTCGTGCTTGCGGAGAAGGGATGGGTCGCCGAATAACCCCGTCGACCCCGAGCCCCGATGCGAACCCGACCCCGCGCGATCACCCACATCCTTTTTCTGGCCGCCGTCCTTTCGACCGGACTTCCCTCCGCCCTGCGGGCAGCCGAGCCGGGACCCGCGCGCCGCGCCCCGAACTTCCTGATCATTGTCGTCGACGACCAGTCGCCGTTCGACTTCCGGTTCTACAATCCGCGCTCAGAACTCCACTCACCCACCCTCGACCGCCTGGCGGCGCAAGGCATGGTGATCGACGGCGCGTATTACATGGGTGGCTGGGTGGGCGGCGTCTGCACGCCCTCGCGCACCATGATGATGACCGGACGAACGCTCTGGCATGCGCCCGACGCCAGCGGCCGTGGGCATAATCCGCACGACGCCGATCCGCGTCTCGTGCCGCCGGATTTGGCGCAACAGTCCCTGCCCGCGGTTTTCAACCGCGCCGGTTACGCCACGATGCGCACGTGCAAGCCCGGCAACAGTTATCAGGCCGCCAACCGGCTTTTCCAAGTGAGGCACGATGCGGACAAGCGCGGTGGAACCGATGAGACCGGCAGCGCCTGGCATGCGGAACGCGTGCTCGATTACCTGAAGGAACGGGAGACGAAAAAGGATGCCCGGCCCTTCCTGATCCACTTCGGATTCTCGCACCCGCACGACACCCGCGACGGGAAACCCGGATACCTCGCCAAGTACGGGGCGACCAACCACGCCGACCGGAATTCGCCCCCGCCGGCGCACCCCAAGCAGCCGCGGCTGCCGGTCGCCTACCTGCCCGCCCACCCCTTTGATCAGGGCAACCAACCGGGCCAACGTGACGAGACCCAAGCGAGCGGCGTCTGGGAGAGACGCGACGAGCGTACCATTCGCAACGAACTCGGCCGCCAGTTCGCGTGCGTTGAATACATCGATGCGCAGATCGACCGCGTCCTGCGTCGGCTTGAGGCGATGGGTGAACTCGACAACACCTACGTCTTCTATACCGCCGACAACGGCATCGCGATCGGACGCCACGGCATCCAAGGGAAGCAGATCCTTTACGAGCACTCGTGGCGGGTGCCTTTCATCGTGCGGGGGCCGGGAATACCCCCGGGGACGCGGGCGCCGGGCAACCTCTACCTCCTCGATCTGCTCGCCACGGTCTGCGACCTCGCCGGTGTTCCGGCGCCCGCGACCAATGAGGGGCGGAGTTTCCGCGCGGTGCTGGAAGGCCGGCAGCCGGCGATCCGGGACACCGTGTACGGCGTCTTTTGCGGCGGCACGCGGCCGGGTATCCGCGCCGTGCGTCACGGCGACTGGAAGCTCGTCCAGTATGATGTCCACAGCGGTCGTGTGCGCGAGACCCAGCTCTTCAACCTCCGCGAGAACCCCGAGGAACTGTTGATCCAGCATCACGACCCCGCGGTGGTAGCGCTCACCGGCCACCGGCCCGCACCGCATCAGATCAACCTCGCCGCGGATCCGGCCCACGCCGCCAAGCTGCGGGAAATGAAGGAGCGGCTGCTGGCTGAGATGCGGAGATTCGACGATCCGTTCCGCTTGTGGGACCAGCCGGCGGACGGTCTACCCTTGCCGCCGGAGCCGGCGGCGGTGGTCGCTCCGGCCACGCGCCAACGGAAGAACTTAAACCCAGGCCAAGGGAGCCGTTAGCTTCGGCGACGCAGCAACCAGAGCACTCCCGCGGCCGCGCCGCTGAGCAGCATCACCCACGTCGACGGCTCGGGAACCGCCGCGGGATTGTAGTTCAAGACGAGGGAACTGCCGAGGGTGTCGTTCACCAGACCCAAGCTGAACTTGTAGTCCGGCGCCACGGTGGCGAAGGCAGACGAGTCGATCACAAACGCGCCGGCCGAAAATCCACTGATGGAGGAGGCGGTCAGGATCGGCCACGCGTAGGACTGCGCGGGGTCGAAACCGGCGATCGCACCGGAGAGGAGACCGAGGGCCCCGACCGGGGCCATCTGAACCGTGAAGGGGGCGGCCGCGGTGGCTCCGATCGAAACTCCGCCCGTTACGGCGATACGATCCCACTCCCCTCCGGCGGCGGTCGCGTCACCGATCTTCCAGCGGTAAGCCCCACCACCCAGCAGCGAGAGCACGGTTCCGGAGTACGAACCGGATGCGGTGAAGCTGAGCGTCGCCGCCAGGTCGAAACCCGGCTGCAACTTCGCCCCGCTTCCAACGCTGATTGAAGCCGCCGTGGTTACGCTACCCTCACCCGCCAAAGTGCCGGAGGACAGCGTGAGCGGGTTGGCGAGTTCAACGCCCGAGGCCAGGGCCAGACGACCGCCCTCGAGCACGACGGAGCTCTGTCCGAACGCGGCGGAGTCCGCCACGGTCAAATCGATGCCGCTGCGTACCCGAGTCGTACCTGAGTACGTGCTCTGACCAGCCAACCGGAGCTGCGGTACGCTGTCGCCGGTCGTGACCGTGCCGGAGAACACGAGTTCGAAGCCTCCTCCCGCGGGAACCGGGGCGAAAACACCCGAAAAAACCGGAGTGTACGATGCGCTGCCTGATGGGCTGGAGGGCGGACTGACCGTGAGCGTCTTCCCCCCCGCCACCTCGATCCGCGCGGAGGAGGAGTCGGCGTAGATGTTACCGACCGTGAAGGAGTCGAGGACCCGCAGCGTGCCGCCGCTGGCGCCGGAGAAGGACACGGTCCCCAAGGAGCCCGAAGACGCGGTGCCCAGAACAAGCATCCCCTGCTCGATGGACACGCCGCTGAAGGAATTGGCGCCGGTCAAGGTGACGGTGCTCGAGCCCGTCTTGAACACGCCGGCGTTACCGGAAACGGTCCCGGTCAGCGTGAAGGAGTTGCTTCCAGTGAGGGAAAGGTTGGCGCCCGAGAGTGTCACCGGATTCGCGACCGACAGCCCGTCCACCGCCGAACCCAGCATCGGCACAACGGGTAAACCACTGGTGAAGGTCGATGGCTTGGAAATCGTAAGGGCACCCGTGCCGAGGGCGTTCGCGTTTCCGAGCAGGAGCAATCCGGAGAGCAGGCTGGTCCCACCCGTGTAGGAATTGTTTCCCGACAAAGTGACGGTGGAAATCGACGTCGGGTTGATGGGATTGGCCTGGAAGGCGCCGCCAGAGCTGTCACCGATCTGGACGGAACCACCCGCCAATAGGGATGCGACGGTGAGCTGGCCGCCCTTGTAGGCGCCAAAACGATAAATCAGATCATCAGGGCGAAGGGTGATCGTTCCGCTCAAGGTCGCCTGCGACGCAGTGCCGAGGAGCACCTTGGGGGCCGTCAGTCCAGAGGTATTCTGCAGTTTGGTGAGATCAATCGACCCGGTGATCGGAACAACGGTTCCGCCGGGCGCGGTGTCGAACCCGACCATCACCGATGAGGAGCCGATGGCGAGGCGACTCAGGAAAGAATCCGTGGAGCTCTCCGCTCCGATGTAACCGCCGTTCCTGACCGAGAAAGTCCCGTTGGCCGGCATGGTGCCGGGAGCGAAGATGAGCGCGGAGCCGTTCACCTCGCCCCCGCCGGAGAATGTGTTGGCGCCCGAGTTGAGCCTCAAGGTGAGCGGCGCGGAACCGGAGGTGGAAGAAGGGGCCGCGACGGAGAGGTTCGTCCCGCCCGGCGGGATATCCACCAAGGCGGAGCTCACCTCCAACCAGCCGCCGCCCCCGCCGAAGGAGTAGGTGTTGAACGCCGGCTTGATCGAGCCGGACAAAACGGCGGTCGAGGTTGAACCGATTTTGGCGGCGGAACCGAAGCCCGTGAGGTCGATCTGGTCGGAGAAGAGATTCGGCGTCCCCTGGGTCGGACCAAGGGCCAGTTTCCCGTTGATGAGGGTATCCAGACCGATGGTACCGAAAGTGCCCGCGCGATCGAACTTCGCGAGGAAGTCGTTCTGGAATGACGCCCCGGGAACATACCCCGTGGCGTAGCCCGTGTAGCCGTCGGACCCGGGCGCCAGCACGGCACCCGCGGGGATGGAGGCCGCGGACGCGAAGACGATGCGACCGGAGTAGTTAGCCACTCCCCCGGTGAAGGTATTCGCCCCCCCGGCCGGATTCAGCACGATCGTCCCGTTGCTGCCGGGGCTCGATCCCAGCGAGCCGAAGCCCGAGATTTGCCCGGTGAGGTAGAGCGGCTGGGATCCGACGTAGAACTCGACGGGGGCGTTGAGTGAAACCGGACCCGCGAGGGTGAGCGAACCCGTGCCGAACACCGAGAAACGGCTCGGGCTGGAAACCTCCAGCACCAGCGGATTGTCCAGGGTCTGCGGCCCCAGGGCGGCAAGCCCCACGGAGTAGCTGCCCGCGACGGGCGAAACCTTCAGCGCGCCCGTCCCCAGCGGGCCGCCGGCCGTCCCGCTGCTGCTGCTACCCAGGTAAATCACGCCATTGTAGAGATTCACCCCGCCGCTGAAGGTGTTCGTTCCGCGCAGGGTCACGTCGCCGTAGACATCGAGCCCCCCGGTGTTCGTGGCGGACAGATTCGCGATCGTTCCCGTGAGCGAAAGAGACGCGGGATTATAGACCGCGGACCCGTCGAAAGCCCCCAAGGCGAGTCGCGACCCGAGGAGGAAGTTATTACCCAACGTTGCCAGGGAGGAACCGCCGGCCGAAAGGGTCGGCGAAAGGGCGTCGGCCGGAACCGTCACGGCACCCAACCCCAGCGGGCCCGAGACGACGGTGCCGCGCGAGACCCGCTGGGATGTTCCAGCCACCAGCGTTCCGGAAACCAGCGTCGTTCCTCCCGAGTAAGTGTTCTGCGCGGCAAGCACCACTTTGCCATTGGCGTGAAGCAGCGAGGTCCCACCCACCGTCAACGACGCGGCGTTCGCATCGCTCAACCGTGAGCGGATTTCGAGCACGCCCCCCTCGACTCCCAGCAGACGCAGCGACCTCGCATTACCGGAGACCTGGCCCACCAAAGAACCGAGCAAGGTCGCCCGCGTGACGGTACCGACTCCCACCGGCCCAAGTTGGGAGAAGTCCAGTTTGTCGGAAATGAAGCGCGTGGCCGTCGGGCTGATGTTGGAATTCGCGATCTTGTCCGCGATGAACTGCGCGGAGTCCAATCCCAGCACGGCGGTCGGATCGAGGGTGAGCGTCGAGAAATTCGCGGGGGAAAGCAGCGAGCGGAAACCACCCGGGCCGGACATACCCGCGTTCTCGGTGAAGCCAAGGTAGCCGCCGGCCTCCAGACTCATCGGACGGCTGCCGGCGGGAAGCGCCCCGGCGGCATCCAGCAGGAGCCGGGAGTTGGCGACCCGCACCCCGCCGGAAAAAGAACTGGCGGCCTGGAGCACCAGGGCCAGCGCGTTGTCCTGCACCGCCGAGGAGGAGACGACGCTCAGCGAGCGGGCGCCGCCGCCGGGAGCGTCCGTGAGCGCGGCGCCTCCCCGCAGAATCAGCACGCCGCCGCCATTGCCGAACGCATAGACGGATCCCGGCGGCGTTATCGCGCCCGTGAGGATCGCGCCGGTCATCGAGCCGAGCGTCAGGTTCGCGCCGAAATTCGCGAAGCTGACGCTGTCCGCGAACACCTGCGGGGTCGTGTCATCCAGAAAACTGTCGAAGCCAAACGTCCCGCTGAACGTGGCCTTGTTGACGCCAACCCGGTCTATCACCCCTTGGACCGCCGGCGCCGGCCCCTTGAGGGCGGCCGGAGCCACACCGAGATACCCACCCCCGGTCACGTTGAGCACCGCCGAAACCGGCACGGTCGAAAGCATCAAACCCGCTCCATCGACCGTGAGGGAACCGATGTTCTGTCCGATGGGACCGCTTAACGCCAACAGCCCCCGGCGACCCGTTCCGATATTGACCAGATTGACCGCCGTTCCGGCGGTGGTGGAGTTTACGGCGCCTGAAATCACGTTACCCTCGTCGCCCGCCAGCCCGAGCGTGACCACGGACGAGTTCGCAGCCGGCTGGAGCGTGACCGCTCCGGCGAGATTGAGGCGAATGTCCTGGTCCAAATCCCACGAACCCAATTGCGCACCGGAGTTCAAGGTCACCGCCTTGGCCAGCACGTGCTCGTCGTAGAAAGCGGAAACGTAGCGCCCGGCCGCGATCGCGGCCCCGGAGCCGACCACGACCGCACCACCAGCACCGTTGGTCGCCGACGAAGCGAAGAACGCTCCGAGGAGCACCGTACCCTGATTCACGTTGAGCGCGCCCGTGAGCAGAGATCCCGAGCCCTCCAGCAGCATGGCTCCCGGACCGTTTTTCTGCACCGCCAGGGAGCCGGCGATGGACGTGGTGACAAAGAGATCAACCACCGAAGTGGCGGCGGCATTGTTGCGCAGGACGTTGATCACCCCGCCGCTGTTGAAGTTCAGCTGACCACTGCCGGTGGTGAAGGAATCGCCGATCCGCGCCGAGGGGCCGACGCCCGTGCCGTAAACGTTAAGCTGCCCGCCGGTTGAGGAACCGAGGGAAAGAACGCCCCCCTGCCCCACCTCGACCACGTTGAGAGCACGGGTCTGACGATTGGAGGCGCCGAGCGTCAGCGAGGAAATGGACTGGGAACTCCCTCCCAGAACCAGCGAGGCGACACCCGACGCCGCGTCGATGGTCACCGCCGTTCCCGCCGTAAGGGCACCGGTGGCGCCGAGTACGACGGCTCCCTCGTTGATCACCAGCGGGCCGGAGAACGTGCTGTTGGTGCCGGAGAGGGCGAGCGTGCCCGCACCCTGTTTGGATATACCGCCCGAGCCCGAAATATTGGAACTGATGGACAGATCCGGGGACGATGGCGTCGCATACCCCTGACCCGCGCCGACCTTGAAAATCCTCGTGGTGGCCCCGAGCGCGAGCGTACCCCCGGTAATACTCGCCATTCCCGGCCGCCCGGATGCGTCGTAAACGAGATCACCGGTTAGATTCAGCAGTGCGGACGAGGAAAGCGAGATGGAGGACGAGGAGTACCCTGAGCCACGAAAAGTAAGTGTCCCTGCGGTCACCGAGCTCTGCCCGGCAATATCCAACGTGGCGAACAGGCCAGCGGCGGGGTTTAACAGAAGGGTCCTCGAGGCCGGAAGCGCACCGCTCGACGCGAGCACCATCGTGCCGCCCGTGATTTCGACCGGACCGGTGAACGTGTTGGCTCCGGAGAAGGACCAGGTCCCGCCGGCGACCGTCAGCCTCCCGGCGGTCTGGGCGACGGATGTCACGACGCCACTGACGACACCACTCCCGCCCGACGAGCTTCCGAAAGAAACTCCGGCGGCACCCACCGCCACCGGACCGGACAGGAAAAGCGCGCCGCTTCCATTCGAGCTGACCGGGACCGGCGTCACGTTGGTGCCCGTCCCACCGGAAAGAATCAGCGGAACCGCGATCGTCTGAGCCAGCGAGGACTGGTTAACGATGCCGAGCTGCCCCACGCTCAGCGACACGCCCGAGGTGAGCTGGGTAGTCAGGTTGTACGACGGGGACGTTTGCAGAAAAGTCATCCCCAGTACCGTGGCTTGGGTGCTGAGCACCGGCTGAACGACAGGTTGGCCGGTCGACATGAACTGGACCGGGGTGCTGGCGTCTGGAAAAGAGGAGGAACCTGCGCCACCAACCCAGCTAGCTGCAGCGGTGAAACTGCTACTCACCGAATTATTACTCCACGTCAGCGGCGGAACCGTCGTCTGCCCGATCATCCGCTCGCCCACCAAGGCGAGCAGGATAGAAAACAGGGACCGTAAACGACCAGCGGACATCGGAATGTCGATGCCCCGAGCGGTCATCGTCTGCAAGAGGGAAACCCTTTCCCCCTCAAAGCTTAAGCGACTACCTCAGCAGGGTCGCGCCGCCGTCGATGTCGTAGGCCGATCCGGTGATGAAGGCCGCGTCGTCGGAACAAAGGAAAGCGACCAACGCGGCGACCTCCTCGGGGCGTCCCATCCGACCGATCGGCTGGGCGGCGGAGAGTTTTTCGAACATCTCCGCTTCGCGCCCGGGGTAGTTACGCGCGAGAAATCCGTCCACGAACGACGTGTGCACGCGCGCGGGGCATACGCAATTGCAGCGCACACCGCGGCCCACGAGATCCCGCGCCACGGAGAGCGTCATCGTCAGTACCGCGCCCTTGCTCATGCCATACGCGAAGCGGTCCGCCAACCCGAGTTTCGAGGCGATGGACGCGAGATTGACGATCGCGCCGCCGCCCGACGCGAGCAGCTTGGGCACCCCGAAATGCAGGCCGTGATAGACGCCCTTCACGTTCACCGCGCACACGCGGTCAAAATCCTCCGGCGTCGTGTCGAGCACGTTGCCCACGTGCGCGATGCCGGCGTTGTTCACGAGGATGTGGAGCCGTTCGATTCCGGCGAACGCCGCGCGCATCGCGGCGGTGTCGGACACATCGGCCACGATCTCCCGGGCCACTCCGCCCGCCGCCCGGATCTCCGCGGCCACCGCCTCGGCCGGTTCGGCGCGCGCCTCGAGGATGAGAATCTCCGCCCCATCCCCCGCCAGCCGCAGCGCGATCGCTCGACCGATGCCCGAGCCCCCGCCCGTCACGAGCGCTGTGCGTCCGGCGAAACGATGGGGGGCGACGCTCATCCGTGGAAACCCCTCACCAGCGGGTGGCCGCGAACTTCCAGCCCGGCACCTTTTTCTGCATCTCGACCTCGTCGTTGCGCTCCTTGAGCCCGCAACGGAGGTAGGCCGCATGCGCCCGCGCGAGCGCCGCCCGGTCGAGCTCCACGCCCAGGCCGGGCCCCTTCGGCAACGCCACACTGCCGTCCTCGATCGCGATGCGGCCGCCGGTGATGATCTCCTCCCATTGCCACGGGTAATGTGTGTCGAGCGCGTGCGTGAGGTTTGGCATCGCCGCACCGAGGTGCGTCATCGCCGCGAACGAGATGCCCGCGTGGTTGTTCGAATGCATCGACACCCCGCGCCCGAAAGTCCGGCAATGGGCCGCCAGCTCCATCGACGAACGCAGGCCGCCCCAGAAATGATGGTCGGTGAGGATAATGTCCTCCGACTCCAACCGCGCGCTGCCCGGCAGATCGTCGAACGAGGTCGTGCACATGTTCGTGGCGAGCGGCAGCTTCACCTCACGCCGCACCCGAGCCATCCCATCCTGCCCGCGACACGGATCCTCGAGGTACTCGAGCACTCCCTCGAGTTCGCGTCCCCAGCGGATCGAGGTCTCAACGGTCCACAGGGCGTTGGGGTCCAACCGCAGCGGCACCGCGGCGCCGAAGCGCTTCCGGAGCGCCTTCATCGCGGCCACCTCCTGCGCGGGCTCGAAGCAGCCGCCCTTCAGCTTGATCGAGCGGAAGCCGAACTCCGCCACCATTGCCTCCGCCTGCGCCACCACGCCGTCGGGATCGAGCGCCGCGGCCTGCCGCGCCTTAGCCCAGCCGGTCGCCCGCGGGTCGGTCTCGAAACCAAGCTCACCGCCGGCCCCTTCGTACTTGTAAAAAAGATACGCCGAGTAAGGCACCCGCTCGCGCACCACGCCACCCAGCAGCTGGGCCACCGGCACGCCGTAGGCCTTGCCCTGCAGGTCGAGGCACGCGACGTCCAGCGCGCTGAACACCTGCACGCGCGTGCGGCCGTCCCACGGCTTGTCACCCCGCGCCCGCGAGGTCTCGGGCGCGCCCTGCGCCGCCACCTTTGCCCGGAGGCCGTGCCAGTTGCGCGGATCCGCGCCGATCACCGCGTCGCGCGCGGCCGCCAGCGCCGCATCGACCGCCGCGCTGCCCGGCACTTCGGCGAGTCCCGTCAGCCCGTCGGCGGTGCGCAGTTCCACCACCGTGCGCAGACAATAAGGCGCGTGCAGTCCAGCCGCGTTCAGCAGCGGCGGGTCGCCGAGCGCGATCGGCGTGATATGCATTTCCGTGATCCGCATGGTCGTGCCCTTCCTCCGCTTACTTTCCCTTCAGTGCACCCGCGAAACCGAGCAGCCCGGTCCGCGCCGCGCCGCCGTCGCTGCCCAGCGCCATGAACGTGTAGCCGAGGTCGCGCAGCATCGGCACGAGCGAGGCGCTGTGCACCAAAATGCCCGCCGCCTTGCCGTGCTTTTTCGCGGCTTCCGCCACCCGCCGGAGCGCGGCGACGAACTCCGGGCGCTCCAACTGGTCGCGCATCCCCATGTTATAGGAGAGATCCGTCGGCCCGACGAACAGGACGTCCGCACCGTCCACCGCCGCGATTTCCTCCGCGTTCGCGACGGCCTCGGGAGTCTCGATCTGCAGCACACCGAGCAACCGCTCGTGGGCGTGCAGGTAATAATCCTCGAAGTCGCCGCCGAAACCGGCGCCGCGGTTGAACTTCGCCACACCGCGGACGCCATGCGGCGGGTAACGCATCGCGGAAACCGCCGCGCGCGCCTCGGCGGCCGTATTGACGTACGGCACCATCACGCCCGAGGCGCCCATGTCCAGGACCCGCTTGAAACGCGCGGTCTCGTTCTGCGCGATGCGCACCACCGCGAACGCCGGCGTGGCCGCCGCGGCCTGCAGTTGGTGCAGGAGTGTGTCCTGCCCGCCGGGACCATGCTCATGGTCGATCAGGAGCCAGTCGAAGCCCGCCAGCCCGGCCAGTTCGACCGTGATCGGCGAACCGAGATTGAGAAACGTGCCCGCCAGCCACTCGCGCGCGAGCACCCGGCGCCGGAAATCAGGGGAAAGCTTCATGGGGATTATGGATCGCGACCGTTCCGATCACGGCGTGAGGTAGAGCCGGTAAAGGGCCTGCGTGCCGCACTCCGCCCAACCGTGCGCCGCCACCTTCTCGTAGAGGCGCCTGGCCTCCGCCAGGCCGGGGAGTTCGAGCTTCAGCTCCGCCGCGCTGTCGAGGGCGATCTTCATGTCCTTGATGATGTGCTTCACGTAGAAGCCGGGCGCGTAGTTTTCCGCCAGCGCGCGCGGTGCGAGATTGGTCAAAGCCCAGCTGCCCGCGGCGCCGCCACTGATGCTCGCGTGCACCGCCGCGGGATCGAGCCCCGCCTTGCGCGCGTACGCGAGCGCCTCGACCCATGCCACCATCCCGACCGCCACCGCGATCTGGTTGGCCATCTTGCAATGCTGTCCCGCGCCCGGTCCGCCGTGTCGCGCGATGTTCTTGCCCATCAATTCGAACACCGGCCGTGCCCGCGCGAAACCGGTCTCCGAACCACCGACCATGATCACCAGCCGCGCCTCGCGCGCGCCGAGATCGCCGCCGGAAACCGGCGCGTCGATCGCCTCCAGCCCGCACTTCGTCGCCGCCTCCGCGATGCGCCGCGCCAGGAGCGGACTCGACGTCGTCATGTCGATCAGGAGCGCCCCTGGCCGCGCTTTCTCGATGATGCCGCCCGCGCCCAGGTAACTCGTCTCCACATCGGCTGGAAACCCCAGCATCGTGATCACAACGTCGGCCGCGGCCGACGCCGCGCCGGCCGAATCGTGCCAGGTCGCGCCCGCGGCCAGCAGCTCCGCGGCCTTTTCCTTGGTGCGATTGTGGACGTGCAGCACGTGGCCTGCCTGGCGGAGGTGGCCCGCCATGCTGCGGCCCATGACGCCGGTGCCGATGAACGCGATCGAGGGAAGCGAGGAGGACATGATGCGGAGGGGAAAATTGCCGGAAACCGCGAAGCAAGGGTCGGGGCCGGCACGGCGCGAACCAATTCTTGCGCGCGCCGGCCCGCCGACCCACGGTGGCCCTCCCCTCAAATGAACACCTCCCGCCGCGACTTCCTCGCCACTTCCCGCGCCGCCGGCGCGACGCTGGCCGCCACC
>SXGQ01872726.1_pt1 | contig 13497 bp, 12 predicted proteins | sample 3178371 | NCBI WGS metagenome assembly SXGQ01 (sample SAMN11356859, study PRJNA531348) | freshwater metagenome | isolation source: freshwater sample F1-20 | place: China: Fuxian Lake, Yuxi | collected 2017-12-25
CCGGAGAACTGCTTGCCGTTCAGGAGGCGGAGTTCGACGGCCTTCCAGCCGAGCGCCTGGTGCGCGGCGATCTGGCCGGCGATGTCGTCGGCGGCTTCGTCGGCCAGGCCGGAGAGGGGGAAGGGCGGGGTGAACATGGTGCGGAGTGGAGGGCTGAATTGATGGCTGAATCGAGGACTGAATCGAGGGCAGAATTGAATCCCGAATGGGGTTCGGCTTGCGGGGCAAAGGGGATGGGCGGATAAGTGGCGCATGAGATTCGCCCCGATCTGGCTCTGTTGGTCGTTGGTGTGCGCCGCAGCCGAGCCTGCGCGTAAGCTCAAGGTCTTCATCCTCGCGGGGCAGTCGAACATGGAGGGCCAAGCGGTGGCCGACTTGGGGGGCCGTAATTATAACGAAGGCAAAGGCACTCTGGTGGACGTCATGTCCCGTCCGGGAGCGGCCGAAGTCTACGCCCATCTCAAGGACAAAGACGGCAAGTGGGCCGTGCGCCCTGATGTCTGGGTGCGCTATCAGCGCGAGAAGCAGCCGCTGCAGGCCGGTCCGCTGGCGCTCGGGTTCGGCGCCTATGTCAGCCAGCATCACTTCGGCCCGGAGTTGCAGTTCGGTCACGTGGTCGGCGCGGCCTATCGCGATCAGGTCCTGCTCATCAAGACCGCCTGGGGAGGCAAGAGCCTCTACCGTGATTTCCGCCCGCCGAGCGCGGGCGGCGAGGTCGGGCCGTATTACGTGAAGATGGTCGCCGAAGTCCGCGAGGCCCTCGCGAACCTTAAAAAGGATTTCCCCGCCTACGATGGGGCGCAGGTCGAGCTGGCCGGCTTCGTCTGGTATCAGGGCTGGAACGACGGCGTGAACGCGAAGACCGCCGTGCCGGAATACGAGCAGAACCTCGCGCACCTGATCAGGGATGTCCGCAAGGAGTTCGGCGTCCCGAAGCTGCCGGTCATCGTCGGTGAACTCACGGGGCCTTGGGTCGACGCCCCGAAGGAGTGGACCGCCCTGCGCAAGGCGCAGGCGAACGTGGCGGACTACCCCGAGTTCAAGGACAACGTCATCTTCGTGCCCACGCGCACGTTCGTGCGGAAGCCGGAGGATTCGCCGAATCCTGGCCACGGCCATCACGAGTTCGGCAACGCCGAGACGTATTTCCTCGTCGGCGATGCCTTGGGCAAGGCCGCCGTGCAGATGGCCGGACGCGACCGGCAGGTCCGGCAGGTGCGCGGGTGGACGCTGCGGATCGACGAGCGCCTGATCGCGCAGGACGCCGCGGCGGTCGGGAAGGCCGTCGTCATGTTGGACGCGCAGCTCGCCAAGGCGGAGCGGCTTGTCCCGGCCAAGGCCGCCGAGCGGCTGCGCTCCGTGCCGTTGTATTTCTCGCTGCCTTATCCCGACCGCCGCCCCACCGCCGAATACCATGGCGGCCTCGCCTGGGTGAAGCAGGCGGGGCGGGAGATCGCCTTGGCGAAGGCGATCGAGTTCACGAATGTCGACCGTTTCGAGCCGGAGATCCGGCGTATGCCCGTACTCGTGCTGCACGAACTCGCCCATGCCTACCACGATCAGGTGGTGCCGGGAGGCTATCAGAACAAGGACATCCTCGGGGCTTTCCAGCGAGCTAAGGCCTCCGGTGCCTATGACGCCGTGAAACGTTGGACCGGTGAGAAGTATGCGGAAAAGCCCAGCAAGGCCTACGCGATGACCAATCAGATGGAGTATTTCGCCGAGGTCACCGAGGCCTACTTCGACCGGAATGACATGGAGCCGTTCGACCATAAGGAGCTGCAGGCCAAGGACCCCGCGGTGGTCCCGGTGCTGGAGAAGGTCTGGGGCGTCCGCTGAGCAGGGTTCGGCTTGCCCGCGAGGCCATGGCATGGGAGGAGTCGGACATGAGATTCGTCCCGATGTCATGGCTCGCCGCCTTCCTGCTTACGATGCTCTCGGCCTTCGCCGAGGATCCGCAGCGCGTGCTTTTCATCGGTAACAGCTATACGGGCGTCAACAAGCTCCCTGAGGTCTTCTTGGAGGTCGTGAAGAGCAGCGGCCGTCCGGCCCCTGTCGTGAAGTCGTCTACGCCCGGCGGTCGGACGCTGAAGCAGCATCTGGCTATCGCCGGCAGCATGAAGCTCGTCGATGAAGGCGGCTGGGATGTCGTCGTCCTCCAGGGGCAGAGCCAAGAACCGGCCATCGCCGAGACCGATGAGGCCGTCCGCAAGGAATTCCAGGAGAGCGCGGCGGAACTCTGCCGGCGCGTCCGCGCCAAGAGCCCAAAGGCCAAGATCTATTTCTATGAGACATGGGCCCGTCATGCCGATTATTGGAAAGCCACCAAGAAGGGGCCGGATATCGGTGCCGATCCCAAGGAGATGCAGGCCCGCCTGCGTAAGTGGTATGGCTTCGTCGCCAAGGAAAATGCCGCGACGATCGTGCCGTGCGGCGATGCCTGGGAACTTAACTACGCCGCGGCGGCGCCGGTGCGTCTGCACACGAAGGATGATTCCCACCCCGAGTTCGTCGGCACGTATCTGAACGCCCTGATCTTCTTCGGAAAAATCTACGAGGTTAAGGCGCCGGCGCCGAAGTGGAGCGGCAAGCTGGACGAAGCCCAGGCCAGGCTCATGCAGGGCTACGCCGCCCAGGTCCTGAAGTAAGGCCTTATGGCGTCAGGCCGGCGGCGCGCAGGGCGGTCGCATGGACGGCGATATCGTGGTCGGCCGACCATGCGAAGGATTGTCCCCCCGCGACCACACGGTGCAGGTCGCGGAACTCCTCGTCGTAACGTCCTTTCGGGACATCGACGGCGAAGGAGGTTTCGCCCTTCTTGAAGCGGGGTTCGGCGAACATGACCATCTTGTCGCCGACCTGGCGGCAGACCTTGGCCATGTCGCGGGGTTCGTCGAGACGCAGGATGCCTTTGCCGGATTCCAGCGGGCGGATTTCCATCGCGCCGCGGGTGCCGCGCACGGCAAGCGCCCGGTGCGGGCCACCGAACGGGTCAGCGTGGTTGCAGCGGATCGTGACCGTGGCCTTGGGGTAGCTGAGCACCGCTAGCTGGTTGTCGACGAGGATGTCCTGCGGCGCACGGGTCGCGTTGCCGAAGGCTTGGACGGAGCTGGGCGCTCCGAGTAACGTGACGACCGTGTCCACGAGGTGGCAGGCGAGTTCGTACATGCCGCCACCGGGAAGCTGGGCGAAGCGCTTCCGCGAGGCTTCGTCGAGCAACTTGCCCATCGAGGCGTCGATTTCCATGACATCGCCGAGCCAGCCTTCCTTGACGGCACGGACGAGCAACTGGATGGCCGGGTTGTAACGAAGCATGTAGCCCATCTGTACGGTGAGTCCTTGTTCGGCGGCGTAGCGGCGGAGGGCGACGAAGTCGGCGTGCTTCTCCGCTCCGGGCTTGTCGAGGTGGATGTGCTTACCGGCCTTCAACGCGGCCATGGCGGCCCGGGCGGAGTCTTCGAGGGTGGTCTCGATGACGACCACGCGGATGCTCGGGTCGGCGAGGATCTCCGCTTGCGTCAGGTATTTCAGTCCGGAGAAAGACTTCGCTTTCTGGGCTGCGGCTTGGCGGGCAGCAATCGGTTCGGCGAAGCCGACGACGTCATAGAGATCGGGCAGCGAGCGGAGGGCGTCCATCTTGCCGGCCGCATGCGCGTGCGAGGTGCCGATCTGGGCGACACGCAGGCGTGGTTTGCTTTCGGCGGCCAGCAGGCCGGCGAAGGGAGCCGAGGCCAGGCCGGCGAGGAGGGTTCGTCGGTGGATCATCGGCAAAGCCAGCCGGCGGCGGCGGTCCTGGCGTCTGCGCCGTCGCCGTGCAGGGTCGCGGAGCGGAACAGGGTCTGGTCTTTCTCGCCGGCGACCCAAAGCGGCTGCACGGAGGCGACGCAGAGCAGGCCGGGCACGTCGAGGTATTTGGCCCCGCCGGGCAGGAACATCGGATCGCGGTAATCGAGCAGCTGACCGAAGCGGAACCCGCCCGTGTCGACGGCGGCCTGGGCGAACGCCTCGCCGGCGACGGCGCGGGCGGCGGCGGCAATCGGTCCCATCCGGCCGAAGGCGGCGAGCGAGACGCGCCCGACCATCGGCTGGGTGTCGCGTTTGAGGCGCAAGTAGCGGACGATGCTGAGCACGTCATGCACGCGCTGGGCGAAGAGCGCATGGTTATACCCGAAGGTGTAGGCCGGGACCTCCCGGGGGCCGGTCACCAACCGGGTCTGCCGCAGGCTCTTCTCGGTTTGCATGAACAGGTCGGCCGTGAGCACGCCCACCCCGCGGTCGATCAGTTCCTGGAGTTCCGGGCGGATGCTGCCGTCGGCCAGGCGGGCGGCGCCTTTGCCGGCGTCGTCCAGCCAGATGACCACTTCGCCCGTCGGTTTGATCGGCTGCAGCCAATCGACCGCGATTTCCTCCCCGTAGGTCCTGTTGAAGAGCGTGCCTTGTGTGCGGAAATGAGAATCTCTCCATTGCGTCACCGCGTCGGGGAAGGTCACTTCGCCGGCCTGGGCGTAAGGCCGGCCGATGAGCGTCTCGATCGCCGGACGCAGCACCTTTTCGCGGCCTTCGTCGGTCCGAGCGAGCGCTTCCAGCTGCTGCTGGGCGTCGGTCTTGAGCCAGCGGAGCAGCCCCCGTTCGAACTCCGGGTCGGCGGCCTTCGGCGCCGGGTGGGCGTCGTCCCAGACCGTCAGCTTCTCCTTCGGCAGGGGAGGGTAGTCGCGTTCGATGATCGGGGTTTCCAGGCCCAGCTTGAAGTGCTTGTTGAGGAGGGCGTAGAAGCCCGAGCGCGTCACCGCGTTGTAGTTATGCGGGAAGTGTTCGCCCCGCTGGAGCGTGACGAAATACCTCTTTCCGTAGAGGCCATAGAGGTTCTGCAGGTCGGGAAAACCCTTGGTCGCGAGCTCCTTCGTCCAGTCGTTGGCCGTGTTCATGCCCTGCGGCTTCGGGGCGAAGAGCGCGGCGATCTCGACGTTGCCGGAGTTCACGCGGAGCAGGCTGGCGTTCTCGCAGGTGCAGCCGCCCTGCATCGCGGTGCTGACCATCACGACGGGGTAGGAGAGGGCCACGCGCGGATCGGCCGCGGCGAGGAGCATCGTCTGGGTGCCGCCGCCGCTCGAGCCCGTGACGGCGAGGCGGGCCGGATCGACGTCGGGCAGGCCGAGCACGAAGTCGACGCTGCGGACGAGGTTGAGCGTCTGCAGGCCCATCACGCTCTGGAGGTTCGCTTCCGCTTGCGGGCTGTAGAGGCCCCAGCCCTCGGTGCGGTTCATCTCCGGGCGCTGCTTGGCGAACTTGTGGATGACGTCGGGAGAGAACTGGACCGAATCGGAGTCGCTCAGCGCATCGATCTGCCAGACCGCGCAGCCCATCCGGGCCAGCTGCACGCACATCGACTGGAAGCGTGATTTGCCGCCTTCGACGAAACGTTCCTGGCCGGAGGCGATTTCCTGACGCACGTATTTTTCGGGCTGGATCAGGAAACGGGCGTCTTTCCAGTGGCCATGCGGGAAAATCACCGCCGGAACCTTGCCGGTGACGTTCTTCGGCCGATAAAGATTGCCCGTGACGAAGAAGCCCGGGGCGCTTTCGAAGTAGACCTTCTCGATCGTGTATTCGCCTTGGTCGATCTTCCCATGGATCACCGCGTTGAGCGGCGTCTTGGTCGGCATCGGCCAGAGGCCTTGCGACACCAGCAGCTGACGGCGGACGAAGTCGCGCCGCGGCTCCCATGCTTGGACGGACGCGGGAGCGGCGAAGGGGAAATAGCCGTTCAGGTCCTTCAGCGGACCGAAACGGGAATCTTCAGCCTGAGCCAGCGACAAAGTGCCGAGGGCCGCGAGGACAAGCGTGGGGAGGCGCATGGGGGCAATATGAGCCCCGCGTCGGATAATGGAAATAAAAAGGCCGACCCTGAGGTCGGCCTTCGATACGGATGATTCCGTGCTTATTCCGGCTGCTTGCGGTCGCGACGATTGTCGCCTTGCGGGCGGCTCGGCTCGCCAACCTTGCGTATCTTCTCGAAGAGCGGCGTAAGGGAAGGGTCGGCCTGACGGGCGACGTCCTCGGCGATCTCGATCGCCTTGCGCTGGGCCGCGGCGGCGGCTTCGCGGGCGGCGCGCACGGCGGGATCACCGTTGGCCTTGGCCATGGCTTCGCGGACACGACGCTGTTCGTCGGGCGAGAGGCCCGGGATCACGCCCCCACGGTCGGGGCCGGGCTCACGGACGTCGCCGCGGGGACGATCGCCCTGCGGATGGTCGGGGCCTCGCTCGCGACCAGGCTGATTGGGCTGGCCCTCGGGCCGGCGAGGTTGCTCGCCGCGGGGCTGGACCTCGGGACGACGAGGGGCTTCGCCGCGGGGCTGACCCTGCGGCTGTCGGTCAGGTTGGTCGGGTTGGCGGCGCTCCATGGCCTTCTTGATCTTTTCGAGGATCGGGGCGACGGAGGGATCGGCCTTGCGGGCGGCGTCTTCGGTGAGTTCGCGGGCCTTCTGCTGGGCATCCTGGGCGGCCTGCTGGGACTTGGCGGCCTGCTCATGGGCTTCCTTTACCGCAGGGTCCTGCTTGGCCTTCTCCATGGCCTCATGGAGGCGTTTCTGTTCCTCGGGCCTAAGTGGGACCGGCTGGCGGGGCGAGGGACGGCCTTCCTGTCCCGGGCCTTGGGGTCGGGAGGGCGGACGGGGGCCTTCTTCGGCGGCGAAGCCGAGGGTGGCGGCGAGGAGGAGCAGGGGTAGATGCTTCATAGTATCGATATAACAGCGGGGTGGGGGAGAAGTTTTGTCTACCTAAAGTGCTCCTTCGGACTTGGCAACCTTCGGGCCATAGCCTGTCCTGTGTCCATGGTACCCCGCCTCGTATTCCTCGTGCTTTGCTGCTCCGCGCTCGTTACGGCCGGGGAGCTCAAGCTGAACCGTCTCTTTTCCGACCACGCCGTGCTCCAGGCCGGCGAGTCCGCCGTCTATGGCAAGGCCCGACCCGGCGCCAAGGTGTCCGTCGCCCTCGGCGAAGCCAAGGCCGAGGCTGTCGCGGGCGCCGATGGCGTCTTCCGCACCACGCTCAAGGGCCTCAAGGCGACCGAGCAGGGCGCCGACCTCGTCATCGACGCCGGCGATGAGAAGTTCGTGGCCAAGGATGTCATCGTCGGCGAAGTCTGGGTCGGCTCCGGTCAGTCCAACATGGATTGGACCGTGAGCGCTACGCACGCCCTCGCTGACGCGGTCAGCCGTCCGGCCGATGCCGGCATCCGCATGTTCACCGTCGCGCGTATTCCCTCCGCCGAACCGGTCGAGGACATCAAGGGCGGCGCCTGGGTGCTCGCCGATCCGAAGACCGTGCCGGGCTTCTCCGCCACCGCTTTCTACTTCGGCCGCGAACTCCGGGCCAACCTCAGGCAGCCTGTCGGCCTCATCGTCTCTTCCATCGGCGGCACGCGCGCCGAGGCCTGGGGACCTAAGGGCATGTATGCCGACGTGCCTGAAGCCAAGGACTTCGACGCCAAGGAGGCCGCCGGCATGAAGGTCCGCGCGGAGAACCTCAAGAAGCTGCAGGCCCGCATCGCCGTCGAGAAGGACCCGAAGGTCCTCGCCAAGCTCAAGCAGGACGCCGCCCGCCTGGGGCCGGTCTGGAGCAACGGCCCGCATATGAACTGGAACGGGATGGTCCACCCGTGGATCGGCCATAGTTTCCGTGGCGTCATCTGGTATCAGGGCGAATCCAACGCCGGTCAACCTGAGGCCTACAAGTGGGTCCTCGGTTCCGTGATCAAGTCCTGGCACAAGGCCTGGGGCGAAGAATTCCCGTTCATCATCGTGCAACTGCCTCGTTACATGGCCCGTAAGCCCGAGCTCGCCGTGGAGGTCGAAGCCACCTGGCCGCGCCTCCGCGAATCCATGGAGTGGATCGCCGACAACGTCCCGGGCGCGATGATGTCCGTGAACATCGACCTCGGCGAAGAGAAGGATATCCATCCGAAGGACAAGCTCCCCGTCGGCGAGCGCCTCGCCTTCGTCGCCCTCCAACGCGTCTACCAGGCCCGCCCGGTCGGCGAAGCCCCGCGCGTCAAGAAAGCCGAGCGTCAGGGCGACGCCTTCGTGCTCACCTACGACCGCCCGGTCGTCCTCAGGAACGACGGCAAGGGTTTCGCTTTGCTCGGCGCCGACGACAAGTGGGCCTTCGCCCAAGCCAAGGCCGACGGCACCACCGTGACCGTCACCGGCGTCAAAGCCCCGAAGGAAGTCCGTTACGCCTGGGCCAACTTCCCGGAAGTCAGCGTCACCTCCGCCGGCGCCGACGCGCTTCCGGCCGGTCCTTATCGTTCCAGCAAGTAAGCCGGACGATGCGCCTGATCCGTAGTCTGCTTTGGGTCGTCCTCGCGGCCGTCGGGCTGTCGGCGCAGGAGACGTCGTCCAAGGGGCTCAAGGTGCTCACGGCGGGCCATAGCTTCCATGTCTGGATGCCGCCGCTGGTCGCGGAGATGGCCAAGTCCGCCGGCATCCAAGGCCATGAGCAGCTGGCGATCTCTTCCATCGGCGGTTCGAAGGTGATCCAGCACTGGGACCTGCCGCCGGAGAAGAACAAGGCCAAGCCGGTGCTGGTCGCCGGTCAGGCCGAACTCTTCACCATGGCGCCGACCTTCCTGCCGGACCCCGGCATCGAGAACTTCGTCAAGCTGGGCCTGGAGCATAATTCGCGGCTCCGTTTCACGCTGCAGCAGAACTGGGTGCCTTATGAAGATCCCGCCATCTGGCTGAGCCGGACCAAGCCCAAGTCGGTCGATCGCGACGGCAAGACCGTCGCGCAATTGCGCGCGATCCACGACCCTTATTTCCAGATGATCGAGGGGCATGTGAAGGAACTCAACGGGCGCATCCCGGGCGCACGCATCGCCGTCGTGCCCTGCGGCGAAGCGGTGCTGGCCTTGCGCGCCAAGGTCATCGCTGGCGAAGCGCCGGGCTTGAGCCGACAGAGCGAACTCTTCACCGACGTGCTCGGGCATCCCGGACCGCAGATCCGGGCGCTGACGGCCTACTGTCACTTCGCGGTCATGTATCGTCGTGATCCGACCGGCCTGCCGGTCGTCAGCCCGCTGGCGAAACTGCCTCGGGCCGAAGCCATGAACCGTCTCCTGCAGTCTATCGCTTGGAACACGGTGACGGATTATCCCCTGAGCGGCGTGACCCGCTGAAGGCGGCTGTCGGAAAGTCGGCAAAAACACGCCGCGCTCTCAGTCGGCTTGCCATGATGAATGCGCGCCGGAAAATCCGTCGCCAAGATGCCGCGCGCCGTCTGTGTCACCCATGTCCCGCACGAAGGGCCGGGTTTGCTGGGCGAGGTCCTCGCCGCGGCCGGTTACGGGCTCGAGTCCCGGGAGGTCTTCCGGGGTGAGACGGTGCCCTTCGACCTAGGTCCGTCGGACGTGCTTGTGGTGATGGGCGGACCGATGGGCGTGGCGGACCTGGGTGATCCGACGATGCCTTGGTTGGCGGAGGAGGTGTCGCTCCTGCGCGAACGCCTTGCGCGAGGTTGGCCGAACCTCGGCGTCTGCCTGGGCATGCAGCTCATGGCCCATGCCGCTGGCGCGAAGGTGGCGCCGATGAAGGATACGGCGGGAGCTCGGGTCCGCGAGGTGGGCTGGGGGCGGCTGGATTTCCACGGGACGGACGCGATCACGCGAGGTCTGCCCGCGACCATCGAGGTCCTGCATTGGCATGGCGACGCTTGTGAGCTGCCGCAGGGCGGCACCTTGCTCGCTTCCACGAAGCTCTGTCCGGTGCAGATGTTCCGCTTGGGGCGCTCGGTCGGCATGCAGTTTCATCCGGAAGTCGACGGTCCGATGGCCGTGCTCTGGGCGGAAGAGGATGCGGATTTCGTGCGCGGCGCCAATGGTCCTGGAGGCGTCGCCGCCTTGCAGGCCGGCTCAGCCTTGGCCGCCGCGCGGAGCCTGGCGCATCGTCGTCGGCTGCTGGCGCAGGTCATCGAAGCAGTGACGGCTTGAAGGCCGGCGGAAGGTTGGTTGCATCGGGTCACGCCCCGTCATGAAGCCCTTGCTCGCCCTGCTGAGTCTCACCTGTGCCTTGGTCGCCGCCGAGCCGCCGAAGGGCGAGCCCACGAACGCGAAGGAAGCCGCCGCGCAGGCGGCCGCCAAGAAGGCCGCGCAGGACAAGGTCGTCGACGAGAAGTATCAGACGTGGGTGGCGACGCTTCCGCCGCAGGCGCAGGCGTGGGAGAAAGTCCTGCAGTCTCAGCTCGGAAATTTCTACCTCCCTCTGCACAAGCGTGACAAGGTCGCCGGCAAGTCCAACGCCTGGGATTTCGTGCAGGATGATCCGAAGCTGCCGCGGGTGCTGCTCATCGGTGACTCGGTCTCACGCGGCTACACCCAACCGACGCGCGTGGCTCTCGCCGGCAAGGCCAACGTCCATCGCGCACCGGCCAACTGCGGTCCGACCGCTTCCGGTCTCAAGCACCTCGATGTCTGGCTGGGCGAAGGGACGTGGGACGTCATCCACTTCAATTTCGGCATCCATGACCGCGCCACACCCGCGGCCGACTACGTGAAGCGGCTCGAGGAGATCGTCGTCCGACTCGAGAAGACCGGGGCCAAGCTCATCTGGGCGAGCACCACACCCATCCCGGACAACCCTGCGCAGAAGCAGACCGCGCAGTCGGTCGTGGAGAAGAACGCCCTGGCCGCCGAAATCATGAAGAGGCATGGCATCCCGACCGACGACTTGTTCGGCGCGATGACGCCCCGGTTGAAGGAGTTCCAGCCCCCGCTCGACGTCCACTTCACCGGCGCGGGTTATGATTTCCTGGGCGCCAAGGTCGGCGAATCGGTCCTGGCCCGTCTCAAGTGAGCTGACGCTCAGTTGTGCAGCGGTGAGGCCTTCTGACCGAGCGCGAGTTGGAACTGGCTCAGGCAGCGGCGTTCGGGCGAGCTATCGATGACCGCGAAAGTCACCCGCCGGAAGGCGCCCTTGAACGGGCCATGCAAGGCCTGGCGGAAGAGGTCGGCGATGAGGGCCGGGTCGTTGGCGAAGTTGCCGCAGCCCCAGGCGCCGAGCACCAGGGCGTCGTGGCCGTTGGCTTGGGCGGCCGCGAGGACCTTCACGATCCGGGCGCCCATCGCGCCCGCGATCTTCGGCTGGTCGAGCGGCGCCACGTCCCGGGCGTCGCAGGCGGCCGCGGAGAGGAACGCGACCTTGAAGGGTTCTTCGAGCAGCTGGTGATCGTCGCCGCGGAACACCGGCACGTCGGGCGAGTAGATCATCGCGTCGGACCGGAGCGCGTTGGCCTGATGCAGGTGGAAGGCATACATCGGTCCGCCGGCCTGGCAGGCGAAGAGGGCGGAGGAGCGGCAGTGGTATTCCTCCTGGGCGCGTTCGCCGGCGAGGAAGCCGCCGCCCGGTACGGTCGGGGACGCGAAGTTGAGCACGACCGAGCGAAGGCCGGCGTCGACGTGGCGGCGGGCGACCGACAGGGAAGTCGCCTCGGTCACATCGACGACGGTGGCGTGGTCGCCGGTGCGCGGAAAGGTGTGTCGATGGTCCGGCGGCAGATGCGTCGTCCGGGCCACCGCCGAGGCGATATCGGCGGCGATGTCCACCTGACGGCTGGTGGGCGAGGCGTAAAGGCCCAGTTCGATGATCTGCATGGCCTCACGCCCCATTTTATTAGCGAATTCTCGTGGAATCTTGGGGTCGAAGGGCATGGGCGGCGAGGGTCACAGGATGGGCCGGTCGAGCCCCGAAGCCAACCCGCAACCTATGACAGGCCAGCCGTTTGACGATGGGGTGGGTCGCGTGCATAACGGAGGCATGTCCCAGCCTCCTCTGACCGTCTATTATAGCCCCGCTTATGCCGTCGACGGCAAGATGGAGACCGTCAGCAAATCCAAGCTCGTCGCCGGTCTGATCGAAGCGGGCGAGGCCGGGGAGGTCTGGCTCGAAGCCCCGAAGCCCGCGACGCGCCGGGAACTTGAACTCATCCACGAGGCGGAATACGTCCGGCATACGCTGGAGGACGAAGGCGCCTTCCTGGAGGTCGGCCCTTGGTCGCGTCCTTTGCTGGACAGCATCCTCGCCTCGACGGGCGGGATGCGCGACGCGGTGAAGGAAGCCTTGAAGAACGGGCGTTCCGGCAGCCTCTCGAGCGGCCTGCATCATGCCCGCCGCAACTCCGGCAACGGCTTCTGTCAGTTCAATGGCTTGGCCCTGGCCGCGCTCGAGGCGCTCAAGAAGGTCAAGACCGTCGGCATCCTCGATCTCGACGCCCATGCCGGCGGCGGGACGTTCGATATCCTCGGGAATCACCCGCAGGTGTGTCTCGCGGACGTCACCGTCAACGCCTTCGATTCCTGGGAGCCGACCGACCGTGACCGCCACTTCTACGTCGAAGTCGCGCAGCCGAAGCGCTACCTCGAGCACGTCGAGGAGGCCTTGAACGCCCTGGAGCGGGTGGACTTCCTCATCTACAACGCCGGCATGGACACCTACGAGAAGGCCGGTGGCATGAAGGGCATCACCAAGGAGATGATCCTGAAGCGGGAGAAGCGCGTCGTCCAATGGGCCCGGGCTCGGAAGATCCCGCACGTCTTCGCCCTCGCCGGCGGCTATAAGTGGGGCGGGCTGACGCTGCGGCAGGTCGCCGAACTCCACCTCGAGACCGTCGAGGCGTTCGCGGCCTGATCATTCCGGCTTCGGGACGTTCAGCTGCTGGAGCCGGAAGGCGCCGCTCTCCGTCGGGAGCACCACGAAGAGCGGGCAGTCGCGGCTCTGGGCGAGCGCGACCATCACATGCCACTGTTCCTGCCGGACGCCGGCCACGACGAACATCGGCATCGCGCCAGGTTCGGTCCCCGAGGGCTCCTCGATCGCCACGCCCTTGTGGTCGACGTCGAAGTTGTGCGCCAGCCACTTGCCGAGCTCCTTGGCGAGCCCGCGCATGTCGGACTTGCCGGCTTCGACCTTGGCCTGGTCGATGAGCGCCCACAGCGGGAGGGCGAAGTTATGTTCCAGGTCGGCCATCGGCGCGGCGGCGGAGCGACGTCAGGCCTGCTTGATCAGCTCGGCCGTCGCGGGGACGTCGGAGATGATCTGGTCGGGGTCCGGCCCGACCCCGATGTAACGGAGGTTCGGGAGGTAAGGCAGGGAGCCGCCGCGCGAGGCGAGGCGGACGATCTCGGCCATCGTGAAGGCCACGTAGCGGCGGGCTTCGGCGGGCAGCTGGGCGTAGGAGCGGACCTTGGTGATGTCAGCGGTCCAGCCGGGCAGGGGGGCGTAGATCGGCTGCAGCGTGCGGCGCACCGCGTCATTGCGCGGGACGCCCGGGACGACCTTGCCGGCCGCGTCGCGGTAGCCCGTGCAGACGAGCAGGTCGCCTCCCTTCCACTCGCCGTGGGGCGAGAGGGCGTCGAGCTTATTGAGGACCATGTCGTCGAACCCGCCGTAGCGGAGGGCGTCGGCCTTCTCGACCAGGTCAGACCAGCCGACCATGCGCTGGCGAC
>SXGQ01005553.1_pt1 | contig 13495 bp, 6 predicted proteins | sample 3178371 | NCBI WGS metagenome assembly SXGQ01 (sample SAMN11356859, study PRJNA531348) | freshwater metagenome | isolation source: freshwater sample F1-20 | place: China: Fuxian Lake, Yuxi | collected 2017-12-25
AGGAAACCTGGATTATTTACAACGCACGATCCCGGAGTTTCATTCCAAGGGTGCCCGTTACATGTCGGCGGAATCAAGTGACAACTGGGGCCCCAATGGCTTGGGTTACTATTTTGCAGCCCGCATGCTTTGGGATGTGCGCGAGGCTAAAAATCGTGATGCCATCGAGCGGGATTTCCTGACCCGCGCATTCGGCCCCGCAAGCCCCGCCATGAAGGATTTCTATGACCAGATCAATGGCTCCAAGCCCCACCTTGTGGTTGATGACCAACTCGGAAGAATGTACCGCTCCCTGCAAAAAGCCAGGGTAATGGCGGATGCGACTGAAATCAAAAACCGCCTTGATGACCTCGCGCTTTACACCAGGTATTGCACCCTTTACCACCGTTACGCCACCGCCGATGGCAAAGCGAGGCAACTCGCGTTCGAAAATCTTATCAAGCACGCCTACCGAATGAGAACCACCATGATGATTCATGCCTACGCCCTATATCGCGACCTTGCAGGCCGTGATAAGACGGTTTCAATTCCAACGGATGCAAAATGGCAGGTCCCCGAGGGTAAGAACCCCTGGAAATCGAGCGTACCCTTCACCCCGCAGGAAATTGAAACCTTCATCACCGAGGGGATCTCAGCCCATAAGCTGGTTGAGTTGAATTTCAAACCAGTCAACTTTGGTGCCAACCTGTTGCCTGCGATGAGTCGTCTGGCGATCCCCGGAGATTTACCAGCCGGCGAATTCACCCCGGGTAGGGGCACACAGTCTTTCCTGACTTACGCCAGCCAACCCTCCAATATCGAACTAAATATCACAGGCGGGATGATCGCCCATTATCGTGACAGGGGAAATGTGAAAGTCGAACTCTATAAGATCGGCGGAGAAAGCCAGACTGGTGAAAAGGAAACACTGGTTGAAACCAACGCATCCATACCTCCCGATGGGGTTGAGCGAACCATAAAGCTTTCACTCAAGCAACCCGGCCTATACAAGATAATCGTCAAGGATGGAAACGACCGCACCCAGGTCAACTGGCCCAAGGGACAATTGATGACCATCGCCTCAACCCAGGAGAACCCGATGAATCGCTTTTATGGGTTGTGGATGGGTTACTTTTATGTACCCAAGGGAACCAAAATGATCGGACTTTTTGGCGGTGAGCATGGTGAAGTTCGCGACAGTCAAGATAGACCCCACTTCTGGCTAAATGGTCGTGAACCTAATTTTTACAGTGTGCCCGTGCCGCCCGGCGAGGATGGAAAGTTTTGGCGGGTGCGCTATTGCAGGGGCGCTGTCAGGCTCCTTACCGTGCCACCCTTCTTCGCAAAGACCCCCGGGGAATTATTACTACCCGATGAGGTGCTTGCAAAAGATGGCATCAAACAAACTCCTTGAAGATCATCGGATTTCAAGGGGCAAAATCATCACTGTTTCGCATGACACCCGCAATACCCGCACAATTTCCTTGGGAAACGGAACCTGCCCAATAGGCGGTATTTACTCCCTAGGCATTTACCATCCACATTGCAAAACCTTTATGTTATGTTGAAACTTTAGGATTAAAACCCGGCATAGGAATTATTTTCATGCGAACTTCAGCCGCGATTGTATCTTTGCTTTTTCTTTGCCACTCGTGCATTTTTGCAGACACACTCACAATCAACACCCCCATTGATTACCAGATCGTTCAACGCAGTTCGAAAGACAAGGGAAAAATCATCGTTGCAGGCAAGCTTGAGACCACCAAAGCCGAGATTGGCGCGATTGAAGCCAGGTTGACTGGCAATGGGATCAAAGGGGACTGGCAAAAACTTCTCTCCACCCCCAAGGGTGAATCTTTCAGGGGAGCCTTGGAGGCGCCCACCGGTGCGTGGTACTCCGTTGAGGTTCGCGCCCTTGATCAAAATGCCCCCTTTATTTCATCCTCGGTGGCACATGTGGGCGTTGGCGAGGTCTTTGTCATCGCGGGGCAATCCAACTCCGCAAATCACGCGGAGGAAAAACTCAAGCCAAAATCTGACAAGGTTGTTGCATTCGATGGCAAAAGCTGGAAAGCCGCGAATGACCCGCAACCCGGCGCAAGCGGTGGCGGTGGAAGTTTCATCCCACCCTTCGCGGATGCCATCGCTGAACAATTCAATGTCCCTGTGGGAATCGTCGCGACGGGTGTAGGCGCTAGTAGCATCCGCGAATGGCTGCCTGAAAAAACAACCTTCCCCAATCCTCCAACGCTTCTGGGAAATGTTACCAAGCTTGAATCCGGCGAATGGGAAAGCAAGGGGATCATCTTCCAGCGACTGGTCACGAAATTACAGCCACTTGGCAACCAGGGATTCAGGGCGGTGCTCTGGCATCAGGGCGAATCAGATGCCAACCAGTCCGACCCAACACGCACCTTGAAAGGCGAACTGTATCAGAAATATCTCGAGCAACTCATACGGGAAAGCCGTCGTGAAGTGGGCTGGGATTTTCCATGGTTTGTCGCACAGGTAAGTTATCACTCCCCCGCTGACACAGGGTCGGAAGATATACGCTTGGCACAGAAGGCTTTGTGGAACAACAACACCGCCCTCGAGGGACCGGACTCCGACAAGCTTGGAAGTGAGTACCGCGATGGCAACGGCAAAGGTGTGCATTTCAATGGCAAAGGCCAGAGGGAGCACGCTGTTCGCTGGGTGCAAAAAGTTGCACCCTGGCTTGAAAAGCAACTAGCAACTCCTCCGCAAACCAGCACCATCGGCCCTTCAAGGGGAACCCTTCTCATCGTGGGTGGAGGCGGCAAGGACCCGGGCATCATGAGGAAATTCCTCGAACTTTCAGGGGGTGATAAAGCAGTGATCGCAGTGGTGCCCACCGCGATGGAAGGCGATAACTTTGATAATGAAACTAGGCCTGCGCCAGCGTTACGAAAGGCTGGGGCTGCCAAGGTCTTTGTACTTCACACCCGCGACAAAAAAGTCGCGGACTCTGACGAATTTGCCGACTCCCTTAAACAGGCCACCGGGGTTTGGCTTGATGGCGGCAGGCAATGGCGCTACGCGGACAGTTATCTCAATACCAAAACACAGAAGGCATTGTTTGATCTTCTGGACCGAGGCGGGGTGATTGGCGGTAGCTCCGCGGGTGCTTCCATCCAAAGTTCCTACATGGTGCGTGGGGCCCGCGAAGGCAACACCATCATGATGGCGCCAGGCTATGAGACAGGCCTCGGCTTCATCAGGGACTGCGCGATCGATCAACACCTCATCAAGCGCAAGCGGGAAAACGACCTCATCGCAGTGGTGCAAAAACACCGCCATCTCCTGGGCATTGGAATTGATGAGGATACCGCTGTGATCGTCCGGGGAAATGACCTGGAGGTGATTGGATCAAGCAAGGTTGCAATATATGATCCCAGGCGCGATCTGATGGAAGGCGAAAAGTTCTATTATTTTTTAAACTCAGGCGAGAAGTTCAATCTCAAGACCCGGGAAAAACTTCCATGATCATGACAACAATCCTTTTTTTGAATTGCCTGTCGATCGCGGCACAGGATGTGGTTATTCCCGAGAGGCCAAATATTCTTTTCGCAATCGCGGATGACTGGGGCGTTCATGCCGGGGCTTATGGAACCCCGTGGGTTAAAACGCCGAACTTCGACCGAGTTGCCAAGCAAGGGATTTTGTTCCGCAATGCCTTTACCCCCAATGCCAAGTGCGCGCCTTCGCGGGCCTGCATCCTGACAGGCAGGAATTCCTGGCAACTCAAGGAGGCTGCCAACCATCTATGTTACTTCCCGAAAGAATTCAAGGGTTGGGGAGAGGCGCTCACGGAAAACGGCTGGCAGGTGGGCCACACCGCCAAGGGTTGGGGACCCGGTGTCGCCCTTGATGATAAAAACAAACCGAGGCAGATGACCGGGAAGCCATTCAATGATCATAAAACCCCGCCCCCTGCAAACGGCATCAGCAACAATGATTATGCGGCAAACTTCAAGGAGTTCCTGGGCACCACCTCGAAAGAAAAACCCTGGGCCTTCTGGTACGGTGGCTTAGAACCCCATCGTGGATATGAATTTGGTTCCGGCGTCAAAAAAGGTCAGAAGAAACTTTCTGACATTCCCAAGGTGCCTGGTTATTGGCCCGACAATGATACCGTTCGAAACGACATGCTCGATTACGCCTTCGAGGTCGAGCACTTCGATCGCCACCTTGGCAAAATGCTTGATGAACTGGAAAAACAAGGTTTGTTGCACAACACCCTTATTGTTGTGACCTCCGATCATGGCATGCCTTTTCCCCGCTGCAAGGGCGGTGCCTATGTTGATTCCAATCATGTGCCCCTTGCGATCATGTGGAAAAAAGGAATCACCAATCCGGGAAGAGTGGTGGATGATCATGTGAGCTTTGTTGACCTGGCACCCACATTCATCGATCTTGCAAACCTAGACTGGAAGAAGACTGGAATGGCACCAACTCCAGGTATCAGCCTCAGGGATGTCTTCTCATCGGCAAAGTCCGGATCCATCAATCCGTTTCGGGACCATGTTCTCATCGGCATGGAAAGACACGACATAGGAAGGCCCGGGGATGTTGGTTATCCCATCCGCGGGATCATCAAGTCAAATTTGATCTATCTTCAGAACTTCGAACCTTCCCGCTGGCCCGCCTGTAATCCTGAAACAGGATATCTCAATGTTGATGCAAGCCCCACCAAGACATTGATACTGGAGGATCATCGAAGAAACCCCACGGATAAATTTTGGAACTGGTGCTTCGCGAAGCGCCCCGGAGCGGAACTATACAACCTGGAAAAAGACCCCGACTGTTTGGTTAATCTCGCATCGGACCCTGCGAATGCTGAAATCTGCGCCTCCCTTAAAAACGAGATGTTCGCGAAGTTGAAGGCACAGCAAGACCCCCGGATGGAAGGCAAGGGCCAGATCTTTGACCAATACCCACATTCCAACAAGGCCCATGTGAATTTTTATGACCGGTACATCAAAGGCGAAAAATTGAACGCAGGCTGGGTCAACCCCACCGATTTTGAGAAGAAACCCCTCGATTGAAAACTCCTTTCCAAGGAACAACACCATGCTAAGGCGCCAATGGATGAAACATACCTCCGCGGGAATTCTTGCAGCCACGATTCTACAGGAGGGCAACTCCAGCCAGGCAAAGAAGCGTATCAAGATCGGCCAGATAGGCGTTGGACATGCACATGCCAGCAAACTTTCCGTCTACCGGGCATCCAGTGATTACGAGGTAGTGGGCTTGGTCGAACCAGATGAGGCACTCAGGAAAAGCGCCCAAACCCAGTCTGTCTATGGCGACTTGAAATGGATGACCCGCGAGGAACTTTTGAATTTTAAAGACCTTGACGCGGTGCTTGTTGAAACCCGTGTTGCTGATCTTCTCGATAATGCCGAGGCTTGCATTGCCGCGGGAAAGCACATCCATCTGGATAAACCCGCGGGCGATTCCCTGCCCCGGTACAAACGCATCCTTGAGAACGCGAAAAAGCAAAACCTTCTTACCCAGATGGGCTTCATGTATCGCTACAGCCCAGCGGTCATCATGCTTCGTGACTTCCTTAAAAAAGGCTGGCTGGGCGATATCTTTGAAGTGCATACCGTGATGAGCAAGGTGGTTTCTCCTCCCGAAAGAAAAAATCTCGCAAAGTTCAAAGGGGGCATCATGTTCGAACTGGGCTGCCATATCACCGACCTTGTCATTGGAATCCTTGGCAAACCAACCAAGGTCGAGGGTTATAACCAGCATGCATCCTCGATCGATGATGGCTTGATGGACAACATGCTGGCGGTGCTTTCCTATCCCAAGGCGATTGCAAGTGTCAAATCATCCGCGATGGAGGTTGAGGGAGGCAACCGAAGGCATCTGGTGGTTTGTGGCAGCGAAGGCACCTTCGAAATCGAGCCTTTGGATAATCCCTCGGTAAGGCTCTCTCTTTCAAAGCCAAGGGGTGAATACAAAAAGGGCACGCATGAGATCAAACTACCAAAGTTCACCAGGTATGTCGCGGATGCGGCAGACATGGCTCGCATCATCCGGGGGGAAAAACAAACTGACTTTTCCTACGATCACGACCTTGCGGTGCAGGAAACCCTGCTGCAAGCCTGCAAGATGATTTGATACAACCAATTTCAGGAGGCTTTTTCATGAACAACAATCTACTGGTGATTCTCGGTTTAATATTGGGTGGCTCTCTCCATGCTGCAGAAAGGGAATCCGCTCCTGAATTTGAATGGGTGGCGCATGCCGGGGGAAAATTGCATGATAAAACCCGGGGCATCGCGGTGGATGGCAAAGGGAATGTCTACCTTACGGGGGAATTCACAGGCACCGCGACCTTTGGCGAATTCACCCTCACCAGCAACAAGCTGATGGATTTCTTCATCGCCAAGGTGGATCCCAAGGGAAAGTTCCTATGGGTGCGCAGTGGTGGTGGCTCAAAAATCGACCGCGGATACGCGATCACGGTCGATGATGCGGGGAACTCCTATGTGACTGGTCATTATGAAAGCTCCGATGCGAAGTTTGAGGATGTCACGCTTCCGAACTCGGGCGATTACGATATTTTTATCGCGAAGTATGACACCTCGGGAAAGATGCTTTGGATAAAAACCGCCGGGGGAAAGGGCTATGATTACGGCCACGGCATCGCGGTGGATTCCCTCGGAAATTTATTTGTCACAGGCGCCCTCACGGGAGAGGGAAACTTTGACGAGGTTAAACTTTCAGAACCTGGCACCTCGCGTGTCTTTTGCGCCCGCTACACCACCGATGGCAAACTTCTCTGGGTTAAAACACCCCAGGGCAAGGGCAACAGCAGTGGCCATGGGATCGCCGTTGATGGCAAGGGCAATTGCTTTGTGGGCGGCCATACGGGTGGCGATGGTTTGCTTGGCGATATCAAGCTCACCAATTCCAATGGCAGAGATATCCTGGTTGCAAAGCTTGATTCCACAGGAAAGGTTCATTGGGTTGCGCAGGGGCAGGGCAGCAGTGGAGCCATGATCCATGAGATCACCGCTGACAAAAACGGTAATGTCTGGGCCTCGGGGATGTTCAAGGGCGAACTCAAACTCAAGGACAGGGTGGTGAAAAGCAATGGCGACAGCGATTTATTACTGATGAGCTTCGGTGCTGATGGTTCCGAGCTTTGGACCAAAACCGCTGGCGGGCCCGGCATTGATTACGGTCTCGGAGTCGCCACCGATAACCAGGGTAACTCATTTCTAACAGGCTCCTTCACCGGCAAAGTGTTGTTTGAAGGCAACGAGAAAACCTCCTCAGTATCCGCTGATATTTTCATCATCAGTTTTGATCGTGCTGGAAAAGAGCGCTGGTTCAACCAGGTGCAGGGCAAGGGAACGGATCACGCCTACAGCATTGTCGCTGATTCCTCAGGCAACCTTTATCTTTCCGGGGCTTGCAGCGGGAACGCGACCTTCGGCAAACATGAGTTCACCAACCTGGGAAGCAATGACATCTTCCTGGCAAAAGTGAAGGCAAGATAGGCGATACTCCGGACAATCAAAGATTAAGTACGGGTGAAAACCGGGCTACCCAGCGTGCCGGTGCTGTCCGCGAAAGAATCACTCCCGATTCCCAAAGACCGAAGGATGCTGAGGTACATGTTCGACATGCGATGCTCGCCGTTCTTCCAGTAGGTGCCATGCTTCAGGCCCATGTTGGAACCGCCAGCAACCAGGGTTGGAAGATTCCTGGGATTATGCGTGGTGCTGGCGCCACTGCCAAAAAGCACGATGGTGTTGTCAAGCACGCAGCCGTTTCGGTCCTTGTACTTGTTCAAAAGTTTAAGGAAATGCGCGACCTGCTGGCTCAGGAAGAGATCATACTTGGCAAAGTCCAGCTGGCCAGCCTTGTCATTGGCATGCGAAAGACCATGATGGGTTTTTGAAAGTTTCAACTTCAGGGGGAATGTATCGCTTATGCCCATGCCATCCTCACGGTTCAACATGAAGGTCACTGACCTGGTTATATCCGCATCAAACGCCAACGCGATGAGATCGAACATGGTGCGGTAATAATCGGCGGGTTCGCCCTCCGAGGTGACATTCAAGTCAAGATGGGAATAATCCTGTTTCTTAAGCGGGACATCAATCCACTTTTCCGAGGATATCAAGCGGGATTCCACCTCATTGAGCGAGGTGAGATACTGTTCCAACCTCTCACGATCGGATTTCCCCAGCACACTGTTCAGCGCCTTGGTGCTTTCAACCACCGCATCCACCAATTTAATCCGGCGCTTGAGATCATCGCGTTCCGTCTTCATTGAATCGCGATCCACACGGAACAACCGGTTGAATACACGCCTAGGGTTGTTCTCCGCGGGGATGGGCCTTCCCTCCAAGCTGTAGGAGATAGTTCCCGTGCGCGATAAAAACCCGGTTCCAGCATCGATCGATAACACCAGCGAGGGTTGCCTGCAGAATTGCTTGGTGTGCAAGGCGATCACCTGGTCGAGGCCCGCGGAATTATAAGTCCCGGGTTTTGGATTATGCAGCGGGGCACCTGTAAGCCACATATCGGAGCATACATGGGGATCGGCCTTCGGCCCGCTTGGGTGATGCAACCCGCCCATGAAACTCAATTGATTTCGAAAGGCGCTTAATGGCTCGGTCGATTTTCCAAACACAAAGTCATTGCCATTTTTAGCTGAAGGAAACCAGCTCCAATCATCAATTCCATGCTCCGCTCGGGGCAAGGACATGCCATTTGCCGTGTAGAGGGCGCAGAATCGTTTTGGGATTTGTTCAGCAACCTCGGCACCCATGGCATCCAACACGGGCAATGCCATTGCCACTCCGCCCATCCCCCTAAGGAATGCCCTGCGATCTAGTTGTCCGGTTGGATTCATTGCTTTCTCCGGCTGGTATGCCCCAAGATGCCCATCAGATTATAATAGTACTCTATTTTTCGGTAAATATCCTGCTGTTCACCACAAAAAGAATCATATCCTGCATGCGATATCCGTTCGCCTTCAACTTCAAGCCCTCCTTTTTCAGAAATTCAAGCTCATTGAAAGATAGATTTCGCCCCGAGGCGTAAATCGCAAGATGCTTCAACATGCTAAATCCAAGCTGGTCGATCCGATCATCAACCAGGTACCGTTTCAGGTCATCAAGGCCTGATACCTCTTTCTTGTCAGGAAGCACTGACCGGGCGTCAATCTTTTGCAACTTTAATCTTCCACCCGCATCGAATTCCTCAAGAGGCACTCCCCATGGATCTATTTTCGCATGGCACTGGGTGCAACCCTTCTGGTTGCGATGCTGCTCAAGCCTTTCGCGCAGGGATAATTTTTTGGAATCCTCGGCAAGTGCGGGAACATTGGGTGGCGGGTCATCAGGAGGCTCTGCGATGATTCTTCGGGCGAGCCATGCACCCCGCTTCACCGGGTTGGATTCGCGCCCATCGGAAAGCCCCGCCATGATCGCGGCCTGACCAAGAAAACCCCCCAGCTCTTTTCTGCCATGCTGGATGGGAATGAAATCAAACCCACTCTCCGTCTTGTCACCAAGGTCGTAGTAACCTGCAACCACCTCGTTGGCGATGATGAAATCAGACTCGACAAGGTTCTTGACTGGGAGATTGTTTCGAACCAGATATTGAAGATATTGCGCGGGCTCCCTGAGTAACTGGGCCTTCGCATCCCGGGTTAATCTTGGAAACTGCCTGCGGTCGGGTTCCAGCACCTGGAACTTCTCAAGTGCAAGCCATTGCGATGCGTATTCATTGATGAATCCGGAAAACCTGGGATCGCCTATCATTCGCAACACTTCGGCACCAAGCTGGTCGCGAAGTTCCCCCTTGGAAGCAAGCTTCAATGTGGTCTCATCGGGCGGGCCGTTCCACAAAAAATAAGAGAGCTTCGAGGCCAGCTCGTAATTGTTCAACGGCTCGGGATTGGGCGTCTGGCTGTTCTCAATCAGAAATAAAAACTGTGGCGATGTTAGCACCACCTGTAACACATCCTTGATACTTTCTTGAAAGCTGGCTCCGGATCGGGAAGACTTTTCAAACACATTCAACAACGCGGATTCTATTTCCGGGCTGATCGGGGCACGATAGGCCCTCGTCGCGAATTCCCTGATGATCTTCCTCGCGTAGGCATTGACATCATCTTTCCTGTCAAAATCAACAAAGATGTTCCTATGCGTCGCGGGAGGCCATGTCTCATAAAACGGCCCTTCAAACTCGACCGAGCTTATCAGAAGGCGTGGCATTTCGCGCCCATCGGTGTATTCACTATGAACACCAATCTCGCGAACCCCAGCCAGGTAATTCACATTGTCTTTTTCAACATCAGGGCTTGGATAATTTCGAATGGCACCCTCAAACACAAACACCCCAGGCTTGCAGGAGGTAACCGGCCTGGCTTGGCCTATCGGGGCCAGGGTGCTGCCACAATCCCTGCGAAAACCCATGGAAACACCCAGTTGCGGGGATCTTTTTTCAAACGAGATAAACTTCCTGGTGAGTTCATGCGACTTGGGCAAAGGTGTGAAAACCACCCGGTCAAAACTTTTGGCGCCATTGGATTGGGCGTTCACTTTCATCTCGCCCGCAGGCAACCTGACAACGACAAACGCCGGCTGGTTTAATGTCCCCGAGAATTGCCTTTCACCCAGTGAAAGATTCAACTCGGAAGGTTTCTCTCGGGGTGGCTGCACAAATTTCCTGCCCGGTTCCACCAGCGATTGGATTTCTGATTCGTCCAGCGCCCTCTGGTAAATCCTGACCTGGCTCAACTCGCCCTTGAATTGCTGCGCATCCTGGATTCGGCCAAGGTAAAGATCAACCTTGGGGTTGTCGAGATTCGCCGGCCCTATCACTCCCTTGCCCACCAGGAAACCATTTACATAAAGGCGTGTTTCATTATTTCCCCGGCGAACCACTGCGGCAACATGCTGCCAGGCGTTGGGTCGAATCGTGCCCGGGGGCGAACTTACGGTGCCATTGGATTGGTTATCCGGGCCCGCGGTCTCGATCCTAAGCACGCCCTTGTTGTTGGGCATGTCAAAATACCAGCCATGGGTCCAACTGTATTTTCCTAGGCAAACAATACCAGCCTGCCTGAGCTGGGTGGGATGAATCCAGGCAGCAACCGTGAACTCACCATCCTTGACATTCATCGCTTCATTGCGGGGGATTAAAACCGAGTCACCATTACCATCGAGCGAAAGCGCCTTGCCAAAGGGAGAGTTCACAAACCTGGCATCACCCTGAAGTTTACCTTCAAGCGTTTTTGTCTCGGGATTACTAAGGGCGTTACCATTCAAGGGCCAGTTCCCAATCAACTTTTCATTCAGCCTTGAGGAATCGATCTGGGCTGGTTTTTCCCTCGCAGCGGAATGAACATCAACCTGGTAGATACCCGCCTGCTTGACCGTTATGAAAGAGGAAGGCGAGGGATCATTGCAGACAATTGCATTTTCAGAATTTGAGGATTGGGCAGCCACGCCTGGATCAATCAGCAGCCCATCATCATACTTCGCGGCATTGACGGTGATGCGAAAGCGCCCCTGGTCGGGAAGTTCCCGCAGGGCGATTTTGAAGTTGGCCCTTGGCCCGTAGGTGCTATCAACACCGAAGATCTCGGCACTGGGAATCGCAGGGCGCAACAACAAACCCTGTTGCACGGTGCTGTAGGCCAATCCCTTTGGATAACCGGTGGATCCCCGCATGCAGGCGTAAACCGCATGGTAGATACTGTCATAATTTCTCCAGCCACGGACGGTGCTGTTGCCTTCATAACCTTCAATAAACCGGTACTTCGTCTGCATGATAAAAGGGTCGAAGGCAAAGGATTTTATTGGCTTGGACTGGGTGACCACGAAATCCCTGTTGTTAAGCAGTAGGCTGTTGGCACCTAGGATAAGCTGGTCGGGACAGGGATTTTTGTTGATGGAGGCTCCGAGGTCCATTCGAAAATTTTGGATGACAGGCTTTGATTTCTCATCCACGATGCAGGCTTTAAGCGCCTTGTCCGCTATTTCAAAATACGATTCCAACAACAGCGGGGATAATTGCAATGTGGACTGGTTGTTTAAAAACCCATCCCGGGAAACCGCATCCGGGGGGAGAATATCCGTGAAAATATCATCGATCTTCAAAAGCTCTCGAAGCGTGTTTTTATACTGGGCCACCGTCAGCCTTCTCGCGCCACCATTCTTGGGAGTCGGCCTAAGCCTTGCGATTTCCTTCGATCTTTGAATCCAGGATATTATTTGCTCGCGCTCCGCCTTTGTTGGCTGGGCCTTGCCTTTCGGGGGCATCGCCTCATCCCTTACCTGGTGCAGGATCGCATCCCACAGGCGAATTTCATTATCAGCAAATGCCGCGGTAAGATGATCCACGCGAATCCCGGAACTCATCTTGTCCGCGTTATGGCATTGGTTGCAATATTGTTTCAAGAACGGGCCCGCGTGCTTTTGAAAAGCAGACTCCATCTCGGTTGGCGCTGCGGCATGAACACCTGCCACCATCAAAACGAACATCATCATGCCATATATATTCTGGGACATATTTTCACTTGAACCGGGTAGGTCGGACAATTCCAGGCAGATACACCTTTTTATATTAATCGAAAATCGCTGAAACCCAGCGTTTTATCCAAAAGAATTGCTCTTTTTTAGGCAGGTGCGCCCGATCTTTCTATCAGGACTGATTTTAACATGGGTTCAAATTCAACCCGGCTTGACCCCATCACTTTTTCCCATATGGCCCGCTTTTGCTGGCATCAATACGGCTTATGCCTTAATATTGTCATTTCCATTGTTATCCCGCCTGTGTTTATCAGGAAACTTGAATCATGAAACTCAAAATTGCCGCCGCTTTTCTTTGTGGATCACTCTTGGCCCCTCTCTTTGTTTGTGGGGCGGATGTCCCACCCTCGGACAAACGCCTTGCTCCACCCAAGGACCTCAATGGCTACTTCCCCTTCTCTCCGCCACAAACCAAAATTGAATGGGATACCAGGGCCGAATATGTCCGCACCCAGATCCTGGTCTCGCAGGGACTTTGGCCCATGCCAACCAAGGCCCCTCTCAATGCTGTGATCCATGGCAAGATTGAACGCCCCGATCACACCGTTGAAAAAGTGTATTTCGAAAGCAGCCCGGGTTTCTTTGTCACAGGCAACCTCTACAAACCAAAAAACATGAAGGGCAAGGTCCCTGGTGTTTTGTTCGCACATGGCCATTGGAAAGACGCCCGACTCAGCGAGGAAACACCTGAGAAAGTCCGAAGGGAAATCGCCACCGGGGAGGAACGGTTTGAAAAGGGCGGTATCAGCAGATTTCAATCCATGTGCGTCCAGCTTGCCCGCATGGGTTGCATAGTCTGGCAGTGGGACATGCTAAGCGATTCCGATTCCCGGCAGTTCTCTCGCGAAATCGTGCATACCTTTGCCAAGCAACGCCCCGAGATGAACAAGACCGAAAACTGGGGCCTCTACAGCCCACAGGCC
>SXGQ01170214.1_pt1 | contig 13495 bp, 9 predicted proteins | sample 3178371 | NCBI WGS metagenome assembly SXGQ01 (sample SAMN11356859, study PRJNA531348) | freshwater metagenome | isolation source: freshwater sample F1-20 | place: China: Fuxian Lake, Yuxi | collected 2017-12-25
CGCGTGGCAATGCCTCATCGCGCGCCGGCTGGCCGAGCGCGGCGTGCGGTTCATCGAGCTGATTGACACCGGCGCGTCCGGCAACTGGGACGCGCACGGCGACATGGCCGGCCACGCTCCGCTCGCCAAGAACGTGGACCAGCCGATGGCCGCGCTGCTCAAGGACCTCAAGAGCCGCGACATGTTGAAAGACACACTCGTCGTGTGGGCCACGGAGTTTGGCCGCACGCCGTTCAACACGGCGAAGGACGCGAAGGGCCGCGAGCATCACGCACAGGCGTTCACCTGCTGGATGGCCGGCGGCGGCGTGAAAGGCGGCTTCAGCTACGGCGACACCGACGAGCACGGCAACGCGGTGGCGGCCAACGGCGTCCACGTCCACGACTTCCACGCCACGATGCTGCACCTGCTCGGCTTCGACCACACGCGCCTCACCTACCGCCACGCGGGCCGCGACTACCGGCTGACGGATGTGTTCGGCAACGTGGTGAAGGACGTGCTGGCGTAGGGCGCTTCTCCCATGCACCTGTAGCGGCGGTGTGTGACCGCCGCCCAAGTCGTCTCTAGCGCAGATGCGGCAGCAATTCAGCGCTGACAGCGCCGCTACTGTTTTCAACCGCTCCCAGCTGTGACTTTCGCTCGCCACGCCGCGTCTTCTCGGGCATTAACTCCGCACGCATGAAAGCCTCACTCGTCCGCGTTCTTCTATTTGCACTCCTTTGCGTTCTTTGCGGCCCAGCCCATGGCGCCATCGCCGGCAAGCGTCCGAACATCGTATTCTTCTTCACTGATGACCAGGGCTACGGCGACGTTTCTGCGCACGGGAACCCTGTGCTCAAGACACCCAGCCTCGACCGACTCCACCGCGAGGGTGTGCGCTTCACGGACTTCCACGTCAGCCCGACTTGCGCGCCGACGCGCAGCGCGCTCTTCACCGGCCGGCACGAGTTCAAGAATGGCATCACCCACACCATCCTCGAACGCGAGCGACTCACGCTCAAGGCCACGACGCTCGCGCAAGTGCTCAAGACCACCGGCTACACCACCGGCATCTTTGGCAAGTGGCACCTCGGCGACGAAGCGGAGTATCAGCCGGGCCGACGCGGCTTCGACGAGGTCTTCATCCACGGCGCGGGCGGCATCGGGCAGAGCTATCCGGGCAGTTGCGGCGATGCGCCGGGCAACAAGTATTTCGACCCCTACATCCTGCACAACGGCAAGTTCGAGCAGACCAAAGGCTACTGCACCGATGTCTTCTACGGCCAGGCGACGCAGTGGATGGACACGCAGCGCAAGTCCGGCAAACCCTTCTTCGCCTACATCCCTTCCAACGCCCCGCACGGCCCTTACATCGCCCGCCCCGAGGACAAGGCGCTCTACGCCAGCAAGACGACCAACGGCCAGACCGCGAGCTTCCTCGGCATGGTCCACAACATTGACCAGAACGTCGGCAAAGTGCTGGCCAAGCTCGACGAGTGGGGCATCGCCAAGGACACGCTCGTCATCTTCATGAACGACAACGGCGGCACCGCCGGCGTGCCCGTCTGGAACGCCGGGATGCGCGGCAGCAAAGGCTCCACCTGGCTGGGCGGCACCCGCGCGAACTCCTTCTGGCGCTGGCCCGGCACGCTGAAACCCGCTGACTGCGGCGTGCTCGCGGCCCACATAGATTTCTTCCCGACCCTCGCCGAGATCACCGGCGCGAAGCTCTCGGCCGAGGTGCAAAAACAAGTCGAGGGGCGCAGTCTGGTGCCTTTGCTGGAGCAACCGAGCGGCACGTTGCCTGACCGCATCCAAGTCACCCACTTGGGCCGCTGGCCGAAGCTGTCCGACCCCAACCTCGCCAAGTTTGCCATGTGCAGCGTCCGCAACACGCGCTGGCAGCTCATCTCGCCCAACGGCGGCCAGGAGCCGAAGTGGCAGCTCTATGACGTGAAGGCCGACCCCGGCCAGCAGACCGATGTCGCTGCGCAGCACCCCGCCGTCGTCCAGCAACTCGCCGCCGCCTATGACCAGTGGTGGAGCGACTGCCAGCCACTCCTCGTGAACGAGAAAGTCGTCGGCCCCAAACTCAACCCCTTCGCCGAACTCTACTGGAAGCAATACGGCGGCGGCCCGACCGAGAAAGACTACAAGCGCATGGACCCGACGAAGCCCTGGCCCGCTCCCGGCGGCGAGGGGAAGAAGAAGGCGAAGAAGAACTAGCCCAAGCTCCAATGTCGCCGAGGAGCGCGGCCTTCAGGCCGCAGAATCGGGCGTGGGTCGGTGGACTTTCAAAACGCACTACTGCTGCTGGTTCTTTCTGCGGCATGAATGCCGCGCTCCATTGGCCTACGGCTCCGCCAGCCGCACGCGGTAGAAGCGGCGCGGGAGCGTCAGTGGCGCGCCGTCCAGCACGTCGAACAGCCCGTCCAGCGTGCTGTTCGTCGCCACCGCGTCCCACCGCGTCAGGTTCGTCGAAACCTCGATGGCGTTGCGCGTCGCCTGCTCGGCCTGCACCTGAAGTCGGAGTTGTCCGTCGCCCTGCCGCGTCGCGGACAGCAGCACCGGCGTGGCGATGCGCGGCTCGCCTGCGATCTGGTAGTTGTCGAACACGAGGTAGTTGTTCCCCGCGCTGCCCACCGTGCGGATGGCCCAGACCGCGTCAATGTCGCCGAGGTTAAGCGCGGCATTCGTCGTGGTGATGGCCAGCGGCGCGGTCAACGCGGTGCCACTGAGCGAGGCCTGCCAGCGGTTGCGTGGGAAGTTCATCGTGATGGCCAGCTCATGCACCGCGCCGCGCGTGAACTGAAAGCCCGTCGCGGTGAAGCCCGCGCCGTCGTCCAGCCCGTAGTTGATGCCCTCGGTGGAGTTGTCGAAATCCAACGAGAAGAGCCGCGCGCCGTTTGCGTTGTAGATGCTCCAGCGGAAGTCGTCGCGCTGCCCGGTGCTGGAGTCAATCACCAGCATCGTGACTGAGAAGGTGACGACGCTCAGGTTCGTCGGCACCGGCGCGAGGCTCACCGGCCGCCAGAGGTTGTTGAACTCGGTCGCGCCCGGCGCGCCGAAGCCGATGTAGGCCGACTGCCCGGCTCCCGGGATGAAGTTCGTGACAATGCCATTACCGCCCGTGCCCTCGTGCTGCCAACCGTTCTGGCCGGTCAATGTGAAGTTGGTGCTGTAGCCCTCGAACGACTCGAAGCCAGTGCGGTAGATGAGCGTGGCGGCGGGGGAGGGGAGGGAGGCGAGAAGCAGCGTGAGCACGAACAGGCGGAGCCAGTGCGCGCTCCTCGTTCCGTGCTCCGTGGTTTCGGCAGGGCGCGCTCGAAGTAAATCATGCATCACGGAACACGCAGCACGCCCACGAAAATCCATTTGTCCACACGCATTCATGTAGCCAGTATCAAAACCATGTTCAGCCGTTTGTTTCGACGCCATCTTCTTCGCGACCTGCCATTGGCTTTTTTGTTGTTCGGGTCAGTATTACTGCCCGCAGCCGAGCCAGCCGACTTCATCCTGCACAACGCCAAGGTCGCCACCGTGGATGCGAAGTTCAGCCTCGCGCAAGCCCTCGCTGTGCACGGCGACAAAATCCTCGCCGTCGGCAGCAACGCGGACATCGCCAAGCTCGTCGGGCCAAACACGCGCATCGTGGACGCCAAGGGCAAGCTCGTCATCCCCGGCCTCATGGACTCGCACACGCACCCGAGTGGCGCGAGCCTGTATGAGTTCGACCACACGATGCCGGAGATGGAGTCCATCGCGGACGTGCTCGCCTACATCAAGTCCCGCGCCGCCGTCGCGCCGGAGGGCCAGTGGATTACGACCTCGCAGATTTTCATCACGCGGCTGAAGGAGCAGCGTTACCCCACGCGCGCCGAGCTGGACGCCGTCGCACCGAAGCACCCCGTGGCCTTCCAGACCGGGCCCGACGCCTCGGTCAACTCGCTGGCGCTCCAGCTCAACAAGATTGATCGCAACTTCCAAATCCCCGCCGGCGTGCCCGGCAAGATCGAGAAGGACGCCGCAGGCGAACCCACCGGCATCCTCCGCACCTCGGGCAACTACTTCAAAACCGGGAACACCGGCGCGCGCAGTGCCACCGAGGCCCAGCGCACCGAGCGGCTTGTGGCGCTCTTCAAGGACTACAACTCCGTCGGCGTCACGACCATCTCTGACCGCAACGCCAGCCTCGGCGCCATCGAGAGCTACGCGAAGTTGCGCGACGCCGGCCAGCTTACCGTCCGCGTGTTTTCCTCGCAAGGCGTCGGCTCGCTCGGCGAGTTGGCGAAGATTCAGGAGAGCATCCGCGCCGTGGCCAAGCACAAGCTGCACACGGAAAACGACGACTGGGTGCGCATCATCGGCATCAAGATGTTCCTCGACGGCGGGATGCTCACGGGCAGCGCCTACATGCGGGAGCCGTGGGGCGTGAGCGAGATTTACTCCATCACGGACCCGCAGTATCGCGGCGTGCTGTTCATCCCCAAGGACCGGCTCAAGCCGATGGTCCGCGCCGCCGTGGAGAGCGGCCTGCAGTTCACCGCGCACTCCGTCGGCGACGGCGCGGTGCACACGCTGCTGGAGGTTTACGACGAATTGGCGAAGGAAGGTTTGCCCATCCGCCAGACCCGCGCGTGCGTCACGCACAGCAACTTCATGAGCAAGGAATCGGTCGAGACCGCCGCGCGGCTCGGCGTGGTTTTGGACATCCAGCCCGCGTGGCTCTACCTCGACACGCGCACGCTCACGAAGCAGTTCGGCTACGACCGGTTGCGCTATTTCCAGCCGCTGAAGAGCATCTTCGCGGCGGGCGGCGTGGTGGGCGGGGGCTCGGACCACATGCAGAAGATCGGCTCGTTCCGCAGCGTGAATCCCTACAACCCGTTCCTCGGCATGGCGACCGCGATCACGCGCCGCGCGAAGTGGCACGAGGGCCAGTTGCATCCCGAGGAGGCGCTCACGCGTGGGCAGGCGCTGCGCCTCTACACCATCAACAACGCGCAACTCCTCTTCAAAGAATCCCGCACCGGCTCGCTGGAACCCGGCAAGCTCGCCGACCTCGCCCTGCTCGACACCGACCTACTCACCTGCGCGGAGGACAAAATCGCGCAGACCAAGGCGCTGCTCACGATGGTGGGCGGCAAGGTGGTTTGGGAAACCAAGTAGGGCGGTGCGACCTGGCTGGTGCTTGGGCCGCTGCTCCCGTTCGCGCCCGCCGACTTCGGCTTCCCAGTCGGTTTCATTCAGCCGACTGCAACAATCCCCCCGGTTCCCGCTATTCTCTGGGTCTTGCCTGAACCTTCCACCCCGCCGCCCGGGCCGACCGATGCCGCACTCGCGCGGCCTTTCACGGCGGACGGCCCGCTGCTCAACCCCACGCGCAGCCGTCGCCCGTTCGTGGCGAACCCCGCCGCGCCCTTGCGCGGTGTGTGGGAGAACGGCCGTTGGCGCGGGGACCTGCGCCTGAGCGAGGCTGATGCCGCTGCGTTGCCACGCGAGCGCAACGAGCCGGTGGTCATTCTGCAACCGGCCCGCCGCCACGCGGTCGAGTTGCTGGGCCTCCGCGTCCGCGCGGACGGGGACATTGACGCAACCGTGGTCGAGACGTTGGACCTCGCTGGATCTGGGCTGGGGCGTGCGCAACCGGGCTTGCGGCCGTTTGGTTTTTCCAGCTTGGGCGGCCTGCTGCGGTTCGGCGAACCGCACGGCGGCGTGCGCCACGCGCTGGCGGCCCGCGTCAGCCCGGACCGCTTGCGCGCGGGCGCGTGGCCCACGTGGCCCGCGCTCGGCAATCCCGTGCCGCCGGGCGTCGGCACCGCGGCCAGCAACGTGCGCATCGGCACACTGCTGGCGCTGCCACCGGACGTGGACTTGGCCGCGCTGGGCTTGGGTGCGAGCGGACCCGGCTATGAGCTGGCGCGGGCACTGCAAGACTTCGGCGTGTGTTTGCAGCCGAGCCGTTTGTCTTGATGCACGGCGAGGAGCGGCCCGGTGCGGAGTGGGAAACGGCGGCGCTCAACCGCCTCGTGCCACTGCTGCAAGTCTTCGTGAACCACGCGCCGGAAACGCCCGGCGGCGGCGCCCCGCCGCGCCGCCCGCCCGCGCCGGAGTTGTTGCCCAAGTAGGCGGGTCGCGGCAGCGGTTGAGCGAATGGCGTCGGGCCTCGTCCTGCTAAGGCCCGTCGTCCAAGCCCTTATGGCAGCGAGATGCGGACCCGGTAGTAGCGCGCGGCATTGGTGGGACTGCCATCTGTCACATAGCGGATGCCGTTTGTATCTGAGGCCAATCCGAACGGCAGCGCGGAGAAAATCCGGGTGGCGAGGTTCGTGGTGAACTCCACCGTGTAAGTCCGGCCCGCAACCAGAGGCGAGAAATTCACGGTGCGCGGGAGCAGACTCGCTGCGTTGATGCCCACATTGAAGGCTGAGGTGCTGCTTGTCGGCGTCGTTCCCGCGAGATACTCGACGAGGTTGTTCTGCCCGTCCCCGTCCGGGTCGGCCGTCGCGGCGGCGCTCGCGCTGCCCACGCCGAAGTGCTGCACCTGCCACGCGTCGTCGAGGCCATCGCTTGCGTATGTGTTGAAGTCGTCGGTGCTCACATTGGCCACGGCCAAGGTCAGCGTGCCGAACGCGCCGAGGTAATCCGCGCGCGCGAGGCCATTCGTGTTCTGGTAAACCGTTGCAGCCGTGGCGAGCCCGGCCGCGCTCACAGAGGCCAAGGCGCCGCCGCTCGCGCTCCACGTCACAGCGGTCGCGGCCAACGTCAGCGTCGTCCCGTCAGTGTAGACGGCGGTGGCCGCGAGCTGACGCGTGGCGCCCTCGTTCAAGCTCGCGGCCGACGCACTAACGGCAACGCTCTGCAAGTCCGTGAGCTGCCCTGCCACGCCGTGTCGCGCGATGACCGTGCCGAGGCTCGCGCTCCCACCGATGCCGCCGACGCTCGCGTCCACGACAACGGTGCCAACGCTCTGCCGACCACCCGCTGTGAGACTGGTGTTCACTGCGTCGAATGTCGCTGCTGTCGCCAATCCGCCGAGCAGCCACACGCTGAGGAATGCCAACAGGACGCCAGCGCGCGCGCCTTCGCCCTTCCTTGGAGGAGGGGAGAAGGTGGCCGCAGGTCGGATGAGGGGTGCGGCCGCTCGCGCCGACGCACATAACCTCTCTCCCCTCATCCGATGAAGGGAGAGAATCAAAGACCCGCCAACGTGCGCGATTTCGGCCCCTGAACCGAGGCGGTGCGCCGAGCATGGTTCGGCTTGGGGGTGGTTGTCCGTTTTTGCCGAGCAATGCTCGGCGCTCCGGTTCATGGGTAGGGTGAAGAGGGGTGCTGTGACTATGCTGTGTTTCGAACTGCTCTGGCTGCGGACGGGGGCGTCCGCGCTCCTATCAGATGGCGTCGTGTTCATCACGCGTAGGGTGGACGGTTACTTCACAAGCTTGTTTAGCTTCGCTTCGAGGTCAGCGAGGCGCTGCTCCAGCGCGGAGATTTTCGCGTCCTTCTCCTTCACCAGCGAGTGCAAGCCTTGGATGGCCGCCAGTTCGACGCCGTCGAACTCCAGCGTGCTGATGCTCTTGTCATCGCGGCCGGGAAAGAACGCGGCCTTGAACTCCTGCGCGATGGGGCCGAGGTGCGGCGTGCTGCCCGCCGCGTCCCACTTGTAGCGCCACGTCTGCACGGCGACCTCGTCCAGTTTGCGCAAAATCTCCCGGCCATCCACGGGCGCGAAGTCCTTCTTGGCATTGCGGTCGGAGAGCACCGACCATGCGGTGGCTCCAGACGCCAACTGCGCTCCGACCGTGCCAGCGCTCGTCGTAGCGAAACGCACGCCGCCCGCCGCCCGCGCGCTGAACTGATTTGCGACCGACGAACTGAACGCCGTGGGGCTCGAGGAATCCGACCACACGAACGCGCCGTTATGCGTCGCGCTGGCGACGAAGCCCGCCGCAAAGGAGTTCGAGCCGGACGCGAGGTTCGCCCAGCCGCCGGGCACTGTCGCGCCTTGGCCCGTCGCGCCGTTGAAGTAGCCGCCGCTGACCGTCGAGACGCTGTTGCTGGCAAGGTTCTGCTCGCCGCCGGCCACGATGGAGTTCGTGCCCGCCGCACCGTTCGCGTAACCGCCGACCACCACTGCGCCATACTTGGAAGCTGCGTTAAAATAGCCGCCGCCGACGAAGGAGATTATACCCGTCGCGTCGTTCAGTTCGCCGCCGCCCACCACGGCCTCGAAGCCGCTGGCGATGTTGGTCACACCGCCGCCGACGAAGCTCGCGGTGCCGCTGGCAAGGTTTGCCTCGCCGCCTGCGACGGTGGATTCAAAGCCGCTGGCGAGGTTGTAATAGCCGCCAGCGACGGTCGCCGCGTTCGTGCCCGCGCCGTTCGCGATGCCGCCGCCGACGGTTGCGAAAGCAGCGTTGTTGGAAATCACGTTGAGGTAGCCACCCGCGATGACGGAGTTGGTCGCGCCCGTGTTGATGCCGTTCGCGCCGCCGCCGCCGATGAAGCCGAAGTGCGCGCGCACGATGTTCGTGATGGCCGCGCCACTGAAGTTGCCCGCACCGCCGCCCGCGATGGTCGCGCCGACGACGCCGGACGAGACGGAGTTCACGGCCGCGCCGGCGATGACGTTGGGCGCGGCGGAGGTGTTGGGTTCTAGGCGCAACGCGCGGAGGCTGTTGGCTTTGAGTTCCAGTGCCACATTGTCCGTGGTGCCGAGGAAGTGCGTGCCCGCGGTCGTGCCGGAGTTGCCGCTGGCTTTCCACAGCACGGTGGTGAGGCCGGTCAAGTCCAACGCGCTGGAGCCGACGGAGCTCGCGCCCAGCTTCGCGGAAGTCACCGCGCCCGAGGCCAACTGCGTCGCGCCCACTGCGCCGCTGGCGAGTTTGGCGGCTGTGATGGCCCCGTCTGAAACCGTGCCGGCTACGAGCGCGAAGCCAACGGAGGCGATGCGCTGGTCGGGCGCGAGCTGCTGGTAGCCTGAGCCGTCGCTGAACCACACGCGCAGGCGCACGTCCGAGTTCGCGAAGACCGTGGAGCCGATGGCCGTGGTTATGCCGGAGACCGTGGTGTCACCGAGCAGGACGGAGTAAAGGCCCTTGCTCACGGCGAGCGAGACACCGGTGGCGGGCTGGCCGCTGGCGGTGCCGTCGTTGGCCCAGTAGTTGACCGTGCCGGCGGTGTTCACGAGTGCGAACTTGAAGAGGCCGGTGGCGTCGTAATTCGTGCCGCCGACGGTGATGCGGCCTTGGTAGTTGATGAGCTGTGGCACCTGCGCGGACGCGGTGAACGCGGTGAACAGTCCGAGTGTGAGGAGGAACGTTTTCATGGTTTCTACTTAGGTTGGGGGAAAGGCCTGAGATCTTTCATCTGTGGCTAAAGAATTTGCGGGCTACGGACGTGGGCGTCCGCGCTCGATTGAGGTTCACAGCTTCGAGAGTTGGGCTTTGGCGGTCACATTTTCGGGGTCGAGGGTGAGGATGTCGTTGAAGACGCGCTTGGCCTCGGGCTTGTTGTCCTTGGCCAGCTTGATGAGCGCGAACTCGGTGAGGAGGCTGATGTCGGTCGGGTAGAGGACGAGCATGCCGTTGAGGATTTGCTCGGCGGCATCGAACTTCTTTTGCAGACGCAGCACGTAGGCGAGGCGGAGGTTCGCGGTGTAGTTGCTCGGGTCGATGCGGAGGACTTGGCGCGCGACGGCGGCGGCGTCATCCCACTTCTCCTGCGCCATCAGCGGGAGCGTATGGCCGAGCTTGGCCTCGATGGAGTCGGGCGCCGCCTTGATGGCGGTCTCGTAGTGCTTGCGCGCCGTGGCGAAGCCGCCTGTAAGGTAGTTCAACCAGCCGAGGCGGAGGTTCACCGTGTAAGCCGTCGGGTAGGCGTCCACGACGGGTGCGAGGGCCTTGATGGCGTCGGCGTAGTTCTGGGCTTTCTCGTAGCGGTAGGATTTGTGGTAGGCGTCGCGGATTTCAGCGTCGGTGGGGACGGCGGCGCGGGAGAGCTGACAGAAAAAAAGAGACAGAAAGAAGAGGGCGAGATGCGCACGCGAAACGGTGCGGCGTCCGAACGCGAACTCCCGCGCCCCCACCGGGGGAGAGGGCGGGGTGAGGGGGAGGGCTGCGGAGCTAAGGCGGCGTGCGGGTTCAATTACGGTTCCGAAGGGTGCGCGGAGATTTGGGCGAGTTCGAACTGCTCGACGGTTTTCCCCCTCACCCCGGGCCTCTCCCCCAGTGGGGGCGAGGGAGAAGAGGCGCGTCGTGGGGAGGGACGCATCGGACGGCGACTGCAAGTCGGTGGCACGGGGAGGTTGGGTCGTGTTCATGTCGCGTTTCAGAAAGTGAAGCCGAGTTGTGTTAAGAAAGTATGTGCGGCGGCGGTGGTCGTGCCACCAAGTTCGCGGAACTCAGCGCGGTTGAAGCGGAACGAGACGGCGGCGCGGTCGGAGAGCGAGCGCTTCACCTCGGCTCCGAAGCCGGCGGTGTGCTTCTCCGCTAGGTTGAAAATTGTCGCACCGTCACCGCGTGCGGCGAAGATTTGGCGGCCTGACCAGCCGAAGGCAGCGAAGGTCCAGCGGTTCCACAAAAGAGACAGCCGCTCTTCCGCAGAGAAGAAATTCCGCCGCGCGAAACCCACGTCCTCGCTCAGATGAATCCAATAGCCGCGCGTGTCGGCGCGCAGTGTCCAGTCCGCACCGGTGGCGAGCACGAGGCCGAGCTTGGGCGCTAGCTGGGTGACTTCAAGGCCGGTGCCGAAGTCCTCGTAGCGCGCGAAATTCGCGTCCAATCCCGCGCCCCAACGCGGCGATCCGAACCACTCCGCACCCGCGAATGCGCTCCACGCGCCGTCAGTCGAGGGGTCGCCGTTGGCGAGCACGTGTGCGCCGGCGCGGAGCCGCCAGTTCGCGAGGCTGAAGTTGTTGTAGGCCACGTTGACATCAAGCTGCTTGAACCGCGCGAGGCCCACGCGATGAATTTCGATGGAGTCGAAGGAGGTCTCGACCACGTGCGCTTTGCCGAAGCCCAGCCACGTGGTTACGCCTAGCAAGCGCGCCGTGTCTTTCACCTGCGTGCCTTGATAGTCAATCCAGCCGCCGTAAACCGTCGCGTCGAGACGCGCGGGCGTTTCGCCGACGCGGAAGCCGAGGTCGCGCGCGAAACCGGGGCTGGCAGGCGCGGTGATTTCGGCAAGGTCGGTGAAGAGCAGCGGGTCCGCCAGCTCACGGAAGATGGCCTCGTTGTCGGGATCGAGGAGTTCAGCCTGACCGACGTAATAGCGCGCTGCGGCGAATTGCTTCTGGGCGCGTTTGACGAGGCCGCGCTCGTAGAGCAGGCCAGTGTCGCTGGGATAGAGCGCGAGCGCGTGTGCAACGGTGGAGTCAGCGGAGCGAAGTTTGTTTTGAAGGCGCAGCGCGGTGGCGAGGCGGAGGTGGGCGAGGTAATGGGTTTTGTGCTCGCGGAGGATTTCGCGGGCTAGTGCTTCGGCGGCAGGGAACTGGCCGGTCGCGAGGAGTGGGAGGAGGAGGCCGAGCTTGGGTTCGAGCGAGCGAGGTTGTGCGGCTTGCGCGGCGCGATAGTGGGCGAGGGAGTTGGTGTGGTTGCCGGTGAGGTATTCTTGCCAGCCAGAGCGGAGGGAGGTGGCGTAGTCGGAGGCCGATGCGGACAGCGCGAATTGAAACGTAGAGACGCAGAGGACGCAGAGATTCGCAAAGATGGATTTTCCGGCTTTCTCTGCGCCCCTCTGCGTCCTCTGCGTCTCTGCGTTGAGGAAAGATTTCACTACTAGGAAACTATTTTCCATCGTCCCTCCTCGTCAGTTCCCAGTCGCCGTAGGTCACGGTGGCGAAGGCTTTGTTGCGGTCGAAGGTGACGCTGCCGCTTTGCTTCACGCCAAGGACGCGGGACTCAACGGTGGTTTCCACGCGGTGCTCGCCGACGAAGCGCGAGCTGGCACGCACGCGAGCGAGGGGGCTCGAAATGGAACTCGCCACGCCCACGAGCGCGCCGCGCAGGCCGCTCGCGACGAGGCCGACGGGCACGTGGTCGTGCCACACGAGGCCGTCGCGGCAGGCCAGCGGCATCCGGGGCAACGTGAGGAAGAGCGCGCGCAGCCGGGGGTCCGAACCGTCGCAACGGTAGGCGTAGTAGGTGCCCTCGAAGCGGCCGAAGTAGAGGACTCCCGCGCCGGAATCGAAGTAGAACGTGCCGTCGAGCGCCATGCGGACAGTGAGGACGAGGTCGGGTTGCGCTTGGCCCCGGCGCTTCACGGCGTAGCGGTATTCCTCGTCGAGGACGAAGTTGGTGACGGATTCGAGGCGCTTGTTTGGATAGAGGGCTTCGACCTTGCCGTTCACTTTCGGGAGGTCGTTCGCGTGCGCGAGGCCGTCCTCGGAGTAGCTCACGAAGCTGAAGGGCACGGTCGCCGCACCGGGCGTTTCCGTGAGCTGGGCTTGCACGTGGATGTGCGGCTGCGGGGAGTAACCGGAGTTGCCGCAGAGGCCAAGGACCGTGCCGCGCTCGACCCAGTCACCGACTTTCACGCGGAGGGATTTCGCGGCGAAGTGCGAGAGCTCGACGTGCCAGCCGCGCGGCTCGGCGATGATGATGAGGTTGCCCCAGTTGTTGACCTTGTCGGGGTCGTTGATGGGGCTGTCGGCGAAGTCGTCCACGGCGGCGACGATGCGGCCGCGCACGGGTGCGAGGACGGGTTTGTTGAAACAGTAGTAGTCTTCGAGCTTCGTGCCGGTGTTTGCGTGCGTCTTGCCGTCGGCATCGGTCAGCACGAAGTCGTAGGCGTAGCGCCACGCGCCCTTGTGCGTCCACGCGCCATCAAAGGCCTGCCAGACGGTCCACGCGCCCGCGAAGGGCGGCAGCAACGTGCGCTCGGAGCCGGGGTAGCGCAGGCGATTCGCGAGGTGGGTGTCGAGCGTCTCCTCGGGCGTGACGCCGATGCGCGCGGCGATGAGCGGGCTGCCCACGAGGCCGAGCGTGTAGAGCGAGAGCAACGTGACGGTCGCAAACGGCAGCGTGAACGCCGGGATGCCGTAGTAGCTCCAGAAACCCGCGATCGCGTCCATCACGATGGGCGACAGCGCGACGGCAATCGCGGCGAGCAAATAACTTCGCACCGACGGGATGAGGAACACGCCGCCCACGGCCATCGCGATGAGGAGAAAGTTGAAGTTGAGCGGGTCGGTGTAGGCCTTTGTCGCGGAGCCGAGCATCCAGTGCCGAACGGTGGTTCCCACCAAGTAACCGAGCGCAGCGAGCAGGAAGAGGATGCGCGAACGGGAGAGAATTAACGCGGCCAGCCCAGCGCCGACGATGACGCTCGGGGTGAAGAGCAGCGCGCCGAAGGCCTTGAAGAATCCAGCGAGCGCGAGCGGCAGGCCGAGGTCGTGGGAGAGCCACGCGGGCTGGTGCGAGGCGGCGGCGAGGAGGTTGCCGTAGCGCAGGGACGCCATGTAAACGAGCGAGCTGACGACGACGAACGGGAGGCTGAGGAGCGGCAGACGCAGGTA
>SXGQ01126804.1_pt1 | contig 13493 bp, 19 predicted proteins | sample 3178371 | NCBI WGS metagenome assembly SXGQ01 (sample SAMN11356859, study PRJNA531348) | freshwater metagenome | isolation source: freshwater sample F1-20 | place: China: Fuxian Lake, Yuxi | collected 2017-12-25
AGAACAGCGGACAGTGGTTATCCAAAATAAACCAAGTGACTCTGATTACAGTCATCTTAATGCGATGGTGAAAGATATCTTCGCTAAATTAATACTTTAAAGGATACTAGTTTTGAAAAAATATGAAATTTCGTTTAACACAATTGTTGCCGTTCTGTTAGCTACTATTGCAGAAGACTTCGGTGTCACTCATCGCCAAATTGCTGAGTACATCGGAACCAGTCGTTCCACGGTATCAAAGACGTTAAATGGACAGATTGAAATCTCTGCCAGTCGTCTAAAGTTTATCTTGTTGGCTATTACAAAACTAAAGCAAACAACAGCTATTATGCCAGATGCGGCTAGGGTAATGATAATAGCTACGGAGCTGGAAGCTAAGTTAGTTAGAAGCGATCTCTACAAGGTTAATGTTGTTTACGACTCACTAGAACCTAACCTAGACGACATCGCTGTGGTAAAGCTAACGTTTGAAGCAAATGTATCGCAAGGCTCTACAGTAGATCCGCGACTGCTTCGCTTACGGAAGTGTGTAAATTCATAAATAACGTGTTTAATAACAATCCTTTAAGGAGTGTATCAAAGTGCTTAATTATCAGGACATTTCCAATTTTGCTACTCGTTTGATAACAATTGCTCAGCGTAGTAATAACGACGCTATTGTAAGTGAAATTCAAACCCGTGTAGCACAGCTAAAGAATGCAGTAGCGCATGTCGATGTGTTTACCACAGGAGTCGCTAACCAGTCTTACGGTAAGTGCTCAGCGTTCTTGAGTCAACAAGCAAAAGTCTTAGCAAAGCACTACGAAGCAAAAGACTATTTGATGTCCGACGCTGCGCTTGAGCATGTTAAAATGGATCTAGAGTTAATTGATCCGCAAGCTCACGAAATCGATGCAAAGAACCCAATCGATCGGGAACTACGCATGTTGTTAGCGCATCTTAATATTTTGCGTGATGACGCAGCACACAGAGCGCGTGAGTATGGTAGTGACTATTCGTTCCAAACACTAATCAACGATGATTGCTATCTTGGCTTAAAGGGCCGGTTAATCAACTATCTCTTTGTGAAAGGCGTGTGGTCTGAGCGTCGTTCGTTCGAGCTTTGTTTGCAAGGGTTCAATGCGGTAAAACCATGGGAAAGTCGTACGTGCATCGGTCTTTCTTTTGACACTGGGACTGTACATCATCATGCTAAAATCATGTCGATGACCAGTCAACGCAATCCAACGTTAAATGTAACACCATTGCAGTTTAAACTGCATTCTATTAATCACTAAGGAGTTCTAATGAAAATCAGAGATTTAATGAACAAAATCCAAGCCGGTACAGTTGTTGACTTTGGGGTCTACTGTGCCATCCAAGATGCAGAAGCATCAGTGATCTTAGCGTCATTGGTACCTTGTGTTAACTTCCGCACCAAAACTATTACAGCGTTAGTGTCCAGTGCTACCGAAATGGATCTGGTTAATGTGGTGGTTCCTGCGGATGTTCCTGAGCTGCAAAGCAAAGAAGCAATTGCACAACTGATTGATCTTATCAATCGTAAATTGGATGGGGTTAAATCGGAATACCGTTTATCTTCGCATTCTTTAAATGGCGTGCATATCGACAAGTGCGGTTCTGTGACATCGTTTGTAATCGGTTCTACCAAATTCCTGGAGTTTAAGGAGTCTGGTGTGTTTGCTGAAGATTCATCGGCACCAATGTTCCAAACTACGGTTAGCTACCGTAACAAAACGTATTCAGTGAGATCTCGCTTTATTAAAGAGTCTTTTCCTGCTGAAAGCGTTAACTCGTTCGTACACGCGTTTTTACCAAGCGTGTAAAACCCGCCCCTTGAGGGCTCCGCCTCTTGAAGGCTTATTAAAAAGGAAAGATAGTAATGAAGATTACCCTGCGTCAAATCTATAACTTGATGAAGAACTTTCGTACCTCTATGTCAGTAGCAGTAGAAAATCTGGAATCTGCAGCAATCGCTGTGGTGCGCGATGAGCGCAAGTACATGGTTAGCTATTACGAGGCACTAAAATGGAGTAAGGGATTGATCAAAAAGACCCAGTCGCCTATTGTAGTGGTTGCCAACACATACGGCGAAGAAGTCTCTGCTAAAGACGTAGAATGGTTTATGGATTCTCGCGATAATGTCCGTAAAGAACCCTACGTGCTGATTGCCGATCGTGAAACCATTATGCGTAAAATCTCTGGTCTAACTGACAGTGACTTTGATAATGCTCGTTCAATCGACTATCTGCGTTGTGCTGAAGTTGGTGAGTTTGTTGGTAATCTAACCAAGGATATCCCGCATCCTCAATCAATGTTTGAGTTCTTCCTGAAAGCAAAGATTCAAGAAGGGTTAAGTCACTTCAAAGACATTTCAGTCGTTGACACCGAAAAAGAGGTAATGGGTCATCGTGGTGTTGAAAAGGTTACGATAAAAGCAGAGACTACGCCGCGTGACTTCTTGGAGTATTACGTTCGCAAACTACAGACTCTGCGTAATTCTGGTGTCGGTATCGAAGTACACGATCAAGCAACTTACGCACGTTTGTTCCTCAGAGAAATGTTAAATCAGCAACTGTCAGTTGTCATGATGATGGAACGTGAGGACATTCACGAGTTAGCGGGTAAGCTTTTCAGAACGCATGTCACTGCACCAAAAACCGTAGAAGCAGCCGGCGATAGCCTAGGCTACGACGATAACCTAAATCCTCAACCAGCGGTGTAGTTAAATCGGCAAAAATAGGGGTTCAATGAACCCCTATTTTTTCTTTTTATCCCTAAGGAGTTTATAATGAAAAAGTTCATAAAACAATTTTGTCAAGCGTTAGCCGGTAAGTCGGAAAAGAAACCAGAAACGTCATATATACTGGCGATGGGTAGCTTGAGTTTAAATAGAGACGATGGGTTAAGCTTTCATTCGTTCTATAAAGAGTACGATTCGTTAAAAGAAGGATATAAATGTCTGCTATACAAAACAAATAACGATATAGGAGATATCTACTATACAGACCTGTATGTTTTTATTGCTACCAGAGATGGTGGGTTGTATAGCGATACTGCAGAAACAATCAAACAGTTGGTGACTGGCGATAAAGAGTTGTTTAAAATACCAAAACACTTTGTGACGGATTATTCTGCTGAAAGCGACTGCATTGCTACTTACCCTAGAGATCTGGTGCAGGAACATCTTGGGAAGATAAAACAGCATTTAAACGAAACGTTAGATCGGTGCGATGTAAGAGAACCCGATTACTCGATTATCCGTAAAAAGTGGAATTTGGTTAATCGCTTGGCAGCGGACAATAATATTGATATTGGCAGTAAAGTTGTAATTTGCGATGAAACAAGAATTGCAATAGACCTATCGCAGTTGGATGCTAACGAGCTATCGCTAACCTTAGAGTCCCCTTCTGAGTTATTTTGGCATTGTGTTAAAGGCACGCTGCCAGATACAAGGACTATTCAAACTGCAATAAAGAAATTGTGTACCAACATTGATGGTCTATCTTTTTACGAATGCATGCAGTATGACCTCTTTATCAAAACCCTTAACAAGCAGTTTGAAGACGAGGTACAATCTTCAGATACGTTCACATCAATGGTTTGTAGTGTTCCGTTTGAACAAGAAATGCTTCAACGGACTATTGCTTGGACGGATCTGTCAGTTGATATTCATCATGACGAGCGTGCTGGTATTTCGTTTACTGTTTCAATTGGTAAAGCGGCGGGTGGTAAAGTTATTGCCAATAGCGCCGTTTCTAATTTCGATTTTAACTTCTCGGGTAATGACGATTTATTCAGGTCATACAGCGCTATTGTACAACTACAATTTGTGGTAAAGTCGCTTTACAAAATGTACTCTAAATAAGGAAACAGCATATGAATTACGTAAGTCAAACAGAAGTGATTATTTTTGGAATTGTGGTAGTGACCACTCTAGCACTGCTAGCCTATTACTGGGTTAGTTCTGCTAAACCGCCAGTACCAGCTAAGAAGAGTATCTTTGAGTCAATGTCTACCGAGCTCGCAAGGTCTCGTATCAAAGACGAATGGCACTTTAATGGTCGGGAGACAATCAATGAAATAGCCAGGACTACCTCAGGCACTAGAAATGGCAACGAAATAAAGGTAGTGGTACGTGAATGTGAAGTTACGTTTAAACCTGATATTTTCAATTGGTCTTACGATATCGGTGATATAGTATCGATAGCTAATCTACCTAAAGCGTTTAGTGATGAAGCAATACTTGATATTTGGGTAGCAGGGTTCTTGAATGAGCTGACAGAAGCAGTGGTTCCTAAAATAACAGTCAGTGAAGAGGAGATTGCGGCGAGGTTCCCTGAATTAATTAAATCTTAGTACTGCCTTATACTCTGATCATATTTGAGTGCTGTGTTATGCAAATAACTGACCAGAGAAAAGCAATTGCATTAGTAGGGGCACGGAAAGCCCCTAGTCTCATTTTAATACTCATGGAGCTATTAGGGTACAAGTTAGCATCTGAAGGCTGGGAGTGCCGTAGCGGAGATGCCGAGGGTAGCGACTATGCTTTCTATCGCGGCATTCGCAGTTATTGCGAGAAGATTCATGGCTTTGACTCTAAAGGTATCGCTAAGATTTATATTCCTTGGAATGGATATAGCGGCGCTGAAGGACCCCGCTACGATACCCATCCTAGTGGACAATTCATTAATTTTCAAAATACGATTAATAAAGATCTTGCTTTAACAATGGCTGCTGCCATCCATCCTAATTGGGATGTTTGTAGTCAAGGTGCTAGGATGCTGCATGGTCGAAACGTGTATCAGATTTATTCTGACACGTTAGATCATCCAGTAAAGGCGTTAATATGCTGGGCACTGCTAGATGGTGACAGTATTACTGGTGGTACACGCACAGCGTGGGAGTTAGCGCGACAAGCGGGTGCTCGTTTAATCAACCTTAACCGACGCGAAGACTTTGAATGGGCTTTACGGTTTTTGATGATTACGGAACAGCGTTTAAAAGCATTGGCTGGAGAATAGTCCTAATGGACTATTCTTTATGCCGTGTTTTGTGTTGAATTTATTTATTTTCAGGCATATATAACTGGGATGAATCGTTAACCATAATCTCTCAAGGAGATCTATCATGAGTGTTGTTTTAAATGCGTTACCTGCGCTTGGTTTATTGGTACTTGTTTTAACTGGTTTGTACGCTGCGTATCTTTATCGTCGTCGTGTTGCTGAGACTCATTCTTTACCGTATTGTATCAGCTTCCATGATTACAACGGCGTTTGGACTGGTGGCGACTCTGCACATTGTGGTCCTTCACCAATAACCATTGATACTAAGTACGGTAAGGATGGAGTAATCTTTACTGAGGAATTAGTAAAGGGTTTAATTCCCGTTTCCATGCGTGGCGAGCACGTTGGTCTGTATGCTGTTGAACGTGGTCCCATCGCTGTAAAAGGTTTTAAGTGTTTGTTCTTAGAAATTAAGTTCGTACGTCTCGCAGAACCAACGTTGAGAATTAAAATGAAAAGACCGCTGGTATCTTAATTGATACTGCGGTCTAGTTTTGCCCCATGAGGGCTTTAATGTCTTTAAGGAGACTAGTAATGGATGTTAACACAATTAAAAATGCAATTGCTGACTACGCTGTGTTCTCTACACTGAACACTACCATGGATGAGTTCTTCGATTTCTATTTCGGTGACGGAATGACAACGTTGTATCCAAACAACTCTCCATTGCCTGAAACGCCAATGGAGATTTTTGATGCTCTCTTAAGAGTAGGTTTAACTGGACGGTCATTTGAAATCTGCTACATGATGCATCAGTACAGCGATCAAACTCCTGCTGAGTTACCAAAAAACGTCAGTGACGCAGTGTATAGCGCGCTTGTTGAAATGGATTCGGTTTATAAGCTGACGACAGAAGAGCTGATTGTTGTCTATACTGCTGAAAACAAATTAAGTCCTTTAAGTTATTTTGAAGCAGCAGAATTGCACCCCACCGAAGAAGGACCTGCGTTTCTAGACGCATATCGCCTTTACTGCTTGCAACAAAACATCGACCAAACCAAGCACAGTAGCTTCTACAATTACTGCGTTAAAACCTATCTGGAGAATAACAATGAATCCGTTACCTAACTCGGTGTACGTAAACTACCCAGTTGCAATCACCGCAATACTGGGAGAGCTAAACGCACATGTTGGCGATACGTTGCTAACAAAAATTGAAAAATATCGAAAAGCAATCGCACAGTTAGATGAGATAATCGTTTCAATGATAGTTGATGCCGATGTCGCTAGCTTAAAAGCGCTTAATACGGCTATTGCAGTTATCAATTTAGCAAATATGAACTTTATTGATCTTGCGAAACGCTCCCCTGAAAAAGGAGCTTACCAAGCGGCGTTGAATTTAATGAATGTGGTGGTTGCAGTTGCTTTAAAGAAAGACGAGCTATTTGCCAAGCGGCATCCGTTTTACTTTCGTAATAAACCCCACTGATCAACCATAAATCATGGAGTGACCTATGCAGATACTACGTCTTGATGAAAATAAGAATACTGATAATTACAGTAGCGTTTTAAATAAGGATAACATTATACAAAACATCATTAATAGACATTTGTCTTTGGGTATTAAAGTCTCTAAAGTCAAGATCATCAGAACGCCAGTAAATGCTATTCGTGTCTATGGTGCAACTGATACTGGTTCTTACTTTAATATGTTCTCGTTCTTTTTAAACGATACGCCTCTTAGAGGTTGTGTTAGTTTTAAGTATGTTGATTCACATTTGTTGGTATTGGCTGCATATCCTGATTACTTCAAGGAAACGGAACTGTTTGAAATGGGTGTTTGGTTAATTGAGAACTTCCAGCAATAATAGCGGCTATCCATTACAGTGACCCAATTAAGGGTCACTGTAATGGATAGCCTGCTTTTTTATTTTTGTATAGACATATATCATTGCTATGTATATACCCCTTTAAATCAAGGATTCTCATATGTCTTCTGTTAGGTTACAAGCAAAAAGAAAAGCAACTTTACGTCACTATCGCGCAAAACTGATTGCTACTGTTGAACAGTATCTGGATTTGAGCACCGAACTAAAAGTAGAAACGTTTACTCATCCTTTATTAAAGATTGCGTTCTACGCAGGAGAACGCTACCTAAATCTTTGTACGAAAGTAATTGAGCTTCTTAACGATGCGCGCAGTGCAGCATTTGACAATCTGGTACAATTCCCCAAAGATGATATCGTAGAGCAGCTAAATAAATACTGCTACGTCACGGTTAACGATAAGTCAGTAGATTACATTGAAAACTATGTAAAGACTTTTTTTGCATCAATGACAGTAGACACTCGTGCGCCAGTACAGCGGATTGACGATATCTATCGTCAAACACTCGATGCGATTCAGCAGCATCGAATTACCATTGATATAAGTTTACGAATAATCAACACACATAAAGTAGGATACCGCAATGTTCGAACAGATATTAAGTGATGATGATTACAAACAGCTAGTTGACTTCTTAAACGCTCAGTCGTTGAAGTATTACAACGATGCTGAACCAGACATCCCCGACGCTACTTACGATGAGTTGTTTCGTAAGTTAAAAGCTTATGAAGATAAACACCCAAAATCAGTGTTACCAATATCACCCACGCAGCGCATCGGTGCGCCGGTTATGGTAAGACACAAGCAACCGCATAAGCGTCAAATGCAATCGTTAGACAATGCATTTAATGAGGTAGAGTTTTCTGAGTTCTTAGATCGCTGTTACGAGTTAACTCAGTCTACTGACATGTGTTCTGAGTTAAAGTTTGATGGTTTAGCCATTAGTATTCATTATCGTGATGGCATGTTAGACTATGCGGTAACGCGCGGTGATGGTAATATTGGTGAGTTGATTACAGAAAACGTAAAAGCTATTGCTAACGTTCCTATGTCTATTCCTTATAAAGAGGATATAGAGATTCGTGGTGAGTGTGTAATCTCTAAGCAGTCCTTTGCTCGTTTAAATGATGCACAGCGCAATAAAGGCGAAAAGCTTTACATCAATGCCCGTAACGCAATCGCTGGTATTGTTCGTCAGTTTGATCCTAAACGAGTGTGGGTAGCTAATCCCAGCTTCTATTGTTACGATGTTATTGGTGGGACTGGTTTTACTACGCAAGCAGGGCTACTGGAGTTCTCACAAGAGCTAGGGTTTGTTACCTCACCCTATGGAATCAATAATGGACTAAACAGCTGTATGGAGGCATACGGTGCTATTCTTAACAGTCGCGCAGATTTGCCATTTGATATTGATGGTGTGGTATTTAAACTAAACGATCTGGCTAAGGCAGCGATTGCTGGCTCAACGGCTAGAGTACCCCGAACCTCAGTAGCATTTAAATTACCTCCAGAAGAAGTTCAAACTGAGTTATTGGATGTTGAGTTTCAGGTAGGTCGCACTGGTGTAGTTACTCCTGTCGCTAAGATCAGTCCTGTGTTTGTAGGTGGTGTTACAGTAAGTAGCGTCACTTTACACAATGCGGATGAAATCAAACGTCTAGGTGCAATGATTGGTGATCAGGTAATTGTTAGACGAGCGGGTGACGTAATCCCTGAGATTGTTAAAGTGGTCTCTAACTTTGATAAGCTTGTGGGTGGATGGGTATCAATTAAATTTCCTTGTAACTGTCCTAGCTGTGGAGGTCCTTTGGAAAAAGACATTATCACTGAAGGTTCTAAAACGCGCGAATCCGTAGCATGGCGTTGTAACAACACCGGTGCATGTCCTGCTCAGTTACTTACCTCGCTACAACACTTTGCTTCTCGTAAAGCGATGAACATTCAAGGCTTGGGTCCGTCCATGATTGAATGGATGATCGAGTCTGGAATGGTTAACGATGTTTTAATGTTAATGCGTGTTCCAGAAGTCTATCCACCGCAAGTGGCTGGAACTCAAAGTAAAAACTTCGAGAAAGTGTGCGAGGAAATTAAACAAGCACACAACACTACATTACCTCGCTTCATCTATAGTCTGGGTATTCGTGATGTTGGCGAATCGGCAGCGTTGGTGTTAGCTAAGTATTTCAAAACACCAAAAGCTTTCTTCGATACGTTTTGTGATCTAAATAAAGTAGAGGAGCTTTCTATTCCCGATATTGGTCCAGTAACAAAAGTGCGTATCTATCGCTATTTACAAAGTGAACGTAACTTCTTAACAGTTCACGGGTTGATTACTCGATTAGCTTTTGCTCCCATGACTGAATCCATTCACAGTGAGTTCACTGGTAAGCGCATTGTGATCACTGGATCGTTTGGTGATATCGGTAGAACTGAGATTGGTAATCGACTGAAAGAGTTGGGTGCTGAAATTAGCGATTCGGTGAGTGCTAAAACAGATCTGTTGATTTGTGGTAGTAACGCTGGTACTAAGCTTGCAAATGCATTAAAACATAACGTCCCCGTGAAATACGATCTAGAGGGGATATTCAACAATTAAAGGAGTCAGTATGTTTATTACAACAGTTAGCGTAATTACCCTATTAGCAATGATGGGAGTGTGTTTCGGATACAAGGAATACAAACGCCATCTGCGCGTTAAGATCGATGAATGGTTTAATCGACTGGAAGAGGAGTTAAACGTCTGTGCGGTGAACCATCACGTCACATTGATTTCTAATATGTGGCATGACATCAATCTTGAAGGTTTTTATCTATTACCACCGCGCTACCTAAACCACGATCTAAAATTAGTTACTGATCAATGGTATTACTACAACCCAATGACAAAAGCGTTCTACATTGCCAAGTACCAAAATCTGATCTCTGCGATTCATATCCCTGATTATGAAACAATGGACCATCTAACACAAGCAGAGCGTGATGAGAAGGCAGTAGAACTACAGGATCGTTTAATCCAGAACCTAGTGTATAAGCAAAACGATGCTAAAGACATTAGTCTTAGTGCAGTTCGTTTGATGGTCAGTGAATTGCATAAAACCATCTTATTGTATTACGGTATGGATAAACGCTTCTTTTATAGGTCTGATGTGTTCTTATCTGCTAAACGTAGTTAAGTTAGCATGCGCCGACGTCGGTGCTGTGTAGATTGCAAACAATGGTTCTGCAAAACTATTCGATGGGCAACCGAGTACCACGTCTACTGTAGTTACGGTTTACGTGGTACTCCGCCTTTTACCAAATTAAATCAGCCTTTATTAGGCAAAGAAAGACTATGCGTGAAGTGCGCTAAGGAAAATAGGAATGTCGACTACTAAAACAAAACTTACAGTAAAACAAAAACAAGAAGCCAATGAGCGTAGCTTTCGTGTGCTAGTAGACTCTATTCGGGATCTTAAGCAACGATTTCCAGAAACAGATTATTTTAACTTCGTTGAAATTTTAGAAAACTGTAAGGTAGCGTTTCTCAAGGAACGTGTCGAGTTAAATGAAGACACCATGAACAATGTAGTAGGTGTTCTATTGACGGCTCGGTATCAAAAACAAGATCCTGAGTTACCGCTGTTAACTCGCATTAGAGCGGAGCGTACCAATGCTACAGGCGGTAGTTATCGGTACAACATTAACCTCGATGTTTATAATTCTATTTATGGGAGCGAAACAAAATGAATGTTACAGAGTTTACTGAAATAAGTGCTGCTGAGTTTTCACGACGGATAGCTGTCGCTCGCTACAAGTACAATTTCTTGGTGTTAGACGAAGACAAACGGTTTAGCGTCTTACAAATTGGGGAATATGAGATTTGTACGCTGCAGCGCATTGACGGCGCTATTTACAAAATGCTTACTCCACTTGCCATTTTATTTGAAGGCAAAGGAAATCGGTTCTTTATTGAACCGCGTTTTGATGGCGTTACTGTCTCTCGGTTGGTATTGAAAGCCCCGCTACGTGTAGGTGATATTTGCGCGGTGTATCGAAAACCCAGTAAAGACGATCAGCAACAACCTTGCCTTGCAATCGCCTACAAGAAAGAATCAACGTCTATGTGGTTCTTATCTGCAAATGCAAGGGTATCCGACTTAGCTGACGTAATGAAAGCGATGGAAGATGTAGAAAGTGTCGCTAATGTAGTATTGAGATTTCCATTAAACAGTGTGATAGAACTTTAGGTGATAAATTTTAGCAGGAGCAAGGATGCTATGACACTAATCTCCTAAAAGGAAACTCTCAATGAAGACCCCTGCTGATTCACAGTTCCCCGGTTTTACTACACCCGTATTGTCTAACGGTAAACAATATTTCGTTGGGTTGTTTAGTGATACTGCCAATCCACAGATTGGCGCAAGCTATCCGGCCATGCTGCGTAAAGAAGCAGACGGCACCTGGACTGAGATTGACTGGCGTCAGCCAATGTGGAAAGATCAGCAACAAGATTTTGATCCAACTCAAATGATGAACTTCATCATTGACGATTTCAACATCACCCTGGCTAAAGAAATTGCTGAAGCAGGAGGCGATCCCAACGATCTTAATCAAGACGGTTTGGTTGAGTGGGTTGAAAAGCTGGCTCGATTTTTTATATCGAATCTACGCGTGGTTGATGACCGTCTGGTATTCACTGTTTAAATAGCGGTTTATAAACAGCAAGGGACTCCCTTGCTGTTTATACCGCTTAGAGGAGATTTAATGGATAAAGAATACAAACCTAAGTTCAACCAACGACTTTATTTCTGTGATGGGTTTACAACAGAACTGTTTTATCCAAATCGTTTTCATCGTTTCATCAATCATGCTAATGATCTTGAAGGTCTGCTGGATGACGCTTACGTAGTAGATACCATCAATTGCAAAACGAATAGGCGAATGTTTTATCAAAGCGTTCGTATTGATACTTTGTCAGCAATACATCGTCCTAATGTTAATTCTTTCTACGATGCCATTAATAAACAAAATGAAAGCTACACTGCTGATCTTTTATTAATGGAGGCTGGTACCGATTATAAGTCAGCTAAACATCGGGCAGAATGGTTCGATGCAATGGCGCACGAAGAGCAACACAAGTTCTACTTAGATCCACCAGACGAACGCCGTAAGCTACAGGAGCTAACAGATGATTTCAACGATTTTTTTAAACGATGTAAGATAAGGAGCCAGTAATATGCATAACACAATGCTAAAAAGAAAACTAGTTCCTTATCTACAGGAGTTAGCAAGATACGGTTCAAAGAGAATTTTCCCAGTCAGACACTTGTCATTTAATGGCGGGACTGAACGGAGAATGGATTTGCGTCCTATTGAGTCGTCGAGTAATTTGTTAAATAAATAGTTGTATGGCAAACTAATGAATAAGTATCACACTCGTTTTATACATGTGATTTTTGGGTTAGCGAGACGAAGCAATGTATTCGAATCAAGATCGCTACCTCGTCCCCCGTACACCCGTTCTTTGTTTAATAAAAGACGCGGGGTAACAAACGAGCTACAATATCATCAGTGTTGGAATGATGATAGAGATTTAGGGTACGGACTCAAGTCAGAAGGAGCAACCAACACTTTCTAAAACCAGTCAAACGTATATCATTAATTTGCAAACCCAGTTTAAATAAGTACTTGCTTTAATCAATATATGTATTCTCTTGCTTTACCCACAAAAATAGAACTTAAGGAGTTTCTAATGGATAGTGTTAGTGTAATTGTTTTAGCGTTAATTGGTTTGGTTGCGGTCGCGATAGTAGCGTTCGCATGGATTCGCGGTCGCAGCGTCAGTAACAATGTCTACCAGACACAACCAGGTACCCAGATTCAAAGTAGCAACACCGATTTCGTGTTCGATGATAGCGGCATGCCGTTTTCTAAACGCTTGATCAATACCATCCATTATATCGATCCTGATACCAGTCGCTTTGTAGAGTACATCTGGGCTACGCGGTACGGGTTAGAGGTCAGTACTTTCTCCGACTCTCGGAAGATCCCACACAACGCTAAGGGAACCTTCAAGGACATGCAGGAGATTATCAAAGAGCATTTTGAGATAATCTACAGCAATCCTCGATTCATTCGCGCGTTGCGTCATGCTGAAAGCGCATGCGGAGAAGAATACGCTGACTTCTATGTGGTAGCAGAAAAGAACGAAGACATGCTGATCTCTGCTATTGGTGATGAACGAGATGTAAATGCACTCATGGCAGCAATCGATAAGCGCTTCACTATTCCTGCGTCTATCGAAGTGAAAACACTGGTTGGTTACAGTGACAGTGGTCCTGCTACATCAAGCGATATCGTAATAGAAGGTGAAGCAGCGTTAGCGTTTGATGAGTTCTATCCATACTTCAAAGATTTTACTATCGATGAGTTGGTTGAAGCTTATCAGGCATCTAGCGCCGATGCACTGATTCTGATTGGTCCACGCGGTACCGGTAAGTCTACATTCTTGCGTACGCTAATGCTGAAAATCAAAGCAAAAATGTATGCACTGGCGGACCAAGAGTCATTGCTAGCTGATCCGCGTTTTACTACCTTCTTACGTAGTCTGGGTACCAATGC
>SXGQ01216810.1_pt1 | contig 13493 bp, 32 predicted proteins | sample 3178371 | NCBI WGS metagenome assembly SXGQ01 (sample SAMN11356859, study PRJNA531348) | freshwater metagenome | isolation source: freshwater sample F1-20 | place: China: Fuxian Lake, Yuxi | collected 2017-12-25
AGTTTTCTTATCTTCTTTAGTTCTCTTTTGCTAACTTGGTGGTATTTCTCATCGTTTTCTGCTTGTGCGTCCTTAATTTGCGACAGCGACAAGGTTAATATGTTTTTTGGACTCGGCGTAATCATAGACAAAATAGCCTGGAAGCGGTTATCCTTTATATATTTCTGATAGTACTCTACAGCGTCGACGACGCTAGGTGCATGTTGACCTTTATTAATCTCTTGGGTTGCCCACTGCTGTAAATGTGATGGAAACGGCGATAACCTATCAACGATATCTTGGTCAATACCAGTAAAGTCGATTTCAGCGGCTTCGATGATGGTGATTTGTGATAGTTTCATGGAGAGACGTCCTTTGTGATGCTACCGCCGGCACTAAGCACCCGATGCGTACTATCCGAGACACCATATAATTCTGTCATTTTAAATTTGGTTCGCAACGACCTAACACACCAACGCGTGGGACACAAAAAATCGTGTTCCTGGTCTATGCAAAATAAGCTTCTTTTCCCCACTTTCCCATTTCCCCATTTTCCCACTTTCCCACTTCCCCACTTCCCCATTTCCCCACTTTCCCACTTTTCCTATTGAGCCATGACCATGCCATGCACGACCAATGCCAAATTCGTCACACGGAAAATCGTTTTAAAACGGAGAAAGGGGGGACCCGCCTAATTTTCGCAATATAATACATTTCCCCGGAAAAAAGTTTATCGTGCGATAAAAAATCCGTCACACGGAAAAATATATTCGATGGAGGGAGCAAACTGGGGGATATATTGGGTCCCCCCTATATATCCCCCCCTCCATACTTGATATAGGGGTATCCCCCCCTATATCCCATTATATCCCCCATCCCCCCCCTGATATCAGGTTCATACCTTGCGGTGCCACCAGATTTCCAGCGTTTCAACGGTCACTGCTAGAGATATCACTACCGTTACCACCAATAGCCAATCGTTCGTGTTCATCGTCTTTTCTCCTTTTGTGATGGGGTGTCCGCCCCTCCCGTCTGTGGCAGCGGGAGGGGCGATCGTTAAATTATCGGCTCGTATATCGGATGACCTTGTCGATAGCATAGATTGCTATCATGACCGTCAAGAAAATCGTCCACGCGATACCAGCTGCTAGCAGTTCGATCATCATCGTCTTTTCTCCTTTTGTGATGGGGTGTCCGCCCCTCCGTCTGTGGCAGCGGGTGGGGTGGCCGTTAATTTTATCACCTGGTATGCGCTGATATCTTGTTATACGATTAACGGCGGGGCGCGTCGCTGCCACAGTGGGATGGGTGGGGCGGACACCCCGACCGACAAGGAGACGAGACAATGATCAGCTTGTTGATTTTGGGTGCTATCAGCCTATACTGTGTGAAAAAGATGATAGCAGAAAAATGGGACGCCGCTGCGCTCCATAGCACCACCAGCTACGGGGAGCGCTGGTGATATCAGGTGATATCAGGTGCTACAATTAACGGCAGGCCCAGCGCCTGCCACAGAGGGGAGGGAGGGGCGGACACCCCACCCGGAGCAAAAGGAGACAGACCAATGACAAAAGGAAAGTATCTCGTGACTATGTTTGGACGGAATCTCCCCGGCAGGATCTGCCATAACGAGATGGAAGTAAAGGAATTCATGAGGACCTGGTTCCATGAGGAGGTCATCGCCGACGGCAGGTTCGCTAAGACAAAGTACGGTTACGTGTTCGTAAACGACCGGATCGGAGGACCTGAAAAGGCCATGATCGTCAAGGTGTGAAAAATTAACGGCAGGGGTGGTCCCTGCCACAGTGTGATGGGAGGGGCGGACACCCCTCCCGGATTCGAATGGAGAATGAAATGAACCTTATTAATTTGACTCCGCACCCGATAGTGCTGCGTAACGCGTCTGGTGAGGAATGGACGATTCAATCGTCCGGCGTCGCTAGAGTTACCTCAACACCGGGGGCTTTAACTCAAGTGCCCGGGATTCCGATCCCGGTTGCGGAGGCCACGGTGTACGGGGCCGTTGAGGGGCTCCCCCCGCAAAGCGACGGCATCGCCTACGTTGTCAGCGGGCTGGTCCTTTCAGCTCTGAAGGGAACGAGGCCCGACGTGTTCGGACCAGGGACAGGCCCCAACGACGGAGCCATTCGAAATGATAAAGGCCACATTGTGGCGGTCACACGTCTGGTCCGCGGCTAAGACCACCCTCCTCACCCCACCGCGTGGTTCGTTGCGGTGGGGGATTGTGGTTGGTCCCGGCACGTTTTCCTCATTGGAAAACCCTGGGTATTAACGATGGGGTTCGCCCCTGCAACAGTCTTTTGGGAGGGGCGGACACCCTTTCTGGTTAAAAGGAGACGAGATATGCAAGCAGAAATAGCGCTAGCGGCGATTGTTTTGGGGGTGGTGGGCGCGTGGGCGCTGGTTGTAGGCGCTATCGCCTACAAGGTCGGGATATCAAACGATAACAATTAACGGCAGGCCCAACGCTTGCCACAGAGAGGAGGGAGGGGCGGACACCCCTCCTGGTGAAAAGAGGAGACGGGCACATGGAAAAGCCAATGTTCTTCGTTCATACGACTAAGTTTTGGGGGCAGTTCCCTGTATCTTATAGTCGGACAAAGAAGATACGCAGATGGGAGAGGGTGTGCATCTTGCACAAGGGATTAGACGACGGGTACTGCATCCCAGGCTTCCAGCCGGGGATTTGCCAGAAAACAGTCCAGAATCCCCTAAATCCTTATCCTGAAGAGGAGCAATTAAAATGGCTCGAATATGTGAGTCCTTGTCCGAAAAACAAAAGAGCTGTGATCATGCGCGGTCCTTCGGGACAACATTACACTGTGTCTGAAGATCCATCAGGGTCGTATGTGACCTGCGACTACCGAGACTCATGTCTGGTATAGGTTCCGGTACGTCCGTTTTCCTCATTGGAAAACCCGCAGAGATTAACGGCAGGGCCACCCCCTGCCACAGTGGAATGGGAGCAAGGAACGATAACCAAAGGAGATCAGATGCTAAACGTTCATGAATGCAAAGAAGGTATCAACGCGTTCACCACTCAGTGGGGCCGTGTGGCCTCATTGAAGGAGTGGATGACGTCGTCTTTCCGATTTGAGGTGGCAGGGGGAGACCCTGAGATCACGTTGCTTGACGACGTGGTCGGTGGCGACGAGAATGCCCCCCTGATGGGCTTTCGCCCATCGAATAGACAAGACTTCGACGCGTCTCTGGAAATCCGGAGAATTTTTTCGGATGACGATGTGGCCCACGGGTGGGTGACGATTCTTAATGGCGTGATTTATATCACGACATTGGAAGTCAAGCGTCCAGTGCGCTTGGGAGATAAGAATGATCCTCAAGATGATTCTTGATGATATCAAGTGCTAAAATTAACGGCAGGGGTGGTCCCTGCCACAGAGAGGAGGGAGGGGCGGACACCCCTCCTGGTGACGAAAAGGAGACAATACAATGGCTTTAGATATGTGGAGCACCGACCCGCTACCAGGGCATGTGTGTGAAGCCTGCGGGGGCAATGCCTGCCCATCGCTGGCAGTGTGGGCATTATGCGATGATTGCCGGGGTGTGGTACCGGATCAACCACAGCCTTCTGCTGATATCACCTGATATCTTTGGATAACAATTAACGGGGGGGCGCGCCGCTGCCACAGAGGGACGGGACGGACGGGACGGGGCGGACACCCCGACCGGACGGACAGCGGAGGCGACGAAATGAACTACCTCGACAGAACGAACAGCCAAGGGGTCTCAGTCCGTGAAGCACTCACGGTCTGGCAAGTACAAGAGGTGATCCTGTGCGACGAGAGCGGAGAATTCGAGAAGGAACTCTCGGGTTTCCCGCTGAGGGCTACGCTCGACAAGGCCTGGCCCAGTCTGACAGAGACTGCGAAGAAAGCAATTGCGGAGTCTTGGTGCCAAGACATCGGCTAACCCGACGGCTGATATCAAGTGCTGACAATTAACAGCGGGGCATCCCCCCGCGACAGAGGGAAGGGAGGGGCGGACACCCCTCCTGACGTCGAAAAGGAGACAAGACAATGACGAAATCTGAAGAAATCACCTTGCTTTCCGGATTCACGCAGAAATTGTCAGATGGATATTTGAAAGATATCTTCCGTGATGTGGAGCCCATGATAGTGAGAGCTATCACCAGTGATTTCTGCGTGATCTCTTTCGGTGACCTGCAAGATGCTAAAATGGAACTGAATCGGGAGATAAAAGAGCTAGCTAGCAAGAAAGCTGCTCTAGCAAAAGAGGTAGCCGAGCTAGAACGAGATAGTCGTCGACTACAAGAGGCTTTGGAAGAAATCAAGAGGACTGCAAGAAACATCGCTGCTTGCAGGTGATATCGGCTACCTGGGGGACAGCCACCCCAGGTACCGGATCGTTTTCCTCATTGGAAAACTCTGGGGGATTAACGGTGGGGTTAATCTCTGCAACAGTTTTATGGGAGGGGCTGATACCCCTTCCGGTGCCAGAGGGAGTCTAATTTGAGTACTTTGCAAATAAATGGTGTGACGGTTTGCAAGACCGTTGTCCTCAAGTGTGTTGGGGATATCGTTTATCAGACATCTGATGGTCGGGTTTATGTTGATGCTGATGTGGGTTATAACACCAATGGTGGTGTTTTTCCTGCTGGCGCTATTGATGCTCCTGCATCCTATGATGTTTTGATTCGTTTGTCGGGTAGGTGCGAATGCCCTGGTAGAGGGTGTGATTATTGCTTGCCATTGGCGCCTGCTGCCGAGGTCATCTGATATCTCCTGATATCAGGTTATGACATTAACGGGGGGGCGCGCCGCTGCCACAGACGGACGGGACGGGGCGGACACCCCGACCGGACGGACGACGGAGACGACGACCATGACGATCGCACTGTGCCACAGCAACGAGCAAGGTGGAACCAACATCACGGCGCAAGCCAGGATCTACTGGAACGAGGGATACAGCGCCACCATCGTGGCGTACGTGGACGGACGACGAGAGATCGTCGATCCGGAAGAGATCGAGACGCACCCGCTAGCAGCCGATATCATCGGAGCGGATGCAGAAATGCGGATGATGACAGCGGCAGAGGAGCGCGAATGGGACGCCGCAATGATGGCAGGATAATCACCTGATGGCAGGGGATATCAGGTGCTAACAATTAACAGCGGGGCATCCCCCCGCGACAAGGAGGAGGGAGGGGCGGACACCCCTCCTGGCGAGAAAAGGAGACGAGACAATGACGTTACGACAAGTGGCAGCGTCTCTGGCAAGGCAGATGACCCTTACTGGGGTCACACCAGAGAATGTGACCGGATATCATGGTTACGTCCGGTCAGCGGGATGTGGGTTCCTGAAATATGCTTACGACGATTCCCGACACCCCGTGCTGGGATGGCCAGCTTGCTCTCTAATGCAAGACGGAGATAGCTGGCAATGCTGGGACGAATACGGGAGCAAGGGGCTGCTGATCAGCTATGTGGAAGGGTCGTGGGTGATATCACAGACCCTCTGATTGCTAGCTACCGCCCGGTGCCGGGGGGACAACCACCCCAGGCACCGGGATCGTTTTCCTCATTGGAAAACCGGAGGTAATGTCAGATAGCACGTGATATCTTGTGATAACAATTAACGGCATGGCCTCCCCCTGCCACAGAGAGGCGGGAGGGGCGGACACCCCACCCGGACAAAAGGAGACGAGACAATGCGCAAGGCAATCGAGAACGCAGTCCTAGCAGCACTTGCCGGTGCGAAATACTTTGCTATCCTCGAAGATGGCAAAGAAATCACTTTCCGGCCTTCCGAAGACGGAAGGATCGACGTGCTAGCTTTCGATAGCAACACGGGAGAAGAGACGACACACTCGTTCGAAGTGCTAGTCCGCGAAATCCCGACCGCCTAGGGAGGTGTTGGGGATATCGGGTGCTAACAGTTAACGGCGGGGGTGGTCCCTGCCACAGAGGGAAGGGAGGGGCGGACACCCCTCCTGGTGACGAAAAGGAGAAAGACCGATGAGTGAAGTAAAGCGCAAAAGTGTTGAGTACTACCCCGGAGACAAGTGGGATTTTGGTTGTTTAGCGTTCGAGTTCTCCACCCCCCTTGGGGACCTAGTGTACGAGGAGTCGCTCCCAGGCCCGCGCCACGGGGGGGACGGGGAAGTCACGGTCACGCTAGGTGGGGTTAACTTGGGACGTTGGGTGAGAGAGTTCGAAGGGGTCTACCCTGAATTCGAAGCTCCTGGCAAGCCCGGTCGGTGGTCCGACGTTTTCGCAGCCGGGGTAGAAGAGGAAGTGAAGTCCACAGTCGAGGAGTGGTTCGAAGCTTCTAAGGACGAACTGGTCGACTTTCTAGCGCAGCAGCAAAAAAGCTGAGGCTGTTGCGGCACCTGGGGGACAACCACCCCAGGTGCCGGTATCGTTTTCCTCCTTGGAAAACCCAAGAATGGAGTCAACTAATGATCTACGAATTCAGAAACCCAATGCCGGTAGAGACCTCTCTTGGATACGGCATGTTAGTTTATGTGAGGGACGGAGGCGCATTCTCCAATGACGTGTTTGCTATAGTGTCAGAGTCGGACGGTATTCTGCGGCATTACCGTAGCGGTCAATTCAGGTTTTTACCTAATCCAACTTTCGACATTGTGAATAAAGGCGAAATGTCGAATTAACGGAGGGTGTTTGCTCTGCAACAGTTTTTTGGGAGGGGCGGACACCCCTCTTGGCGAAAGAAGGAGACACCAGACCGTGACGAAAATCAAACAGACCCTCGCAAAAGCCCCCCTTCATCCCGTTCTCTTCGTCAGCGATCCGACCAACGGAGATCGCTTCGAATTCGGAACAGCGGAGCAACTCGAAAACGAGCGGCAAGCGCTCGAAGAGGCGGGGATCGCCGTCCAAATCAGCACAGCCCAAGAGCTTCTCAACACCCTCGACTTCGAGGTTTACGAGGGCAACGAGCCGGAAATCCGCCGTTAACGGCAGGGCCACCCCCTGCCACAGAGAGGAGGGAGGGGCGGACACCCCTCTCGGACCGAATGGAGCAGAAAATGCAATTCATATGCCTGAACCTTCAGGGTTCACCAGAGAAAGTCATATACGACGTACCAGAGTTCATCAGAGCGCTTCAAGACCCTGACAAATACGGGAGAGGCGGATTCAGTGAAGATGAACTCAAGACAGTCACCCTCGAAGAGGGGCGAGAGCCCCCTCCAGAAGCAAAATACCAAAAGGTAATAGTCCAACGTGAGATTTATAATGAGCCAAGGAAGATCATAAGCAGAGCAAAGGAAGAAATCACGGCAGAAGAAGCCCTGAATGAAATGTACCAAGACTGGTACGTAGATGAACCGGAAGTAAATTTATGGCATCTAGAGAAAAGAACGATGAAAGTATGGGCGCAAACCGTATTGGCTAGTCTGAAAGTCGGCGAATACTACGTGCACGACGAACCCTGGGCAGACAAACACGCTATCCTCCGAACCGCGTAACCCCGAAAGCGGGGGGGGGAATCCCCCCCGATACGCTCCGTTTTCCTCATTGGAAAACGGGGCATATTAATTTATATCAAGTGGGGGAAGTTTATTTCTCTTAACTTATCTATTTGGATTTTGACGTATTGTTGGATGGCTTGCCTGGTTACACCTTGAAGTGCTGCTATTTCTTCGAACGTTTTGCCCTGCATGAAGTACATGTCGATGATGCGTATAGCTTTGGGTGGCAAACGGGTCATGTCTATTTCTATTGGTTGGACGTTTTTTGACAGCGTGTTGTAATTTGATTTTTCTATTGTGGCATCTGTAATTTTATTGACGTTGACGTAGTTTATTTTCTTGATGTAGATTGGTGGCAAGCATGCTCTGCACACTCTATTGAAGAATGCTTTGCTAAAGTATGTGTAGAACACGATTGGGCCTGGATTGAAGTATTTCATGCAATTGAGGAAGCAGTGTAGCCCTATGTTGTAGAGTTCGTCTTCGTCTAGGATTTTGCCTTGTTGTTCTAAAACCTTCCTGGACATGCGGAATGCGCAGCTTTTTATGATTTTGTCTCTTTCGACGTCTGTGTGGTGTATGTCGTTTACGGTTGGGTCGATATTTCTTCTTTCGGCTTCGGATTTGGCTTTATTGAGTGTATAGGACCGTCCTTTGTGCCCTATTTTAATAGTTTTTTGTCCGTTGGTGATGTGGACGCAATCTTCGACTGTTTTGACAATCCATGTCATCCGCGGTACCTCTCCCCTACCGTCCAAATACATCACGACCCCCAGGCGATCGCCTTTCTATTTTGCGCCCGTCGGGTTCGTGCCCGTTTGGTGTTTTTGTGGGCAAAGGCCACTGTCGCCAGCTTTGGCCGATGCCCGAACCCGACTTTGGTTTGATCGATCTTCTTCATTGTCCGTCTCCTTATTGTGGTCGGGGTGTCCGCCCCTCCCTCCCCCTTGTGGCAGGGGAGGGGGGATTCGTTAATTCTATTCTTTGGTCGGTTTCTTCGGTTTCTTCGGGGCTTTTGGCTTCTTCGGGGCTTTGGGTCGTCCCCCTGGGCTCATGCTGTGAAATAAATATGCGTCGCTAGCTAAGTATAGCAAATATTGTTCTCTTTCTTGCTCTGTCATTGTCCGTCTCCTTTGTTGCTGGGTGGGGTGTCCGCCCCTCCCTCCCCCCTGTGGCAGGGGAGGGGGTATCCGTTAATTCTATCCTTTGGCCGGTTTCTTCGGCGCTTTGGGTCGTCCCCCTGGGCTCATGCGTCGCTCTATCGCAGTCATTCGAGCTTCTAGCGCCTCATTAGCCGCTTGTAGCTTCTGAATTAAGGCGATTTGCTGATGGACCAGGATAGCTATCACATTGAACTTTCCCTCTATCTTGCTTTCTTGCTCTGTCATGTGTCGTTCTCCTTTGTTGCTGGGTGGGGGTGTCCACCCCTCCCTCCCCCTTGTGGCAGGGGAGGGGGCATCCGTTAAATCACCAGATGACAACTATCACTGATATCTGATGCTTGCCGTCTTCTATCTCGATCGTGGTCGAGATTTCACCGCCGCTGCTGCTGAGTATTCTGACGGGCGAGGTGAAAAGTTCCTCATCCGCGGATATCACGGTAGACACCATTTCTTTCACGGTATCATTTTTTGTGAATTCGAAATTCCAGTCGCGGCTGCACGAACCTTTTGTCCAAACGATCACGGTCTTCATTGCCCGTCTCCTTTTCGGCACCATGAAGGGTGTCCGCCCCTCCCTCCCCCTTGTGGCAGGGGGAGGTGCTGTCGTTAATGACGATCAGGCGAAATCAAAAGATTTCGCTGTCTTCTAGGTCGATATCATCTCCCATTCCGAGCCTTTCTGAGGCTAGCTTGTGTGCTTCCTCCGGTGTCCCTGGTTTGTCGAGCAAGCACCACACGCGCTGGTGTGGTACTGGCGATTCTGCGTCTGCAGCCCAGTAGAAGCTCGTGATATCATCGCTGTACATCGGGATAGAATCCACATCACGCATGTCGTCGCTTGTTAGCAGGACCACGATGTTCGCCATTGTCTCTTCTCCTTTTGGTGGTCGGGGTGTCCGCCCCTCCCTCCCCCTTGTGGCAGGGGAGGGTGTCCTCGTTAATTCACTCTGGTTGGGCTCCTGCTGCCATCTCTGCCCATGCCTTAGCCTGAGCTTCTTCTCCTCCTCTTGTCCAGTAATCATTACACTTTAATTTAAAAATCGTCTCTATCATCGATTGAACCGCTTGTTGAATCGTCGGGAACGTCCCAACAGGCGAATCCCAGCACTCTTCTGGGTGCCATCGGGTCGAAGGTTGCACATGCCATTTCGTGACTTCCCACCCAGTTCTCTCGATAAAACCGCCGATTGTCGGTTGATCGTATTGTATTGGACTAATTGTTACCGAATCATAATATCCATAAAGTATATCATCTTTCAGTACTACTTTTTCTCCCGGAAGCAAATCAGCCAATGCTGCGTTTGCCAAGGCAAGACCAATCGGTATTTCCCGCTCGATAATGCTATTATGTTCATCATCGGATTGCTTTTTATATGACTCGATCTGGTCACGATCTAATTCTCTTTCTTTTAATTTCCATGTCTTTCTATCTAAAACCCTAACCTTATCGCCAATATTCATATCATAGTCTCCTCTTCTCCTTTTGGTGGTCGGGGTGTCCGCCCCTCCCTCCCCCTTGTTGCGGGGGAGGGTGTCCTCGTTAATTCACTCTGGTTGGGCTCCTGCTGCCAGGAGCTCTTGGAGCCTTTGTTCCGCTTTGCCCTTTGCGTTTTCTCCCCACCAGGCCTGCACTATCACCCCCTTGTGGTGGCTCCCGCAGGCGTCCCAGTCCTCCAGGTAGCCTTCCCGGCTGCTGGTGTTGGGCTCTTCGTCTCTCTCCCCCTGGGAGAGCTCCATCCAGATCTCCTTGGGTGTCGCTGCGTCTGGCAGGTGCCTCTCGAATTTGCAGCAGGTGCCAAGGTACTCGTTGCTCACCACCACGTTCACTGTCAGCATTTTGTCTCTCCTTGTCGGGTGGGGTGTCCGCCCCTCCCTTTCTATTGTCGCGGGGAGAGGGACTTCCGTTAATATGGTTTCGGGGAGGGTGTTGTCGGACAACGTCACCCTCCCCTTACGGTCTAGGGGACCGTCACCCTCTCGACAGCTTGAAAAAGGAGTTATCAAGCTGGAGATTTATAGCCAGGGCTATCGGAGCCCTGGCGAGAACCACTGAAGATTACAAGGCCAGCTGCTTTGCGCATTCTGGCCCGATGCCTCTAGCCACGCTATCGGGTGTTGTCAAGAGTCTAGCACACTTACCACACCTGCCATCGTGGTTTATCGTGTATCCTTCGGGAAGAGCTTCTGATTTCCAAATCTTGCCCAATGCCCATCGGATGACTTTGACTGATTTCGCGTCATCGCCAGCTTTGCTGGCTTTGGTGAGTCTGATTTCGCCAGTGGGCGCGTTTAGCACCCCCAAATAGCTGTAGTCGCTTGTGTTATCGGGACCTGTCAGAAGATTCACAAAGAAAGCTTCTGGATAGCTGCCTTGAGCCTCTTTCTTGTTGATTTGGTAGGTGAAATGCTCACCTTTGCCGTTGCTAACAGTGATGATTGCCTTGCCAGCTGTCACGAAAGTCTTGTCCATTTTTAAACTCCGCTTTTCGACCAGGAGGGGTGTCCGCCCCTCCCATCACACTGTGGCAGAGCGAAATCCTGCCGTTAATTGTCTTGCTCCTTTTAAGTGTGGTATTGGGAGAGCTGCGGCGACAGCTTTGGTGGTTGTAGTGTCGGCGTTGGTGCCGGTTGTGGTACTGGCACAACGCGAATCGGTGGTGTGACTAAAGGTGGTGGTTCTACCACCCCTGGTGGGAAGTGCTGCTGCTGCGGGTAGTATTGGGGACTGCTGCATCCGACTAACAAAGCACAAACCAAAAACGTGAATCTCATTGCGTTACTCCATGGTGATTGGGTGGTCTTTCGCCCCCCCTCCCCTCTGTGGCAGGGAGGGGGGCTTTCGTTAATTGTTAGCTCCTGATATCCATAGCTTGCCACTTGGCGCTAGGGATTTGTCGGACTACTACTTCGAAATAGAATGGGGTTTCTTCTCGTGTGTCGCTATCGCTGTATAGCACTTGGAAGTACCCCCCTGGTCGGAACTCGATTTCTTCGCCCCCCTCCAAGATAGCAATCCAGGTATCGCCCGTATCGAGGCCTTCGCACACCGCGTTCTCGATTGCCACGCGCATTTCCTTGCCAAATTTCTTGATATTCACGGATATCTCCTTTTCGTCACCAGGAGGAGTGTCCGCCCCTCCCTCCCCTCTGTGGCAGAGGAGGGGGGTCCCGTTAATTGTTAGCCCTTGATATCAGCCGATAGCCTTACCAGCCGTTCACAACACAGAAGCTTTCATCAGAGAACACAAGCTCTATAACCTGTGTCGGTGCTTCATTGATATCCACCAGAGGTGCTGCCATGTAAGCTGCGTCTATCAGCAGCTCTCCGTATCCCGTGCGCTTGACGCCAGAAACCACGGTGATATCCCCGTGTATCTCGATGAGCTTGTTAAGCTTGTTGACCAGGTCTGATGCTTTCATCGCTATCTCCTTCTTTCATCAGGAGGGGTGTCCGCCCCTCCCTCCCCCTTGTGGCAGAGGGAGGGCCTCCCGTTAATTGTTAGCCCTTGATATCGCCCTTTTTCCTCCGCTTCTGCGGAGCTTTTGCTGACTGCACCACTGATATCTGAAACTCGTCGCCTGATTTCAGGCGCAAGACCAAGCCATCGTTGTACGTCATGACCATGGCCTCCGCATAGCTGCGGATATCGGCGTTTGGAGCCCTCAAAGCCAGCATATCAGCGATCTTCTCTGCCAGTCGTTCGCTATTCATCGCTATCTCCCCCTGCCACAGAGTGGGGTGTCCGCCCCTCCCTCCCCTCTGTGGCAGGGGGAGAGGGTCTCGTTAATTTTAGCACCTGCTATTGTCTTAAATCTTGCGATTTAGATAGCGTTCAAGCGCTACCTTTGCCACATCGTAAAGCTCTTGATATCGCCCTTTTTCCTCCGCTTCTGCGGAGCTGCACCTGGGATCATCGATACGAAATTCGATAACTTTAAAAAGCTCTTGTATAGCGTATGCTAGATCCTCTGCGGCACGTGCTGCATAGTCTACCTTGAGCTTCTCCAAACCTGCATCCGATATCATCTCTTTATCTCCTGCTTTCACCGGAAGAGGTGTCCGCCTCTCCCATCCGACTGTGGCAGGGGCTTCCTCTGCCGTTAATGCCGACCAGGTGATATCTTAAGATATCACTCGTAATAGACGCCACCGAGAGCGCCCTTCACGCGCACTAGCCCTAGCGCTTCCAAATCCTTCTTAGACACCCGATAGGGCTGCTTCTTGCACTTTCCGCACGTGTTGACACCGTCTTTGGTGGCGATTTCATTGCCGCATTTCTTGCACACTTTCATTGTCTTGTCTCCTTTTCACCGCCAGGAGGGGTGTCCGCCCCTCCCTCCCATCTGTGGCAGAGGAAGCCCCTGCCGTTAATGACGACCAAGCGATATCACCTGCAAGCAGCGATGCTGCTTGCAGTTCTCCTGATTTCTGTGAGAGCCTCTTGCAATCGACGCCTATCGCGTTCTAGCTCGACCACCTCTTTTGCAAGAGCTTCTTTCTTGACGCCCAGCTCTTTTATCTCCCGATTCAGCTCGGTTTTGGCGTCTTGGAGATCGCCGAAGCCGATGACACAAAAATCACTGGTGATAGCTCTCACTATCATCGGCTGTACGTCACTAAAAATATCTTTCAGGTACCCATCAGGCAATTTCGCCGTGAATCCTGAAAGCAAGGCGATTTCTTCTGATTTCGTCATGGTCTCGACTCCCTTTCGTCCGGGTGGGGTGTCCGCCCCTCCCATCCCTCTGTGGCAGGGGAAGCCCCTGCCGTTAATGACGACCAGGTGATATCAGGCGTTGTGCTTCTAATATCTTGATATGCGTATTAACGGCGGGGTGCGCCGCTGCCACAGACG
>SXGQ01831156.1_pt1 | contig 13490 bp, 10 predicted proteins | sample 3178371 | NCBI WGS metagenome assembly SXGQ01 (sample SAMN11356859, study PRJNA531348) | freshwater metagenome | isolation source: freshwater sample F1-20 | place: China: Fuxian Lake, Yuxi | collected 2017-12-25
GATGTGCGCGACGAAGCCGACGCCGCAGGCGTCATGCTCATTGCGCGGGTCGTACAACCCCTGGGGACTCGGCAAGGACGGATGGCTCAAGTCTAAGACCCTGATTTAGAGACGATTTATGATTTCCTGCACCAATTTCGCCGCTCTGCACAAAAACGCAAGGCGACCTGCGGAATATACCTGCACACCCTTGTCGTTTCAAGGGGTTGGCGGATTTGCGGCGAGCTGGAAGGACTACTGCGTCGCGGCAGCCAGGGCCTCGCGAACCAGGCTTTCATCAACGCCGTCGCGGAGGCTGGCACGGCCGATGGCCTCGAGCAGGACGAAGCGAACGCGGCCGCGCGCGGCCTTCTTGTCCACCTGCATGAGTTCGAGGTAGCGCTCGGCACCGAGCACCGGTCCCCGCACCGGCAGGCCCGCGCGCTCGAGCAGCGCACGGACGCGCACGGCGTCCGCCGCGGCCAGGCTTCCGGTGCGCACGGACAGTTCCGCGGCCATCACCATGCCGGCGGCGACCGCCTCGCCGTGTAACCACTCGCCGTAGCCCAGCCCGGCCTCGATGGCGTGGCCGAAGGTGTGGCCGAAATGGAGCAACGCGCGCAGGCCGGTCTCGCGCTCGTCGGCTGCGACCACCTGTGCCTTGAGCTCGCAGGATCGCCGCACCGCGTGCGCGAGCGCGTCACGGTCGCGCACGCGCAGCTTCTCGATGTTCGCCTCGAGCCAGGCGACGAACGCGGCATCAAGGATGAAACCGTGCTTGATCACCTCCGCGATGCCAGCGCGCAGTTCGCGCTCGGGCAGGGTGCCCAGCGTCGCCACGTCGGCGACGACCGCCAGCGGTTGGTGGACGGTGCCGACCATATTCTTGCCACGCGCAGGGTTGATCGCCGTCTTGCCGCCGACCGATGAGTCGACCTGCGCGAGCAACGTTGTCGGCACCTGCAGGAACGGCACGCCGCGCTGATAGACCGCCGCGGCGAAGCCCGCCAGGTCACCAACCACGCCACCACCGAGCGCGACCATCAGCGTGTCGCGGCCGCAGCGCGCCTCGAGCAGGGTGTCGAACACCTGCTCCAGCGACCGCCAGTCCTTGGCCTGCTCGCCGTCGGCGATCATGACCTTGGTCAAGGAGCGCGCCCCCCCGGCGCGCAGCGCGCGCTCCAGCCGCTCCAGGTACAGCGGTGCCACTACCGCGTTGGTGACCACGGCGACGGCCCCGCCGCCGATGTGCGGCGCATACAGCGTGGCATCGTCGAGCAGCCCGGCCCCGATGTGGATCGGGTAGGCGCGCGCGCCGAGTTCTACGCGGAGAGCCGGCACGATTCCTCCAGCCGCGCCAGCAGGTCGCGCGCCAGCGCCTGCACGCTCTGCCGCCCGGTATCGAGCACAACGTCCGCGGTCTCGCGGTAGAGCGGGTCACGAACGACGTACAGCTCCTCCAGCCTTGCCCGGGGATCGGCGGTCGCCAGCAACGGGCGGTTGCGGTCGTGGCACACGCGCCGCCACAAGTCAGCGGGACTGCCGTGCAGGTAGACCACGGTTCCGGACTCCGCGAAGCGGTGCCGGTTCCCGGCGTCGAGCACGGCGCCGCCGCCCGTCGCGAGCACGATTCCCTCCAGCATGCACAACGCCTCCAGCAGCTGAGCCTCGCGGGCGCGGAACCCGGGCTCGCCCTCGATTTCGAAGATCACCGGCACGCTCACGCCGCAGCGCGCCTCGATCTCGTGGTCGGAATCGTGGAATGCGCGCTTCAGCCGGCGCGCCAGGATGCGGCCGACGGTGGTCTTGCCGGCGCCCATCATGCCGACGAGGATGACGTTGTTGCGCTTGCGCTTCACGGCGTCATTGTAACCAGCGCGCCCAGCGGTCCAAAAGAAAACGGCCGGGAGGTCCCGGCCGTCCGGAGATCAGGGGAGAAGGGGCTAGCGAACCGTCATCCGCTCGTTGACCACGCGCGGCGTAATGAACACCAGCAGTTCAGCCTTCTGGCGCTGGGTTTGCGTGTTCTTAAAGAGGAAGCCGATGCATGAGAGATCGCTGAAGAACGGGATGCGAGTAACGTCATCCCGGTTGGATTCCTCGAAGAGGTCGCCGACTGGTACGGGATTTCCGTACCCTGCTCGATTACCGCCTCGACCTGGTCAGCCGTCAGAACGCGCGGGCTGGCAATGACCTTGTCCTTGCCGTCGGCCTCCAGCGCGGAGATCTCCATGTTGATGAACCGGGTCAGCGACGGCCTGAACAGCGCGATGGCAAAGCTGCCGGGGTTGAAGGAGTTCAACCCTTGGGCGGGCAGCATGACGTTGTAGCTATCCGTTGTGTAACGGGTTCCGGAATCGGGGATCTGGAACGTGCGGAGGCCCGCTCCAATCCGGTTGCCGCTGAACAGGATGCGCGTATCGCCCGTAAGGGGAATGCGGCTGCCGGGCGTCTTCCCCGCACGCAGGAACTGGTTGTCGCCATAGCCAAGGCGCGCGCCCAGGTTCTTGCTGAAGTCGTCGCTCGCCTCAACGATGCGCGCCTCAATCATCACCTGCCGCACCGGGATGTCGACCTTGGCGACCAGGCGACGGACCTCCTCCAGCTTGGGGGGAATGTCCTGGATGAACAACTGATTCGTGCGTTGATCCCAGACCGCACTGCCGCGCTTGGAGAGGATGCGCTGCTTGTCGTCGGTCAGCAGTTTGGTGAAGGTATCCATCTTGGCGTAGTTGAGTTGGAAGGCTTCGGTACGCACCGGCTCAAGATCGCTGATCTGATTCTGCGCCTCCAACTGCAGCTTCTCCCGCGTCGCCAGTTCGTCGCGCGGAGGTCTTATAATGTGTCGTGTTCCTGCCCCGTTGCAACCACCCCCAAGAGTTGTCCTAAACCCCTTGAAATGGCTGCGTTTTCTGGTGTTTCCGCTGGCGCTGGCAGGGGGCCTCGTGGTCCTCGGCGCGTTCATGGCGGGGCTGGTCGTGGTGCTGGCCTGGCCTCAGCTGCCTTCGCTCGAGGTCCTGACCGATTATCAACCCAAGATCCCGCTGCGGGTCTACACCGCTGAGGGCGCCCTGATCGGCGAATTCGGTGAGGAACGCCGCTCGCTGGTCTCGATCCGCGAGGTGCCCGAGCAGTTGAAGAAAGCCATCCTCGCCGCGGAGGATGAGCGCTTCTACCAGCACACTGGAATCGACTACCTGGGCGTGACGCGCGCCGCCTACGCCAACCTTATCCAGGGCGGCCGGCGGCAGGGCGCGAGTACCATCACCATGCAGGTGGCGCGGAACTTCTTCCTGTCGTCGGAGAAGACGCTCACGCGCAAACTCTACGAGGCGCTGCTCGCCTTAAAGATCGAGAACAGCCTGGACAAGGACCAGATCCTCGAACTCTACCTCAATCAGATCTACCTGGGACAACGCGCCTACGGCTTCGCCGCGGCCGCCCGGGTCTACTTCGGCAAGTCGCTGGACAAGGTCACCCTGGCGGAGGCGGCGGTGCTGGCCGGACTGCCGAAGGCCCCTTCGGCCTATAACCCTATTGCGAATCCGCAACGGTCCAGGCAACGGCAGCAGTATGTGTTGCGCCGCATGAAGCAACTGGGCCACATCGGCGAGACCCAGTACGCCGAGGCACTCAAAGCGACGGTCCAGGTCAGGCGAACGGGGGACGACTTCAGCGGCATGCATGCCGAGTTCCTGGCTGAAATGGTGCGCCAGGCCGTGTTCGACCAATACCCGAACGAGGCCTACACCAAGGGTTTTCGCGTCTACACCACGATTCGGAAGGCCGACCAGCAGGCCGCACACCAAGCGCTGCGACGCGGCGTGCTTGACTATGACCGCCGCCAGGGATACCGCGGCCCGGAAGCCTTCGCGGCGCTGAAGGACGGCGCCACCGAGGACGACTACGAGGAAGCGCTGCTCGAGCACAGTGATATCGACGGCCTGCGCGCAGCGCTGGTCCTGTCGGCGACCCCACAGGAAGTGCGCGCGGTCCTTGGCAGCGGCGAATCCGTCGCGGTGACTGGCGACGGGCTGCGCTTCGCCGCCCGTGCTCTGGACGAGAAGGCGGCACCGCAGAAGCGTATCCGCCGGGGCGCCGTCATCCGGCTGCAGCGCGACGAAAAAGGGATCTGGCAGGTGGCGCAACTGCCGGAGGCCGAAGCCGCATTCGTGTCGCTCGACCCCTCGGACGGCGCGATCCGCGCGCTGGTCGGTGGATTCGACTTCCACCGCAACAAGTTCAACCACGTCACCCAAGCCTGGCGCCAGCCGGGATCGTCATTCAAGCCATTCATCTACTCCGCGTCGCTCGAGAAAGGCTATACCCCGGCCACCATCATTCAGGACGAACCGGTCGTGGTCGAGGCGAAGGAGACCGGCAGCCAGCGCTGGGAGCCGAAGAACTATGACGGCAAGTTCGAGGGACCGATGCGACTGCGCACCGCACTGGCGAAGTCGAAGAACATGGTTTCGATACGGCTCCTGCAGGATATCTCGCCCAAATACGCTCAGGACTATGTGCGGCGCTTCGGCTTCGATGTCGAGAAACATCCCCCATACCTCACCCTCGCGCTGGGCGCGGGGGCGGTGACACCGCTGCAGATGGCGCGTGCCTACGCCGTGTTCGCGAACGGCGGGTATCTGGTGGAGCCGCATTTCATCCAGAGAATCGTGGACGACCGAGGCAACCCGCTGGGCGCTGCGCAACCCGTGCGCGCCGGGGACGAGGCGCTGCGCGTGATCGACGCACGCAACGCCTTCATCATGGATTCGATGATGCAGGACGTGATGCGCTACGGCACCGCAGCGAGCGCCGCCAAACTCGGGCGCCTCGATCTCGCCGGCAAGACCGGGACCACCAACGACTTCGTGGACGCGTGGTTCTGCGGCTACCAGCCCGGCCTGGTCGGCGTCACCTGGGTCGGTTACGACCAGCCCCGGTCCCTGGGGAAGAACCAGACCGGGGGCCGCATTTCCCTGCCAATCTGGATCGAGTACATGGGCCATTCGCTCAAGGGCGTGCCCGAGGCAATGCGCCCCGCTCCGGAGGGCGTGATCAGCGTGCCCTTCATTCCTGATCCGACCGCGCCACCCGGTGCGAAATCCAGCGGGCAGGAGTTCTTCTACCGCGAGTTCCTGCCCAAGGAACCGGCCTCACCGGTCCAAGGGCTGGCACCAAGAGAACCGCCGCCGGTTCCCGCGCCGACCAGCTAGCGCGGCGCCAGCACCACCGCTTCGCCCCCCTGCGCGGAGGCCAGTCGCGACACGACAGCGAACAGCTCGCCACCGTCCCGGGTGTCGAGCCAATGCTGGCCATCGTGGCGAAAGTGGAATCCGCCTGAGCGCGCCGCGACCCAGATTTCCCGCGCCGGGCCATGCCGGTTGATCACCATCTTCGTGCCATTGTCGAATTCGATCTCAAGCAGACCAGGGCCCTTCGCTTGCAGGTCGGCGTCAGGAAGGCTGGCCTCGAAAGCACGCTCCAGCGTCTGCAGCGCGGTATCGGCCAGGGTTTCGAATTCGCTCTCGGTCACTTGTGCACGGGATAGGCTGATAACATAGCTATTCTAGCCGTCGCCCGGTAACCATCTCGTAAACGCCCCGTGATCCGCTGCCTATTTCTCTCGCGTTGCGCTCCTGCCGTCCTGCTCCTTGCGCTGCTCGCCGGCTGCGGGCAGCGCGGCGAACTCTACCTGCGCGAAAAGCCCCCGCCCGGACTGAAGCCGGAGAAACCTGCCGCCTACAAGCCGGTGCCCTATCCCAAGCCCTCTGAGGAGGACAAGGGCTCGGGCGAGTCCAGGAAGTAGCCCGCGCTCCGTGGCTTTTGCCTATCGCGAAGGCGCGCTGTTCGCCGAGGAGGTCCCGCTCGAGGACATCGCGCGCCGCTTCGGCACCCCCTGCTACGTCTATTCGCGCGCCGCGATCGAGGGCGCGTACCGGGAGTTCACCGACGAGCTCGCGGGACGCGCGTCGCTGGTGTGCTATTCGGTCAAGGCCAACTCCAACCTCGCCGTGCTGTCGGTGCTGGCCCGGCTGGGAGCGGGCTTTGACATTGTCTCGGGAGGCGAGCTGGCGCGCGTGATCGCCGCCGGTGGCGACCCGGCCAAGGTGGTGTTCTCCGGCGTCGGGAAGACCGAGGCGGAGATTCGCGGCGCCCTGCAGTCCGGCATCCTCTCGATCAACCTGGAATCGGAACAGGAACTGGAGCGGGTCAACGCCATCGCGGGCACCCTCGGCAAGCGCGCGCCGGTCGCATTCCGTGTCAATCCGGACGTGGACGCGAAGACCCACCCTTACATCTCCACTGGCCTGAAGCACAACAAGTTCGGCGTCGCCTGGTCAAACGCGGAGGCGCTGCTGCGCAAGGCGGCCGCACTGCCCAACGTGCGCCTCACCGGCCTCGGGTTCCACATCGGCTCGCTCATGATCGACAGCGCGCCTTTCGTCGCTGCCACGCAGCGCATCCTCGAACTGGTCGAGCGGCTAGAGCGGGGAGGCATCACCCTCGGTCACATCGACCTTGGCGGCGGCATGGGCATCCGCTACCGCGACGAGTCCCCGGCGCCGATCGCCGCCTTCGTGCGCGGGGCGCTCGATGCGCTGGGGCGGCGCAGGGAAACGCTGCTGCTCGACCCGGGTCGCGCCCTCGTCGGCAATGCCGGAGTTCTGCTGACGCGGGTGGAGTACGTGAAGCCGGGGGAGGCGAAGAACTTCTTGGTGGTGGATGCGGCAATGAACGACCTTATCCGCCCAGCCCTGTACGACGCCTGGCACGAGGTGAAGCCGCTGCAAGAGCTGCAAGCTCTGGCTACGTCAACGCTCTACGACGTGGTCGGTCCGGTGTGCGAGAGCGCCGACTGGCTGGCGAAGGATCGCAGGCTGGCGGTGCGTCAGGGCGAGTTTCTTGCGATCATGTCCGCCGGTGCCTACGCCATGGCGATGAGCTCGAACTACAACACCCGGCCGAGGGCGGCCGAGGTCATGGTCTCCGGGGCCGAAGCGCGGCTGGTGCGCAGGCGCGAGACGGTGGCCGAACTCTTCGGAGGCGAACAGGTTCCCGTATGGAACTAAAGCACGTAGGCAGGCCGATGGCACGGGTTGCATCCGCCGCGGCTATTGGCGTGGGCGGCGCCGGAGACCGGCCGGTACATCGATTCCCAATTCAGGAGTAGGCAAGATGCGTGGAGTGAAAACAGCCATCCTGATCATGGCCGGGGTTGCACTGGCGGTCGGCGGCTACTGGTACGGAACCCAGCGTCCACCGGCGGCGGGCAGCGCAGTCGCCGGCGCGGCACCGGGGGGGGCGCAAAAAGGACAAGGCGGCGCTGCGGGCAAGGCGCCAGCAGGGCTGGTGCCGGTGGAGACGGCTGCGGTGGCGACAGCGGAAATGCCGCAAATCGTCTCCACGGTTGGCAGCCTACGCTCGGATGAATCGGTGACCCTGCGCCCGGAAGTGGCCGGCCGCATCGTGGCAATCAAATTCGAAGAAGGCCAGCGCGTCACCAAAGGCGCGACCCTGATACAACTCGACGCCGCGGTCAATGCAGCGGAACTGCAGCAGGCGCGCACCAATCTTTCGCTCGCCAAATCCAAATACGACCGTGCCATCGACCTCTCGAACAGGAATTTCATCTCTGGGCAGGCGCGTGACGAATCTAAATCCGCCTACGAGCTTGCGGATGCGGCCGTCGCCCTGGTCGAGGCGAGGCTCGCCAAGACCGAAATCAAGGCTCCCTTCGCGGGCATCATTGGTCTGCGCGTGGTGTCGATCGGCGATTACGTGAAGGAAGGTGCAGACCTGGTAAACCTGGAAACCATTGAACCGATCAAGGTCGATTTCCGCATCCCGGAAACATTACTTCGCGATGTACAGGCTGGCCAGGCCATACAGGTCACGCTCGATGCGCTACCGGGCAAGAAATACGACGGCAAAGTGATTGCGCTCAACCCGCTTCTCGACGCCGCCGGTCGCGCCCTGGTCGTGCGTGCCCAAGTACGCAACCAGGACGCCCTGCTTCGCCCAGGCATGTTTGCCCGCGTCACTCTGATCACCAAGTCCAAGCGCGAGGTGCTGGTGGTGGCCGAGGAGACGGTGGTACCGCAGGGTACGGAGAGCTTCATCTTTCGCATCGTCGAGGGCAAGGCGGTCCGCACCAAGGTGGAGACCGGCATGCGGCGCGACGGGCGAGTCGAGATCGTGACCGGACTGAATAAGGGCGACGTGGTGGTGACTGCAGGGCAAGCAAGGCTGCGCGACGGCATTGCGGTGAAAGTGGCTGGCGCCGCGGCTAGGAAAAACGCCGGCAAATCTGCCGACAAGGGCGAGGCCGCAGCTCAAAATGCACCCGCGGGTACCGCTGGAAAGACCGTGCCGGAAGCCGTAAAGCAGGCAACTCCCCCCTCATGAACCACCGGCACGGCCAAAGCAGGATATGCCGGCTCGCAGCAATCAACGCCAAGAGGTTATGAGATGACGATTCCAGAGATCTGCATCCGTCGTCCGGTGCTCGCCACAGTCCTGTCCCTGGTCATCCTCCTGATCGGACTGATCTCCTACAGCCGCCTTTCGGTACGCGAGTATCCCCGCATCGACGAACCTGTCGTCAGCATCAACACCGAGTACCGGGGCGCGTCAGCCGAAGTGGTCGAGTCTCAGGTCACCAAGATCCTAGAGGACTCCATCTCAGGCATCGAAGGGGTGGACCTGATGACTTCGCAGAGCCGCCCGGAGCGAAGCCTCATCAATGTGCGTTTCCGTCTCAGCCGAAGCCCGGACTCTGCAGCCGCCGACGTGCGCGACAAAGTGTCGCGCGTGCGCAACCGCCTACCGGCGGAAGTGATCGAGCCGGTCATCGCCAAGGTGGAGGCCGATTCCCAGGCGGTGCTCAACGTGACAGTGCGAGCCGGTTCGCTCAATGCGCTCGAGACCACCGACTACGTCAACCGCTACATCAAGCCGCGTTTGTCGGTGGTGGCTGGGGTGGCCGAGGTGCGCGTTTGGGGCGAGCGCCCGGTGTCGATGCGCATCAACATCGACCGTGCGCGCCTAGCCGGCTACAAGCTGACCGTACAGGACGTCGAGGACGCGCTGCGCCGCCAGAACGCGGAAATTCCCGCAGGGCGGATCGAGTCGAGCACACGGGAATTCACCGTGGTCGCCGAAACCGACGTGCGCACCCCCGATGCTTTCGGCCAGCTCATCGTCGCCAACGTCGGCGGGCTGCCGGTTCGTATCCGCGACATAGGCACGGTGGCCATTGGGGCACTCAACGAGCGCACCATCTCACGCTTCAACGGCCAATCGTCGCTGAACATCGGCATCATCAAGCAGGCAACGGCAAACCCGCTCGACCTGTCGACCGAAGTACGCGCCGAGGTCGATCGCATCAATTCGAACCTGCCCTTTGGCATGAAGCTGGTGGTTGCCTACGATACGTCGCAGTTCATCGACCGCTCCATCAAGTCCGTGTTTATCTCCATCGCCGAGGCGATCGCGCTGGTGGTGCTGGTAATCTTCTTCTTCCTCAGGAACCTGCGTGCCGCCATCATCCCGATCGTCACCATCCCGGTGTCGCTGATCGGGGCGTTCGGGCTGATGTTCCTGTTCGGCTTCACCATCAACACACTGACCCTGCTCGCCATGGTCCTGGCCATCGGCCGGGTGGTGGATGACGCGATCGTGGTGCTGGAAAATATTTTCCGTCACATCGAGGACGGCATGACGCGCATGGAAGCGGCAATGACCGGCGCCAAGGAGATTGCCTTCGCCGTCATCGCCATGACGCTAACGCTGGCCTCGGTATTTGCACCGCTCGCTTTTGCCACCGGCCGCACTGGACGCCTGTTCATCGAATTTGCCCTGACCCTGGCGGGCGCCGTGTTGGTGTCAGGATTCATCGCGCTGACGTTGACCCCGATGATGTGCTCAAAGCTGCTACGGCACGAAACCAGGCACTCCTGGCTCTACAACAAAATCGAGGCGGGTTTCGTGGCGTTCATCGCCGGCTATCGCAGCTTGCTCACCGCAGCGCTGAGAGCACGCTGGGTGGTGGTGCTTGGCTGGCTGGCGACGTTGGGCGCCGGCGTGGTGCTATTTGGCGCCCTGAAGTCGGAACTGTCCCCGGTTGAAGACCGTGGCTTAATTTTCGGCATCGTCACCGCGCCGCAGGGCTCAACGCCAACCTACACCGCCGACCTGATCAAGCCCGTCGAGGAGATCTACAGCCGGATCCCCGAGGCCTTCGCCTACACCGCGATTGCCGGCTTCCCGACGGTCGTCGATGGGATTGCGATCCTGCGCCTGAAGCCATGGGAGCAGCGCGACAAATCGCAGCAACAGATCGCCGATGAATTGCGACCGCAGATGTCCGCGATCCCGGGCGCCACGGTATTCACCATCAACCCGCCATCGCTCGGGCAGCGCTTTCGTTCCACGCCGATCGAGTACGTGATCATGGCTCAGGTGCCTTACTCGGAGCTGAGCGCCATGGTGGACCGCTTCCTAGAGGAGGCGCGCAAGTTCCCGGGTGCGCTAAACCTGCAGACCGACCTGCGGCTGAACACCCCCGAGATCCGGGTGCAGATCAACCGCGACAAGCTGGGCGACGTCGGTGTCAACGTGGACAACGTCGCGCGCACGCTAGAGACCATGCTGGGGGGGCGTCAGGTGACACGCTTCAAGCGTGAGGGCGAACAGTACGACGTGATGGTACAGGTGGCACCGCTTGATCGCTCATCGCCGGCCGATATCAGCGACATCTACGTGCGCAGCCGCACCAGCGCCATGGTCCAGCTATCCAATTTCGTAGACGTCAAGGAGGGCGTGGCGCCGCAGTCGCTCAACCACTTCCAGCGCCTGCGCGCGGTGAAGATTACCGGCACGCTCGCCTCGGGCTACACCATCGACGAGGCGCTGAAGGCCTTCGATGCCGCCGCAAATACCACGCTCGGCGCCACGGCGCAGACCGGACTGGACGGCCAGTCACTCGAATTCCGCAACTCTGGCAATGAAATCTATTTTGTCTTCGTGCTGGCGTTGTGCTTCATTTTCCTCGTCCTCGCCGCGCAGTTCGAGAGCTTCGTTTCGCCCTTCGTCATCATGCTGTCGGTGCCGTTGTCGATGGCCGGGGCGCTGCTAGTATTGTGGACGACCGGCGGCACGCTGAACATCTACAGCCAGGTCGGCCTCATCACGCTGGTGGGACTGATCACCAAACACGGCATCCTAATCGTGGAGTTCACCAACCAGCGGCGTGCTGTTGGCGAGGAAATCACCTTGGCCATCATCAATGCCGCCACCATGCGCCTGCGCCCAATTCTGATGACCACCGGCGCCATGGTGCTGGGCGCGCTGCCGCTAGCGCTGGCCACCGGCGCCGGCGCCGAGTCGCGCACCCAGATCGGCTGGGTCATTGTCGGCGGGATGTCGTTTGGCACCCTCCTCACCTTGTTTGTGGTGCCGGTCGCCTATTCGCTGCTGGCACGCAAGGCGCGTATCGAGGCGCATGGGATTGACTCGGCGCACGAGCAGATTACGGCCGGTGGCGGCCTCGGACATGCGGTGCCGGAGCGTCGCGCCGAGTAGTCTTGACCGCGCCGCAGCGGGGACTAGATCGAGAACTCGATCAGGAACGGCCCGCGCCGGGCGCAGGCCGCACGAAAGACATCGGTGAAGGCCTCCAGCGTTTCCACCCGCACCGCCTCCACGCCCATCCCTTCGGCGAGCTTCGTCCAGCGGATCTCGGGACGGGCGAGGTCGAACAAGTCCCGCGAAGCCGGACCCGGCTTCGCGCCAACCGCCTCCAGCTCCGACTGCAGGATGGCGTAGCGCCGGTTGGCGAAAACCACGTTCACCACGTCGAGCTTCTCACGTGCCTGGGTCCACAGCGCCTGCAGTGAATACATCCCTCCGCCGTCGGCCTGCAGGCAGACCACGCGCCGCCCGGGCGCTGCCACCGCCGCGCCGGTTGCCGCCGGGAAGGCGTGACCGATGGCGCCACCGGTGACCTGTATCCAGTCGTGCTGGGCCGCGCCCCAAGTAGGCGGGAAAAGGGCACGCCCCGAAGTGACGCCATCCTCGGCAACGACCGCGTTCTCCGGCAGCAGCGCGGCCAGCGTGAAAGCGAACGCCTCCGGCTTGAACGGCCCTCCGTGCAACTCGGGCTTGGCGAAATCCTCGCGTAGCGGCGCGACGCGCGGCGCGGAGAGTTCATCGGCGAGCGCCTCGAGCGAACCGACGATGTCCTCGTCGATCTCCGCCAGCCGGTGCACTTCGCAATCCTTCGGCCACAGCGTGGAGGGTTTGCCCGGGTAGGCGAAGAAGCCCACCGGCGCCTTGGCGCCGGCCAGCACCAGGTGCTGTGTGCCCGAAAGAGTCTTCAGCGCGGCGTCCACCAAGTACGGGATGCGATCGACCGGTGCGCGCCCCCGACCGCGCGCCATGCGTGGCACCTGGGTCGGCGTCTTCAGAGTCGCGCCGGTCGCGTGCGCAATGCGATTCGCTGCCCGCAGCCCAGCCTCCGAAAGCCCGTCGCCGTTGAGCACGATGCACGCAGGCGCTCCGCTACGCAGCGGGACAGCGACAGCCCGAATGCGGCCCAGGTCCACGCCTGAAGGCAACGGTGGCGCCAGCGCCTTGCCCGGCGCCGCGCCCTCGTCCCAGGCGCAATTGGCGGGCAGAACCAGTGTCGCGATACCGCCCGGCGGCGTTCGCGCGGCCCGCACCGCCTCGGCGGCGGCCGGTCCAACCTCGGCTGCACTGGCGCAGCTGCGCACCCAGCGCGACACCGAGCGCGCGAGCCCTTCAGTATCGGCGGTAAGCGGCGGATCGTAAGGCTGGTGCCATGTCGCCTGGTCGCCGACGATATTGACGATGGGCGCGAACGCGCGCCGCGCGTTGTGCAGGTTGGCGATGGCGTTGCCCAGTCCGGGCATGCAATGGAACAGTGTCGCAGCCGGCTTCCCAGCGATGCGCGCGTAGCCGTCGGCCATGCCCGCGACCGCACCTTCGGCCAGGCCCAGCACGCAGCGCAATCCGGCGACGCGGTCCAGCGCGGCAACGAAGTGCATCTCGGAAGTGCCCGGGTTGGCGAAGCAGGTGTCCACGCCGGAGGCAACCAGCGTGCGCACGAGACTTTCGGCTCCGTTCATGGATTGGATGCTAGCATCGGCGCCCCGGGAGACCCGACGGAGATTCGAAACATGGCCAGCATCCAGGAAACGCGCAACATGGCACTGTTCTGCGATTTCGAGAACGTCGCACTGGGCGTCCAGGACGCGAAATACGAGAAGTTCGATATCAACCGGGTGCTCGAGCGCCTGCTGCTGAAGGGCTCGATCGTGGTCAAGAAGGCCTACTGCGACTGGCAGCGCTACAAGGACTTCAAGGCCGGGATGCACGGCGCCTCGTTCGAGCTGATCGAGATTCCCCACGTGCGCCAGTCGGGCAAGAATTCCGCCGACATTCGCATGGTGGTAGACGCGCTCGACCTTTGCTACACCAAGGGCCAC
>SXGQ01032790.1_pt1 | contig 13484 bp, 10 predicted proteins | sample 3178371 | NCBI WGS metagenome assembly SXGQ01 (sample SAMN11356859, study PRJNA531348) | freshwater metagenome | isolation source: freshwater sample F1-20 | place: China: Fuxian Lake, Yuxi | collected 2017-12-25
CGTCGCCCATGTTGCCGAAGACCATCGTCTGGATGTTGACCGCGGTGCCCCATTCGTCGGGGATCTTGTACTTCCGCCGGTAGATGATCGCCCGTTCGTTCATCCAGCTGCCGAACACCGCCCCGACCGCCCCCATGAGTTGCTCGAACGGGTCCTGCGGGAAGGCCTTCTTCGTGCGCTCCTTGATGAGGACGAGGTAGCGACGGATGAGCTCCTGGAGCGCCTCGGCGGAGAGGTCGGTGTCTTCGTGGACACCGCGCTCGTGCTTGAGCTTCTCCATCACCTCCTCGAACGGATCGTGCTCGTTCTCGTGCCGTTTCTGCACCCCCATCACCACGTCGCCGTACATCTGGATGAAGCGACGGTAGGAGTCGTAGGCGAAGCGCGGATTGCCGGTCGCCTTGGCGAGGCCCTCGACCGAGCGGTCGTTGAGGCCGAGATTGAGGATCGTGTCCATCATCCCCGGCATGCTGTCGCGGGCACCGGAGCGCACGCTGACCAGCAGTGGGTGGGTCGGGTCGCCGAACTTCTTCCCGCTCTCCTTCTCGAGCAGGCGCACGTAGGTGCGGACCTCGTCCTCGAGACCCTTGGGGAACTTCTTGTGATTGGTGTAGTAGTCGATGCAGACGGCCGTCGTGATCGTGAATCCCGGGGGGACCGGCAGGCCGATCTTCGTCATCTGCGCGAGGTTGGCCCCCTTGCCGCCGAGCAGCGCCTTCATCGTGCCGTCGCCGTCGCAGCGCTGGGCGCCGAAGAAGTAGATCATCCGGCCCGGTTTGCCGGCCTTGCCGCCGCTCTTGGATGCCGTCGCAGCGGCACGGGGGGAGGACTTCTTGACGGCGGACTTCTTTCCGGTGGTGGCCATGGGCGAAACGGGGCCTTTCGATGGGGAAAACAGGCTGTTTTTTCCGCGAAATCTGCCGGAATCTACGGTCGCGGCGGGGCCCGCGTCAACGCGGCCGCCAGCGGTGGCTGCCGGGAGAGGGCTTCACCGGGTACCGGGCGGCTCCGCGGCGGCCGTCGGCCGTCGGCCCACGACCGCCGCGGCGATCAGCGCCGCGCCGATCGCGATCGACAGCCCGGCTCCAGCCAGCACGGCCGGCGGGAGCCGCGTCGCCGTGCCGATCGCCAGTTCCCCGAGGTCGCCGTCTGCGAGTCCGCCGCCGGCCAGCGCCACCAGGACCAGCGGCATGGCATTGTGGACCGCGTGGAGCACGATGGCCGGGAGGATGCTCCCGGTGGCGATGCGGACGATCCCCGCGGCGAGACCGAGCGCGAGCGTGGCGGGGAACCGCTCGGGAAGCAGATGGGCCACGGCGAACAGCACCGCCTGCGCCACCACGGCGGCGGCCGCGCGCGGGCGGCTCGGCGACTCACCGGCGAATGCCGCCAGCGTCCAGCCCCGGTAGAGGAGCTCCTCGGCGACGGCGGGCAGGAGTGCCATGAGCCCGGCCGAGACCCACCAGGGATACTCGCGAATCAGGCCGACGAGCCGCTGTGACAGGCTGCGGATCGCCGGGGAGACCTCCGTGCCCTGGAGGGCGAGCATCACCGCGGCGGAGACGACGAACAGCCCCGCACCCACCAGCGCCGCGCCGAGAAGAGAGGTCACGAGCCGCACCCTGCCGCGTGGCGCCGTCAGGCCGAGCGTCGTCGTGGGATCGACGCGCTGCCACCAGAGCATCGCGATCAGGGGGAGGACGACGGCGACCGCCTGATGGACCGGGATCGCCAGGAGCATGTCGTCGGGGCCGATCCCCTGTGCGTACCACACCAGCGCCAGCCCCGCGACCACCGGAATCGCTCCCTGGGCCACGCTCGGGACCTTCCGCCGGGCGGGCCGCGCCAATCCGCGCGGTGCCGCGTCGGGGCCACGGAAGAGGATGTCCTCGTCGGTGAGCATCGCCGCGGTGCCCTTGAGCAGGATCCAGGTGAGCGTCAGCGCCGACAGCAGCGTGAGCCCGAGCATGGCGACCACCGGCAGCGCCGCGCCGCCGTCCGCGTCGGGCCCCACCAGGGCGGCGCGTGAGACGACGATCTGACCGGCAAACGGCACGAGCGACAGCCAGGGATTGCCGCGCAGCCCGGGCAGCATCGCCGTGCCCGCCAGGGCGCTGACGAGGAGGATCACCGGGGTGAGCGTGTTCTGCGCCTCCTTGCCGCTTTTCGAGGCGGTGGTCACCGCGAGGCAGGTGGCGGCGGCGAGCGCGGCCAGGCCGATGAAGGCGACCAGCGTCACCAGGGAACCGCCACCGAGATCCGCCAGGGCCATGCTCATGCCGGCGGGAAGCATCCGCACCGCGGCGCTGGCGGTGAGGGCGATCGAGAGGACGTTGGCCGCGAGCGTGGCGAGGGTGACCACGAACACGGCGAGGAATTTGCCGAGGACGATCTGGCCGGTGCTGCAGGGGGCCATCAGCAACGTCTCGATCGTGCCCCGTTCCTTCTCCCCCGCGATGGCGTCGATCGCCGGATAAAACGCCCCGGTGAGCGTCAGCACCGCCAGCAGCACCAGCACCGAGGCGGCGAGGGTCGGGCCGATGCTCGCCGTCGCCACGACGGTCCCCGGCGCATCGACGATCGTCACGCGCAGCGGTTCGAGGAAGCCGTCCGGCAGACCGGCAGCGGCGGCGCGGCGCCGCAGCGCGTCGGCCGACACCGCGCGCACCAGCGCTTCCCAGTGCCGTTCGGCACCGGGGTCGGCATCCCGCGAGGGGGAGAGCCGGGCCGAGACGGTGGCGGTGCCGTCGCCATCGAGGGCCGCCAGGGTGCCGGCACCCGCCTCGACCCAGACATCGGCCACGCCGGTGAGCAGCGCCCCGGCTGCCACCCCGTCTTGGAGCGCCTCGATCTCGAGCGTGGCGGGCCAGTCGGCCGCCGCCGGGCCGGCCGTCGGCGGGGTCTCCGCCACGGCGCGCATTCTGACGACGAAGGGCTGCGCCTCGGCCCCGCTGACCGCCACCGCCAGCGTCGATGTGGCGGCCTTCGCCTCCAGATCGGAGACTGCCGTCCGCAGGCCGAGGGCGCTCGACAGGGCGACGATCGGATAGGTGACCATCGGCAGGAGCAGCGTGACGAACAGCGTGCGGCGGTCGCGGACAAACTCCACCAGGTCGCGTCGGGCGATCGCCAGTGCCGCGGTGAACCGTCCGCCCGGCGCCGCCATCATGGTGCCCCCGCCCCGGCCACTGCCGCGAAGAAGGCGTCCTCCAATTCGCCGCCGTCGCGCACCAGTTCGGCGCGCGTGCCCGCCGCCACCACCCGTCCGCCGTGGATCACCACGAACCGGTCGCAGCGGTGCTCGATCTCGTGGAGGCGGTGGGTGGAGAGGAGGATCGCCCGCCCCTCAGCCCGGAGGGTGGTGAGCAGGTCGAGCAGGTCCCGCGAGCCGATCACGTCGAGGGCGCTGGTCGGTTCGTCGAGGACCAGTGCCGGCGGGTCGTGGACCAGCGCCCGGCCGACCGAGACGCGCTGCCGCTGCCCCGAGGAGAGCCGCCCTGCCGGCCGGTCGGCACAGCTCGCCAGCCCCAGCTGCCCGATGAGCTGCCCGACCCGATCGGTGAGCGCGGTTTCCGCGAGCCCATGGAGGCGGCCGAACGACGTGAGGATCTCCCGCGGGGTGAGCCGGTCGGGCACGCCGGTGGTCGCCGACACATACCCCAGCCGGCGGCGCACCCCGACCGGATCGGCGCTTGAATCGCAGCCCGCCACCAGCGCCGTGCCCGCCGTGGGGCGGAGGAGCGTGGCGAGGACCCGGAGGGTGGTCGTCGTGCCGGCGCCGTTGGCACCGAGCAGCCCCACCATCTCGCCGGCCTCCACCGCCAGGGAGACACCGTCCACGGCGCGGACGATGCCGCCGTCGCCGCCACGGTAGTGCTTCACCAGGTCGCGGACCTCGATCACGTCAGCCCTCCTCGCTGGGGGGAAACTGACGGCGCTCGAGGATCATGATCGCCACCGTGAGGAACACGATCGCGAGGACGACGACCGCGGCACACTGCACCCAGACCGGCTGCGGATCGACGATCAATCGCAGCTGGGGCGGCATGCGCTGCCGCCAGCCCATCCAGTGCACCAGCAAGCTCCGCAGCCGGAGGCTCACCGTGGCCTGGTTGATGACCGCGGGCAGGAACCCGGCGAGGTACTCGACCACCACCGCCACCCCCACGCTCGCCACCAGGGCGCGACTGGGCAGCACCACCGCCGGCAGGGCGAACAGCGCCGCCCGGCCGACGCACGAGAGCACCACCAGCGCGGCAAACATGGCGATCAGCCCCCAGGGATCCGTCATCCCGCCGGCCAGCACCGCCAGCAGCACCGCACCCAGTCCGACCGCCGTCGTCCAGGTGACGGCGGCGATGAAGGTGCCGAGCACGAGGGCGCGCCGGCCCCCAGGGCGGGTGGCGACATGCACCCAGGTGCCCCGCTCCAGTTCGTCGGCGACCGCCGGGCACATCGTCATGAGCAATCCCAGCATGCAGACCGCCTCCGGCACCAGCGCATAGAGGACCACGGCACCGAACGAGCGCTCCAGCGGACCGGTGGTCGACCGCCGGATCGCGAGGAGCACGACGGCGGGGAAGAGCATCCCGAGCGCCGCCAGGCCGAGGCGGGCAGGGGTGCAGAGCCGCGCCAGTTGAAAGCCGGCCACGGCCCGGGCGGCGGCGAGGGTGGCACGCAGGCCGGTCATGGTGCGACTCCCCGGTGCAGTCCCACCAGCCTGGCGAACAGCCCCTCCAGCGAGCGATCGGCAGGTACGAGCGCGGACACGGCGAGCCCCTCCTCGGCGGCCGTCGCGACGAGCGCGGCGATCGTCTCCGGTGCGCGGGTGGCGATCACGACACCCTGCTCACCCTCGAGCCGGATCCCGACACAGGCACTGTCCCCGGCAAGCTGCCGGGCGAGGCGGCGCGGATCATCGCAGGTGACCCGGATCTCCGTCGGCAGGGCGTCGATGAGGTGGCGGATCTCGCCGGGAGAACCACTGGCGACGAGCCGGCCGCCGAGGATCACCGCCAGATCCGCATGGAGCGCTTCCACCTCGTGGAGCAGGTGGCTGGCCACCAGGAGCGACCGGCTCCGTGCCCAGGTCCGCACCAGCCCCACCAGGTCGTGGCGCGCGACCGGATCGAGCCCGTCGAACGGTTCGTCGAGCACGAGCAGGTCGGGTTCGTGGGCGATGGCCCCGGCGAGCTTCGCCCGCTGGCGCATCCCCTTGGAGAGCGTGCCGAGCGGTCGGCGGGCGGCTTCGTCGAGGCCCACCTGCTCGAGCGTGCGCTCCGCCCGGGCGGCGGCATCGGCCGCGGTGAATCCCGACAGGCGGACGAGGTACCGGACCCACTCCAGCGCCGTGGCGCGCCGTTCGGTGATGTCGGAGGCGGGGCAGAATCCGAGCCGCCGCAGCACCCGGTCGTTGCCGAAGGGGGGAGCGCCGAACACCTCCACGCGGCCCATCGACGGGCGGAGCTGCCCGGTGACCAGACCGATGAACGTCGTCTTGCCGGCGCCGTTGGGCCCGAGCAGGCCGTGCGCACCGGCGCCGAGCTCCACGGTCACGTCGTTGACGCCGATCACCGTGCCGTAGAGCTTCGTGACGTGGGAGAGGCGGATCATCGGCCGGGTCCGTGGGGGCGGATCAGTTGCGGGCGGGGGCACCGACCCGGTTGCGCAGCACGACCGCCGAGACGAGGCAGATCGTCGTCAGCGACACGAGTGGCGGGATGATCGCCTCCGGCCGCCGCTCGAAGCCGAACACCGCCCCCTGGAGCACCCCGAGGGCATGGTAGGGCGACACCCAGCTCCAGCGGTCGATTTTCGGGTCGAGGCCCGCCGCCCGCTGCAGCCAGCGGAAGCCACCGGGCGGGGGCCGGCGCCGCGGGCGCGGTTGGACCAACGGCTCGAAGCCGTCGTCCGCTCCGACGGGGATTCCGATCGCGGAGGGCTGTTCGGCGGCCTCGGCCGCGATCAGGTCGGCGGTGGTGAGGGCCCCATGGGCGATCCAGCAGGCGGCCCAGGTCGCGAACCAGGCGAAGCTGGCGATCCGGCTCTCGATCGTCAGCGAGGAATAGGCCAGCGCCATCAGCACCGTGGGCAGGGCGAGGGTCAGGCTCGAGACGATGATCCGCAGGGGCAGATCCCACGTGGTGAGCACCACCTCGAGGCTGGGGCTGACGAGCACCCCCATCATCCACAGTGCCAGTGCCGGCAGCATGGTGATCGCCGCCACGAGGACCGCCAGCACGAGGAGCTTGCCGCGGATGTAGTCCCCCTCGCGCACCGGGCGCGTGAAGTAGACGAGCCATGCCTTGGCACGCAGATCGCGCGAGATGAGCGCCGGGGCGATCAGTCCGACGACGATCGCGAGGAGGACCGCCTGCGGCGCCCGCATGAAGGCCAGCAGGAGCCGTGACCAGACGGTGCGGCGGATCGCGTCGATCGACATCCCGCTTTCCGACGGGCGGCCGGCGAGGGTGTCGGCGAGGACGGTGCCGAGGGCGCCGGCGCTGTCGACCACCTGATCGAGGCGCAGCCGGGGCCGTGCGATCCCCAGCCGGCCGTCCTCGACCGCCTGCTCGAAGGCGAAGAACGCGATCGCGAACACGATGCACGGCGTCCAGGCGAAGAGCACGGCGCGGCGCAGCCAGCGGCTCGTCCAGGCCAGCCGGATGCCGGTCAGGGCGATCACGGCGACGGCCGAACCGGGGCCGAGGCGGCGGCCGGTCCAGGGGCGGTAGCCGACATCATGGAGTGGCAAGGTCGGCCTCCCGCAGCGCGGCCACGAACACCTCCTCGAGCGGGCGTCGGGCCGGCTCGAAGAGGCGGATCCGCGCTCCCACCGCCCGCGCCGTCGGCCAGACCGCCGCCAGCCGGTCAGGTTCGGTGCCCGCCACGAACAGCGCCCACCCGGCTTCGTCGCAGCCCTTGCGGGACGGGAGGCCGTGGGCGGCGAGCGCGGTCTGGAGGGCGTCGATGTCGCCTTCGGCCTCGAGACGGTATTCCGGCGACGGTGGCCGGGTGAGGTCGGCGATCGTCCCCTGCAGCCGGACGCGGCCCCGGCCGAGCACGAGCAGATCATCGCAGACCGCCGCGACGTCGGGCAGCACGTGGGTGGAGATGATCACCGTCTTGCCGTGGGTCCGGGCGAGCGTGGTCAGGCGGCCGAGCATCGCACGCCGCTCGATCGGGTCGAGGCCGTTGGTGGGTTCGTCGAGGATCACCAGCGCGGGATCGTGGACGATGGCGGCGGCGAACGCCACCTTCTGCCGCACCCCCACCGACAGGGTCTCCACCGGCCGGTAGCGCTCCTGCCCGGCGTCGCACCAGTCGAGCACCTCGTGGGCGCGCCGCAGCGCCTCGGTGCCGGGCAGACCGGAGAGGCGGGCGGCATAGCGGACCATCTCCACCCCCGAGAGGCCCGGGATCGAGCATTCGTCCTCGGGGACCACCCCGAGTTGCCGCCGCACGGCGTGCGGCTCGCGGTAGGGATCGATCCCGAACACGCGCACGCTGCCCGCCGTGAGCCGCACCAGGCCGAGGATCGACCGCACCAGCGTGCTCTTGCCGGCGCCATTGGGGCCCACCAACCCCGTGATGCCGGGCCGCACCCGGAACGACACGCCGTCGAGCACCCGGCGCAGGCCGTACTGTTTCACCACCCCGTCGACGACGATGGGCAGCGCCGTCGGGGGTAGGGTGGGTGACGCGAGGTCACCGGCAGCCGAATGGCGCATGGCGGCCGGTCACTCCTCCATCACTTCCGCTTCCTTGGTCTTCGCCAGGTCGCCGACCCGCGTCTCGAAGCGCTTGGTGAGCTCCTGCACCTCTTCCTTCGCGCTCTTGCAGTCGTCCTCGGTGAGGCCGCCGTCGGCCTGCTCGGTGTCGGCCGTCTTGTTGGCGTCGCGGCGCACGCTGCGGATCGCGACCCGGCCCTCCTCGGCCAGTTCCTTGATCCGCGCCGTCATCTTCCGGCGGACGTCGGTCGACAGGGCCGGCACGATGATACGGATCACGCGGCCGTCGCTCTGCGGGTTGAAGCCGAGTTCCGAGGCGCGGAGCGCCTTCTCGATGTCCTTGATCGTGCCCGGGTCGAAGGGGCGGACGACGATCTGGTTGGGCTCGGGGGCGCCGACGCTGGCGAGTGCCTTGATCGGGGTCGGCGAGCCGTAGACCTCGACCCGGAGCGAGTCGACGAGGCCGGGATTGGCTCGGCCGGTGCGGATCCCGGTCAGGGCATGGCGGAACACGTCCACCGCCTTCTCCATCCGCTCCTCGGCATCCAAGAGGATGTCATCGACCGGCATGCCGTTTTCCCCGGGGGTGGTTCGTCCGCGCCTCGGCTGCCGATTCTCGCCCGCCGCCGGAACCGGACGCAAGCGGCCGTCACGCGGCGGCGAAGGCCGCCAGCGAGAGTGGCGTGATTCCCGCGAACCGGGCGAAATCACGGTCTTCGGTGAGGAGCGTCGTCGCGCCGTGCTCCAGGCAGGCTGTTGACAAACAGCCTGCTGCACCTCATGGATGAGGTGCCGGGAGCGCAGCTTCCGTGAAAAGCGGAGCTTTTCGAGTGGCCAAAGGCCAGGGATGGACTTTGGCCACGGGCTGTCAGCAGGCGAAACACTCGACCCTCGCCTCGTGGCCCGGGATCCGTGACAGCCGCCGGTCGCATGTCACCAGGGGAGCCCCCGTCGCCTCGGCCAACACCAGATAGGCCGCGTCGTAGGCCGTGCAATTGCCGCGCAATTCCCAGATCCGGCGCAGGTATGGGCGATGGGCGTAGCGGGTGATCCTGAACGAGCTGAAATCAACCAGCGCCTGCTCGGCCCGTGGAGCAGTCAATTCCCGCGCGGCGACGAAGCGACGCAGGACATGAGCGACCTCGAGATCGACGAGGTGAGGGGCGATGATCGGCTCGCTTGCCGTCAGGACCCTGGCGAGGAGCCGCGGCTGCTGCGCCGCCCGCAGGACCAGTTCGAGAGCGGCTGATGCGTCGAGGACGATCATCGCCGCCCGCGTTCCTCCGCCACCGCCAACGCGGGAGAGGTGCGCAGCCTGACCTGGTCACGCGTCAGGAGCCGCGCCGTGAGCTCCTCTTCCGTGGGAAGCTCGGCGACGCGCTGCAATTCCGCGAGGAGAAAGTCGGTCAGCGGCCGGCCGCTGAGCGCTGCCCGCGCCTTGAGCAGGGCATGGAGCCGGTCGGGCACGTTGCGGATCTGGATCATCTTGGGCATGCTCATAGCATACGAGCATGTGCGAAGCATGTCGAGGCTGCGTCACCGGTGCCGACACGGGAGCGGCACAGGTGATCCCGGCCCCGCCACGCCGTCATTCTGTGGCGTGACGGTCGATCGCTTCAGCGAACGGGAGCCGAACATGATCCGCGGAATCCTGATGTCAGCGGCGGGGCTCGCGCGAGCATTCCGTGTCCAAAGACCATCCCTGGCCTTTGGCCACTCGAAACGCTGCGCTTTTCACGGGAGCTGCGCTCCCGGCACCTCATCCCTGAGGTGCTGCAGGCTGTTTGTCAACAGCCTGCTGGGGCTCTGGCTGCCGCTGGCCGCCGGTGCCGCCGAGCCCCCCCCGAACGTCGTCGTGATCCTCGCCGACGACCTCGGCTACGGCGACCTCGGCTGCTACGGCCACCCCTCGATCCGCACCCCGCACCTCGACAGGATGGCCGCCGAGGGGATGCGCTTCACCGATTTCTATTCGGCCGCGGAGGTCTGCACGCCGAGCCGCACGGCGCTGCTCACCGGCCGCTATCCGATCCGCAGCGGGATGTGCCACGACCGGTTCCGCGTCCTCCGCACGAAATCGACAGGCCACCTCCCCGACGACGAGACCACGCTGGCGGAGCTGCTCCGCGGCCGCGGCTATGCCACCGGCTGCTTCGGCAAGTGGCACCTCGGCAATTTCACCCTCAATCCCGCCGGTGCCCCGGCACGGCACGGGTTCGATGCGTTCGTCGGCCTCCCCCATTCCAACGACATGGATCCCGCCGGGCAGATTCCCCGCGGCGCGTCGGGATCGCCCGATCCGCGCCCCGAGTGGTGGAAGGCCGGGGTCTACCGTGGTGTCGGTGATGCGATCGAGGAGGTGGCCCGACCCGTCGACCAGACCACACTCACCGACCGCACCGTGGACGACGCCCTCGCCTTCATCGACGCCCAGGCAGCGCGGCCGTTTTTTCTCTACGTGCCGCTGTCGTTTCCCCACGTGCCCTTGTTCGCCTCCGCCGAGTTCCGGGGCCGGAGCCCGCGCGGGCTGTATGGCGACGTCGTCGCGGAGCTCGACGCCGGCGTGGGGCGGATCCTCGACCGGCTCCGGGAACGGGGGCTCGCCGAGCGCACGCTCGTCGTGTTCTCCAGCGACAACGGCCCCTGGCTGATCATGAATCAGCAGGGAGGGTCGGCCGGCTTGCTCCGCGACGGCAAGGGGAGCACGTGGGAGGGGGGGATGCGCGTGCCGGCGATCGCCTGGTGGCCGGGGAAGATCGCGGCGGGGCAGGTGCACCGCGGCGTGGCGACGATGCTCGATCTCTTTCCCACGGTGGCGGCGCTCGCCGGGGCGGCGCTGCCGGCCGACCGGCCGATCGACGGAATCGATCTGCGGAAGGCGCTCATGGCCAACGAGCCGGTGCCGCGCGAGGCGTTTTTCTACTACCGCGGCCAGCAGCTTTTCGCCGTCCGCAGCGGGCGCTGGAAGGCCCATCTCTCCACCCAGGGGGCCTACGGCGATCCGGCGCCTGTGCGCCACGATCCACCGCAGCTCTACGATCTCGACGTCGATCCCGGCGAGCGGTTCGACGTCGCCGCCGGGCATCCGGACGAGGCGGCCCGGCTCGTCGCCCTCGCCCGTGCCCATGAGGCGTCGTTCCAGCCCCCGCCGAGCCAGTTGGTCTCCACGACCGACGATCCGGCACTTCCCCCGCCGGTGAAACCGGGCGCGGCCGCAGGCATCCAGCGCCGTCTGCCGCCGGCCGCGCCGCCGCTGGCGGAGCTGGTGGCGAAGCTCGACGACGCCGGCCGGGGGGCATGGCAGGCGGTCCCCGGCAGGCTGGCGGATCTCCGCCAGCGCTTCGCGGCCCTGCCGCCGGGTGATCCGCAGGGGCGGGCCGAGGTCGAGGTGTTCCTCAAGGCGGTGGACTACGCGCTGTCGTGCGGCGAGTGGTGGGAGCCGGCGCACCTCGCCCGGGCGACGTGGGCCCTCGACGAGGCGGAGGGGCGGATCGCGGCCCTGGCCGACGGCAAAACCCCGTGGCGCACTCAGACTGGCCCGGTGGCCCTCGGCTTCCGTTCGGCGCTCGACGGCACCGTGCAGCCCTACGGGATCGTCGTGCCCGAGGGGCTCGATCCCGCCCGTCCGGCCCCGGTGTGGATCTGGCTCCACGGCCGCGGCGAGCGCGACACCGACCTCCATTTCCTCTGGCAGAAGGGCCGCAAGAGTGGCGAGTTTTTCCCGACCGACGCGATCGTGCTCATGCCCTTCGGGCGCTACTGCAACGGCTGGAAGGGCCCGGGCACGACCGACGTCTTCGAGGCCCTCGACGCCCTCGCCGCGGTGCGACCGATCGACCGCGACCGGGTCGTGCTCGCGGGGTTCTCGATGGGTGGCGCGGGGGCCTGGGGGATCGGCGCCCGGCGCACCGACCGGTTCTGTGCCATCCACGGCGGCGCCGGCTTCGTCGACACGGCGCGGTTCATGGGATTGAGCGCCACCGACGTGCCGCCGTGGGAAGCGCGTCTCTGGCTCCTCACCGACGTCCCGCCGGTGGTGCGGAACCTGCTCAACATCCCGGCGATCGCTTATTCCGGCGAGGTCGACCGGCAGCGGGCCGCCAGCGAGATCATGGTCGAGTCCCTCGCCGCCGAGGGCAGGGAACTCCCCCATGTGATCGGCGCCGGCATGGCCCACAAATACGACGAGCCCTCGAAGGCGGCGATCGCCACCTTCCTCGCCCCGGCGGTCGCCGCCGGTCGGCCGCGGAGCCCCGATCGGGTCCACTGGGCGGGGACGACGCTGGCCGACGGCGGGGCATGGTGGGTCGAGCCCTTGGCCCTCGGCGAGCACTGCGCGCCGGCGCGGATCGACGCCGTCCGTGACCGCGCCGCGGGACGTGCGGATCTCGGCATCACCACGGTCAACGTCACGGCGCTGCGGCTCGGCGAGATCACCGGCCCCTGCCGGCTCGAGATCGACGGCACGGCGCTCACGGTCGATCGGGCGGCCGACGGGCTGGTGCTCGCGCGCGTCGGTCTCGCGCCCGGCGGCGCCTGGGAGATCGTTTCCGGCGAGGCGCTCCCGCCGCGGCGCAAGCGCCCCGGCCTCACCGGACCGATCGACGATGCCTTCAACGCCCCGTTCATCGTCGTCGGCCCGACGGGCCCGGGGCTTCATCCGGAAATCGACGCGCGCGTGGCGGCGGAACTGGCCCACTTCCACAAGCGTTGGCACGACCTGTTCCGCGGCGAACTGCCGATCGTGGCGGCGGCGGAGGTGACTGCGGAGCAGCTGGCGACGAAGCACCTGGTGCTGTTTGGCGACCCGCGTTCCAATCCGCTGATCGCGCAGGTCCTCCCCGGACTGCCGCTGGGGTGGACGGAGCAGGAGGTGGTGTTCGCGCCGAAGACGGCCGCCGCGCGGGCCTTTCCGGCGGCGCGCCACCTGCCGGTGTTGATCCAGCCCAATCCGCTCGCGCCGCCGACGGCCGGGTCGCCGGGTCGGTATGTCGTCCTCAACAGCGGGATCACGTTCCGCGAGGAGGACGACAAGAGCAACGCCCTGCAGAACGCGCGGCTCCCCGACTGGGTGGTGATCGACCTGGCCACCCCCGCCGACGGCCTCGCGCCTGGCCGCGTCGTGGCGGCCGGCTTCTGCGACGAGGCGTGGAACGTCCGGCCCTTGCGCTGACAGCCCATGGCCAAAGTCCATCCATGGCCTTTGGCCACTCGAAAAGCTTTGCTTTTCACGGGAGTTGCGCTCCCGGCACCTCATCCGTGAGGTGCAGCAGGCTGTGTGGCCACAGCCTGCTGACAGCCCATGGCCAAAGTCCATCCATGGCCTTTGGCCACTCGAAAAGCGGCGCTTTTCACGGAAGCTGCGCTCCCGGCACCTCATCCGGGAGGTGCAGCAGGCTGTGTGGCCACAGCCTGCTGGCGGGCGCCGGCGATGGCGCCGGGTGCCGGGCGCCGGCCGCGGGCCGCTGTGACCCACCGTTCAGGAGTGCGCCCCTGCCCCGCGCCGATTCGTCCAGATTTTTCCTGATTCGTCACTTTGTGGCCGGACGTCGTTGACGGCCCCGCTGCGATCGATATGTTTCGCACATCGGTTCTGAAATCTCAGTTCTGGATCCGCTCCTGCAAGCACCCACCCGTCGCGCCGCACACCGGCTGCTGACGGCAATCTGACCGGCCTTTCTCGCGGAGCGAGTTTCCTCCGCGTGTCTGCCGGTGGTGCTGTGGATTTTCCTCGGGGTGAGTTTCCCGTGTGAA
>SXGQ01132452.1_pt1 | contig 13484 bp, 36 predicted proteins | sample 3178371 | NCBI WGS metagenome assembly SXGQ01 (sample SAMN11356859, study PRJNA531348) | freshwater metagenome | isolation source: freshwater sample F1-20 | place: China: Fuxian Lake, Yuxi | collected 2017-12-25
CAAAGCAGATGCTCTACCAGACTGAGCTAATATCCGAAATTAATTCTTTCCCCACTTGACTCTATTCCAAACTCTTTCGTTTGTATAGTGAGTAAGTAGGTACATTATATTCAAAGCGACTGTTAAAGACAACGCTTCACTGCCACCTAGACCAAATGCTAGGCCTAGGACAAAGACAATAAACAGTGACCACAATCTATATGTAATTGTCTTTACAGCTGATCTTACTTTACGGTCAAAGCCACCAAGATTGCCCCATTTAACTCTTGTCCACAATCTCTCGTGGATAATGAATGTCAAGGCACCGAGTGTTAATGACATCACAGCAAGACCAGCTGACATCTGTTGCTGACCTGTAAGTAAAAATGTAATGACAAATGTAAGGACAAACGTTGCTAACCTGTATGTGGCAGTTTTAGCTAAAGTTCTTGTATTAGTATCCATATTAACCTCATAAATGGTAGGACCTAGGAGAGTCGAACTCCTGACCAATAGCTTAAAAGTCTACTGCTCTACCAGCTGAGCTAAGGTCCCAAAGTTCAAAATGGCGACTCGGATGGGACTCGAACCCATGACCTCATGCGTGACAGGCATGTGAACTAACCAACTGTTCTACCGAGCCTATGTAATGGTAGCAGTGGTGTGATTCGAACACACGATCTTCACCGTATGAAGGTGCCGCATTAGCCGCTATGCTACACTGCCAAAAATGGTGGACAGGGCTAGGTTCGAACTAGCGTAGCCCGTAGGGCGATTGATTTACAGTCAATTGGATTTAACCACTCTCCCACCTGTCCAATAAAAATTCTTTCTTCACCGCTCGCCCACATCATTTGTAATCGTTTCTAGTTTATTCAGCCAAGCAGATTGTCCTTTCTTTGTGAAATCTACTGGCACTGAAATTTCTCGCATCTTCTCAATGCCGTCTGGAAGTTTTGTTGCTCCTTCGTGAGCAAGAACCCAAACGCATTTCATATCTGGAATCACTTCGCAGTTTCCATTTTGTAAGACACCGCCACATGGTCCATTGCGTAATTGCTTTGGACAATTCATGGGACAGACCATGCCTGTGGAACTCAATACACACTGTCCGCACATTTGACAATCAAACAAGAATCCCTTGATGACTTTTTCAGATGCGACAAAGACAGGCTCAACTCTTTGAAATCCTATCCAGCGAAGAATTGGATGAATCAAAACAAGAAATCTTTCTAAAAGATTGTAGATACGATTTAGAACACGAGCATGTCGCATCGACCATTCGCGCATTTTATACATGTTCTTTACCGCTTGCCCACATAAATTGGTACCAGTGGCCGGACTCGAACCGGCACGGCTAACGCCGACGGATTTTAAGTCCGTTATGTCTACCGATTCCATCACACTGGCATATAACTATAATAGCTATTTTTCTTTTCATAAAAAATTGGCCTGCCCGGAGAGATTCGAACTCCCGACCCACAGCTTAGAAGGCTGTTGCTCTATCCTACTGAGCTACGAGCAGATAAAGCTTAAAATTCCGAAAATCTTTTTAGTTTGTGCTTTCTATACCCACGCTTCTGAGCTTTCTTTCTATCAGTAAATGTAGATGGTTTATTCACCTTGTTTAGGTTTTTAGCTACAGGGTTACTTTTGATTAGAGCTGCCATAGAAATAACGATATTTGTCTATAATTTCTTTTAGATGATGGCTTTTGAGATGTTCCCCTGAAACATAAAGTACATCCTTATTGTCCCAGGTAACAGAAGCTATATTGCCATTTTCAAATACATGAAGAGTGTGTTTATCTTCATATACACGAGAGTAATAGTTATGGACTCCAATCCTGGAAGGAGTTGGGTTATTCTCTGAAAAATCTACTTTATAGTAATGAGCTTTCATTTTACTATTATATACCCTCTGATAATATAAGGCAAACTTCGGCTTGGATTCGAACCTTGTCCTAGTCTTGTCGATCTGCACTTCCCACAGTACTGACCGAAGTTTATTTTTTACTGGTTCATCTCCGATGTTCCGGTTACATCTTGATCCTACTTACACCCATCGCCATGCGACAAACCTTACACCAGTAGGTAGGGCGGGTAGCTTTATTTAGCACACTTGCTTCTTAGCTGCTCGAAGACTTTCCATCTTAAAAAAGTTCCTTTTCCATTTCTCATAAGAAAGAACTTTAGTGTTTAGATTCATCTTGAGGCCGGCTTCTTTAAACATCTTTTTAAGAGTCAATCCATACTGACGGCCGATAAAACAACTTACTAGTTCAACTAAACATTGACGAAAAGAAATATCATGGTGCATATGACCGGCACAGTGGGCAAGCTCATGAAGAATCACATATTGATTAAACCCTGTTCTAGGAGACAGAGTCATCTTACCATACCAGGCACGTCCAGATGTAGCCCCATATTTCATATTCTTCATTTGATCGGCGTTGATTCGGTTACTGAATTCTTTATTAACACCTTTCCATTTTTTGGTCTTAGTTACCTGATCAATATACTTCTGACATTCTTCTAGGTCTAAAAAAGTTCGCCAATCGCTATTGTCTTTAAGAAGCTTTTCAAACTCCCACTCTACTTTGTAAACCTTGGTACGAGATGAGTCTTTATTGGCTGTAGTGCCATTACGGTTGTAACGAGTCTGTTTAAGGTTCTTCTTTAAAGCATACTCTTCGTATTTAAGTCGCATGATTTGTTCATCATAGGCTTCCATAATTGAACACTCCTGGTGTATCACTGTCGAGGGAAAAATAGCACTCTTTAATATTAAATGTAGCTAAAGCGCGCTGGCAACCAATGCACGGTTTGGCCATACCTGTTACGTAGTGCCTGGAATACTCCTGAGGCTTTTTAACCCTAAGCACGTAAAGCTTGCACCGGCGTAAGAACTCTTCATCATATTCTTTAAGAGCATTTTTTATAGCATCGGTCTCTGCATGGAGGTAAATAGCATCTTCATGTCTAGAAAATCTAAGCATGAAAGGATGTGACTTCTTCATATTCACACCCACCGAAATAATTTCATTTCGATGCACCAGGCATGCGGCCAGGCGACAATTAGCTACTGGTTCAATAGCTTTAGCAATCGGCCACAAATATTGAAAATACTTGACGTGCTGATTGTAGGGGCTTACATCAATTGTCGTCACAGATGTTTACACTTACCGTGATACTTGTACCCGGTACAAGAGCACTTACCATTGTGCACTATATACTTGTCCCCTTTAGAACCTATCACTACTTTGGCCCCAGGGGGGATATCGTCATCAATAGTCCCCAGCGTGATAAACTTGCGATAGCTCTTAGAGAAGTTGAAACCGGATACAGGAATTAATTCTGTAGTACCCTGTTTAATATACCCTACCAACTTACCCCTACTATTAACATGGTAAGTATGGTTAGGGAACTTCCAATCAGTCACCTCTTGAAGAACTGATATCATACCTTATAGGTCCAAAGCTCGTTAATTTCTTCGTCGCTAAAATAATCTTGCAAGCTAAACGTACGACCATGCTCTGTAGCCATAATGTTCCAGGTTTCACCTGATTCTTGATCAATAAAAAACCTTACAGTACGAGGCCCGCGATTAATATCATCAAATCGAACTCTGACGTCTACAAAATCGTCGGTCTCTTTAATAACTGTGTAGTCCATATTAGTACTCTTCGTCCTCCTCGTCATAGTAATCATCTTCTTCCGGATCAGTTTCTATTGTAACATTGCCAATAGAAATAAGGCCACCGGCAGGCTCATAAGAAACGTAAAAATCATAGTCAAAGGTAATTTTTGCCCCATGACGATACTTTACAATATGCTCAGCATTTTCTGTATCGAGAATATCATCCCAAAGGACACATCCAATTAGACCTGCATCTACTGAGTACTGGTTACCCATTTGATCGTAGTAAGTCCCGTCACCATGGGCTGTTCTATAGTAAGCAAACTTAGTACCATCACTGGTCATCAGCTCACCCTCACAAGACTCATCATACCCATTAGGATACATCTTGTCAATAACGTCATCCCATTTTTCTTTCATCACGTAGCATAAATCGCCAACGTAATAAGTCCCTGCACGCATCATATATTAGGACCCCGTAATCAGAATGTAAGTATTAGGTTCAGTCTTACTCTTCCTAAACCCTTCGATAAACACATGATGGTAATCTTCTGAGTCCATCATCAATTGATTGCAGATACGGTACAGGTCAAGCCAGGTCTTACCCATGCCCTGAACTACAACACCCTCATACTTAAGAGTAGCGTCTTCTGGATAGCCGTGCTCGGCGTTACAGTCCGGGATCTGGACCTCGCCCTTCTCGTCAACAGCGATATCGTTAATGCACCAGATTGCCTTAAAGGCATTCACCGACTTAACACCAGACCAGTAGCTGTCAATTGCATTGGAAAGCTGATCAGCTTCACGAAAAGCCGGCTGTAGGGCATTGAACGCCGCTTCGATAGACTTTTCAATAGGGCTGCCATTATGCAACCGCTTGATCTGGTCTGAATAGTTATAGATATGACACAAAGCCGTATGGAGTTCGGTTAACTGCTGACGACTTAGATTCGCACCCTTGATCCACATATTAATATACACCCTTAAAGTTACGTATAGAACGATAGACCATGGCTCGAATTACCGGAACCATGTCGTTATCAATATCTAACGATTTGACAACTCTACTAACAACCATAGATACGTCAGAAGAGCCGATCTCTTCACAATCAGAGAACGCCCAATAGACCTCTTCATCGATGAAGTCGTGAACCTCATCGGAGAACACATCAACTTTCTTAACTTTCTTAATTTCCATACTACTATATTAGTCGAATCACTAGAATATGGCAACCCTAGTAAATAACCAATAGAATCAATAAGTTAGAGACCCTGAAAACGGCGGAAAAACGGGTGTTTTACGGATTTCCCCATTCTCCAGGTTTGCCATTGATGAAAAACTTGACAGTCTTGTTGTTATCCTGGAAGCTCACCTTCAAGGACTCCACATTTCCATTGGAATACTTACGTCCATCACGGTCGATGACCTCAAAGCGGGTGCAATCCATCAAAGTCACCCAATCGGCCCCTTGGAACAGACGGTTATGAATGTCCAAATACCCCGAATCCATCCCTACGACGTAGGCATCCATGCCAAACCCGAACACATCGTACAGCACCCACCGATAACTACCATGGTCGACCATATCTCCCTGTCGGATAAACTTGGTGACCTGGTAAAAGCTCTTCAATTTGTCTTCATATGACAATGTATCCCAGTATTTCTGACATTCACCCTCGTACTGGATGGACTGCTCTCGGAGAAGCTCACCTACGGAGTCCAAAGCCGTAAGAAGATCTTCATTCATAACAATTTTGTCTTGGTTGTTTTCCATTACTTCACCTTCTGGATGTATTTGGCGATATAGTAGTCGGCAATCTTAGCCCTGATCATCGACGGAATATCCCCGTAGGGGTCTTCCAGCAAGTAACAACACCCATCGCCCCAGGTGTTGTGTTTGACAAAGCGGGCAAAATCCTTCATATGCTTGGAATTGGAAGGGTCAAAGAGTACACGGGGTTTGGTAGCCAGTACCGAGTGACGGTACCGGAAATGGGCCTGGCCATTTTCCACCCTGCCCACCACCTGATCTACCAGATCCACTGATCTACCAAATCCAGCTTAAATACAGAACGACTGTACCCAGGAGAAACATTATTATAAGGGGTATCCATATGAATATCAGTTTAAGTAAAAATTTGACCATAGAGGATCGGATAGTTGGGTTAGCTCACTCCAGGCATCCGGTGGAGGCAACACATTACTGCTTGCCAGATCCTCTATGGGCAAAAAAATGATAGAGGTAATTACCCCAAATGGCAATACCTATAAGCCAGTAATATTCCATATCTATATAAAAAAGGCGTGGGCTACCATTGAAGGTTTGTGCTTGACCCTATCCCCACGCAACAGGGCTGCATTCCGTTAGACCTCATAATACTGTCACGATGTTACCCATACGGACAAACTCTTACATCGCCGTTTTTAGAGAACCCGGGGTTCTTCTAATACTCATCCATCACACCGCAGTGTTCATCAAAAATCTTCATACACCGTTCGTACATCCCTACCGTATCGATATACTCGGCGAAAGTGTCGTACTGACTATAACAATCAAAGGTAAAAGGATCCTGGTCCGGGTTCTTCTTTAACACCAAAGCCAGTCTTAAGGCTTCCTTCAACAACCCATCCTCATCCATACCCTGGATCTTAGTCTGGTACTTCACCACTTGTTTATCGTAGAACGTCTTAGACGTATCCACTCGTACATGCATTCCCATATAGTACCATTATACCGTAGGTCACGGAAAAAAGGCTACTCCTTTCTCGTAACCGTATAATCAAATCTATCGTCATCGGAGAGGACCCATTTAGATTGATCCTCCGCCGTCCATAGGTGGGTATTAATCTTACGATCAATCACCGACTGACCCGGTTTAGTCACAAAAGAGGGCTCAAACAACCGAACTCTATTATTAGGCTGGATGGCAAAATTACCATTATCCAACTTAATCATATGACCACATTTATGTTGCCCGGGTACCTCGCTAAAGGAGACATCGGGTATAGTTTTATCCTCATGGGCCCAGTCCATGGTAAACATATAAGTCCCATGGTGCCAGACCTTCTCCCTATCCAGATACCTCATCCTCTTATGCTGTAACATGTCAAATTGGGTGATAGAGATATAATGGCTAAAACAATCCCATAATACTAAATTGTAAAGGGTTTCGGCCGGCGCAGGAATCGTATGACAGAAAGCGTGGACCGGCATGCGAAACCAAAGCCCCTCGTCTTCCATGAGGAAATGAAATAGCGGGGGACGATGCGGTACCGACGCCACGCCGAATATAACCACCGGAATGTAGGTATCTGTTTTATCATTCCAATACGGCCTGTTCTGGAGGAAATTAGACCTCACATAACACTCTATGGGAGGTACTGATACGTTATTAAACGCCATATGTCGTATATAGGATAAAAGTTGTATTTTGGAGGGGGTAGTTGGCCAAAATTTTTTTTGGAAATTTTTTTTTAGACCCGGTATTCTAGAATTGGGAATACCCAGGATGAGACCGCGCGTATATCCCCGACCCCCTGGACCCTATATGTCAAGGGAAGTCCTGCCCTGTGTTATATAGAGAAAGCCTGGACAAGGTGGCCCCAGAACAGGCTCCACCCAGCCAGGCTAAACGCTAAGGCCTACTGGTTCTTATTAGAGGCCGGCGGCAATCGCACGATAACCGGCCGCTACGAGCGAGCTGGACGGGTTACCAATACGATACTTACGAGTCTGACGACCCTTGGTATCGGTGCGGGTGTTCAAATACACCGCATTGCCACGCTGACGAACAAGAGAAATAACCTTCGTCGGGGAAGCCACGCTAAAGCGGCTGGCGATCTGGGCCGCCGTCAGTTCCTGACCCTCGAGAAGAGCATTCTCAACCTTATCTACTTGACTAAACATAATATATACTTCCTATCTAAATTACCTTAACCACACTATGTAGTTAGGATCTATATAATATAGCTTTTCACGATTAAAGGCCACACTATATACATTCTTTGTGCTCCTGTTACCGGAGCGTTAATGGTTGGTGGGTCCTATTGGGATCGAACCAATGACCAACAGATTAAAAGTCTGCTGCTCTACCAACTGAGCTAAGAACCCTAAAATGGCTGGCGAACGTGGGCTCGAACCACGGACCCGGTGATTAACAGTCACCTGCTCTACCTGCTGAGCTATTCGCCAAAAAACCTTAAGCCGCTTTCGGGCTATGCTCAAACCCAAACACCGCCGCCTTATACTGCTGGTCCATGTCTGAGTCTACCACAAACACATCCCCTACCATGGACGATCGCAGGCCATAGATACGGCCCTTAAGGGGACCCTCCCATTCAGTCTGCTGCGTCTTATAGCAGACCACGTTAGGGTTACTATCGTTACCAATACGCCGGGACCAGGAGCCATCGGTGTTCTGGGTCCAACGATAGGCGTATTCCAGCCCATCCTCTACAGACATCCCTTCGGGGATCTTCACCGTCGCCACCCAATCCAGGGCATACGTACTAAAACCACGTTCATCGAGCTCATTCGTCAGCTCACGATGAAACACATCAATACAATGCATTAGGCAGCACCCTGGAGCTTGTTAATACGGGCCTGAAGCTTCAACACCTTGGCCTCACGCTTGGCCATCTTCGCCGCCTCACGCTCTTCCTTACGCTTCATACGCTCGGCCTTATAAAGGGCCTTCGCCTTCTGAGTCTCACTACGGAGATTCGAGATCTCCTCACGCACCACCAGAACCATCTTCTTGTACTGACGGAGCTCTTCGCGCTTCTTAGCCAGCGCCTCGGCATTTGTAACTACTGTCTTCATATTACCTATTATCGTGAGATCACGTGAAAACGGCAACCCTGTCAGATTCTCTATAAGAATCAATAAGTTACCGAATTCCACTAGTTTCCATATGGTAAATATAGCTGTTTTCTACGGTCTAATCCAGGCCAACTAAACGAATTTCCTTTAGTTGGCGGATATAAAAAAGTTGCCTATCTCTGTGGGAGCGCGCTTAGATCCCCTACCTCTACCCTATTCTTTACCTAATCCCCACGGGTATACCCTTTTCTACCCCAGTATTACCCCCTTTATCCCCCTCTATATTATTTCTTTTATTATTTTTTTTATTAAAAATACGATTTCAGTTCTTATCGTATATCCGTCTATTAGAATATAGGTCTAGGGAGCATCCCCTTCTCCCCATCTCATTTACTCATACTAACAATGAAACCTTAGTAGAATTAGTATATGTCTTCTCTACCCCGTGGTGGTTATAGATGGTAACCGTATAGGTAATGGCTTCTATGATATAGGGATTGATGAGTTTATCTTCTGCTTTAAGATACTTCGTATAGATAGTATACTGTTGTTGGGTGACTTCCGGGGTGGAATGTACCGGGTTAATCGCGTCTGACAATGGTCCCTCCGGTAGTAATAGCTACAATACAGATATACAATAAGAACAGGCTCACCACCGCCAGAAACCACCCCAGGGCAGTCCCGCGGTGAATAAACGATAGGTACGAAAACATAGTGACTAGGAAGAAATCCCAGAGGTTAGGGGCGATGGGACGGTCTTGATCAGAAGGATCTCTATCGGTTAGTTTGCGCTTCTTCTTCATTTGTTACTCCAGACCTCAACCCCGTTCCAGGTGAAGTCTTTGTTGTCTTTGTCCGGGGATACTTTAAATTTATCGGTCTTGGCGTACTCATGCCACTCCTTGCCCGTCATCTGGTACTCCCGGGCTGTACGATAACAATACCCTTTGAATACCGCTCTAGGGGGGAGAGTGGTGTGCTTCATACCTCTTTCTTTAACCCCTCCGGGGATAAGGTAAAGGTCCCATCCGAAGTCTTAAGCATCCATCCGTTAAAATATAGTATCTTGACCGATGTATTATTCTCTAGATACTCTTTGAGATCGGATAACGAACCCCATTGACGGGTTAAAATGTTAACGTTTTTGTTAGTCTTCATCGTTAGGCTCTACCAAATCTAAGACCTTATTGAGAATCTCATCGTGAATAATACTCATACACCGCCCCTCATCCTCGATGTTGTTGTCATAGCAGCGCTTGAGGCCAGCTTTCATCCCCTCATCAATGGCTTTGTCAAAGAGATGGGCTACGTTGATATTGATTTTCATACTTATTGAATGGTAGGTTGGTGGTGGGAAATAGGCTGAATCTCGTTTCTGGACTCGTACATATACTTGATAATGGCCGAGTAGTCATCGCCCGGCAGCAAGGTCTTGTATAAAGATAAAGTGGTTGAGGCTAGCATACCGGCAATGGCCAAAGGCTCTACCCCTTCTCCCAGATGCTTGTTAATCAACTGGAAGATATCTTGTTGAATACGGTTCAGTTCGTTATCACTACTCTTCATCGGCTTCTACCTTCTGGTAATGGGTCAGATTATAATGTGAGGCTCGGTACATAGCCTTCAACACTAAGTCCAAGGACTTGATCAGCTCTTTATGTTCGGAGATATCATGAGCCTTATCTACCTCAAAGAGGGCCAGCCCTACATCATTATATCTATCTTCCAGGTTACGCTCGACGGCTTTCTTAAGCTCTACTAGCTCAGATACAACAAGCTTATCGATCTCGTTCCAAGGAAGGGTGACTTGAATGGTCTTAAGCAGCCCGGACATGACCTAATACCGCTTTCTCGTTACTATCCATAGGAACATCAGGATAGAGCTTGACCAGGAGGGTGTTAATGGCGTCAACTGTTTCTTTAGCCTTGTAATAGTCTAGAGAGGTAGACATGCCTGCGGAGATCAAATCAGATATAACATGGGTTAGTTCTTTACGCTGCCATCGAAGCTCCTGGGCCACGATACGCTTAATAGTATCATGGGGAAGATCATGACGAGACAACACATCCAAATCTACCGTTACATTAAACATGACGCTCTCCAAAAGTCTTCATCCACGATGACACAGCCTGACGGGCTTCCTTTTGGGAAAGACCAAAGGCATTCTGCACATAGGGCGCAGCACCAAACATATTAGTACGACCGGATTCCCGGAGCCTATCTAAGAAGTTATAGATAACGTCTAGATCTAGATTTTCGAGTTTAATTTCAGTTTTCATTCTTGGATACCTTCATCCATTAGTTTAAATATACGTTGCACTTCATCGTAATCCCACTTACGCATCTCGGTGATGCCAGAGAGCTTCTCCGGTTCCCACCAGTTATGGAAGTAGTCTTCCGAACCTTTAATATTATCGATGATTCTCTGTTCTAAGGCAAGCGCCTGCTCCTCGGACTCTACCCAGACTGTTTTCATGATCTTGATGTCAGTAAAGGTCTTCGAGATGGGATATGGCTCATCGGGCCCGGCATACAGAAGTCTATCCATCGCGTCATGCGAGCGCGTAATCCCTACCTTATACACAGTATAAGGTTTACGATCAGTACGCTTAAGCTTGGCTAAGTAGACTTTAAACCTAGCCAATTTTCAACCCTTCCCCGGAGAGCATGTAATTGGTAGCAAACTTATCGATCTGATAAGGAGAGCGCATAAGGTCTAACCCCAACCTGGCTTTAATTTTAGTTTCTTTCTTGGCGTGCGACACTTCAATCAAATGAAGCATAGCATTGCGCTTGGTATCTAAATCCTTGCCGGAATAGACAGCCTGGAGTTCTTGAGTTAGATTTTTCATGCTGCTTTACCTTTCATTGCAATAGCTTTATATTTAAGAATGACACTAGCATCATTAAGCTTGTTGGATAAGTCTAGGAAGTCTTCCCTAGAGAGATTCTTCTCCATGGTCAACACCCAGGCTACACCTCTAACTAGATCGATCAGAGCTTCGTGCTCATGGTCTTTAACGAGAGAGTTATACATATCAACCCCATTCCTTAAAGTTAAATTGAGATTCATTCCATTCAAAGCCGGCGTTGTAAGCCTCGATCTCCTCGGCAGTCATATCCTGCTCTAGGACCTCCGGGCTTCGATGGGTGCCGCCTTGAAAGTAATGGGGTCGACGTCCACGACGGTAATAGCTATCAGCATGACCTCGATCAAACGGACCACCATGACGACGGTCATACTCATCTAACATCTTCTTAATCATCATTGTTCATCCTCATCAAAATAAGTCCCGTTACTCTCCCACTGGGCACAATAATTCATATAGTCCCAGTGTTCATCTATATCAGTATAACGATCAGCAAGCTCGTCGAAAGAACGTTGCATTAACTCCTCGTCAATGCGCTCAATTTGCATTTGCAAATCAAGCCAGTTCTCATATCTGCATCCACTACTGCTGCAAGTCTCCTTGAGCTCCTTAATTTGAGTAAGAAGCTCGCTAGTAGTCATCATCGCTATACTCATATATTTCATACTACTATATTAACCGAAACACACGGATATGGCAACCCCTCTAACTCATTGATTTTAAAGGAGTTTACCATATTGTAACTTATTGATTCTATTGAGGTTTTTAAAAGGGCGGATCTGGAAGTTCTTCCCAATCTTGCTTACCGTCCCAACTGGAATATCTGTTAGGTCTAGGACTATCAGTACGCTTGTGGAAATTAGGATTGTCACGAATGCTAGCTTCGAACGTTCTGAACAACTTGTCAAAACGATGCTGATACATTTCTGACATGCCCATTAGAATATTGAAGATCTGATCTTTTGATAGATCTGTTTCAAGCACAAACTCTTGAAGGTCTTTTAAATCGTCAACCACATTCCAGCATTTCATAATTTGCTGTTCATGTTCAAATCTATCGTACATTTAACGACTCCATTGATGATTACAATCCGGGCACGCCCAGGCGACAGTCATGTCTTTATCTCTATCGTAGATACCTATCTTACGACCGAACTTACCTTTCTCTCGAGTAGCTCCATACATTGCAGCTACCCTATCGGCTTCTGATTCAGATCCATATTCCTTTAAGAAATATTCCCATATTGGTTCACCATCAAGGTCAACCTTACAATTAGGGCAATAGCCGTGTTCGTTTTCCATGCTCATATATTATTTAGATTACAATTAAAAGGCTACACTTTCTCATCAAATCTGTCTTCAAAGTCGAACCACTCACAGATTTCATTCATGACTGCCCTCTCTATCTGCTCACGGAGGAAATCATCTTTAGGTTCATCTGTATGTTTATAAGCACGGTTAATCCCAACCATTACGCCAGTCTCAACACACTGAGCAATTAGATTGTACTCTTTAGCCTTCATCACTCATACTCCTTCGCATGTTCATCACATAGAGTGCGCAACCAACCATCGTCGCGAAGTTTGCCAGGAACACCACAAGTTTCGCAAGTCACTCCGCTCATGTATTCTGCCATGGCAACGACACCATCGATGTAATCGTCACCACCAGTATAATAAAATCTTAAAGTACCATACTTCTCTTTGACTTGTGTGGCAACAACTGGTGGCATTTTTGTACCATTGCGTCTGTTGTTATATTCACGATTTTGTATCATCGCACAAACAGCATCGATGATGTTATACCATCCATCGCCGCATTCAAATCCCCAACACATCGCGGTCGCGCGCATGTCACCATGACGATCACGAAAGATGTCAGGATACTTTACGCACAATGCTTCGTCGAGTTCCTTACGCATCACCTTCTCCATAATACTTTAGCACGGTCTTAAACGCATCAATGTGTCGCTTAATCTCGGCAATGTCTTTCTTCTTGTCGTTATGGAAAACAGCAATGCCTGTCCCAGCCTTGCGTTTCTCAAGATCATCTTGAAGACTCTCGACAAGACCTTTCATCGAACAAGTAGTAACCTTGTCAATCGTATCCCAATCGAGTTCAATTGTAATCTTCTTATTCATCCTTCAACTCCGAAATGTTGTTTAATCTTAC
>SXGQ01870886.1_pt1 | contig 13483 bp, 15 predicted proteins | sample 3178371 | NCBI WGS metagenome assembly SXGQ01 (sample SAMN11356859, study PRJNA531348) | freshwater metagenome | isolation source: freshwater sample F1-20 | place: China: Fuxian Lake, Yuxi | collected 2017-12-25
GTACGGCACCACCTCGTTTTCTTCGCAGTCAGCACGAAGCTGCTCCTGCGCCCGCCGACGCATGTCGGCCTCGTGGGCAAGATCCCGCTCCAGGGTGCCACCCTGCGCACGGAAGCGCATCGCGTAATACAGTGCGTTCATGTGAACTCTCCGGTTCTCGCAGCACATGCTGCCTAGAACGCTCCGTCCCGACAGGGAGCCCAGGGGGCGAACGAAACGCTCTAGGCAGGGGGCGAGTGTTTCCACCCCCTGCGATTCCACGGATACTGCCGTGGATCAGTTGCCGGTTTGAGGTACCGGTCAACCTGCCGCACGTCTTTCCGTGCGGGCCTACGCGTCAACGGTCTCTTACCGCCGATCACGTCGAGGAACTAAGCACTGGCACGCATCTGTCGCATCCTCTATGTCCTACCGAGCAGAGTCAACCCAGGTCGTAACTGCCTTCCAGCATAGGGCGAATCGTTTTGTGCGTTTTGCACTGGCTTAGTATCTTGTCACCGCATTTACTAGTAAACGCGGAAAGCTCCGGTGTAGCGGGGCACTTGCTAGGCACCCCTCCCGGTACTGAGTTGTTAAAGAGCTGGTGTTCGATACGATCTCCCACCGTCTTCACATTATAGGACAAGTGTGCATCCTTGTCAAGTCATTCATCACGGAATGTGTCAGTCAATAGCTCCCTTTTTACCGGCCCTTGTTTCAAGCATCTTCCGGGCTTTCAAGCTGACTACCTGCACGTTGTCATCAGACATAGGTTTCGTGTTGTCCTTCCGTGCAATGTGTGCCATACGAAGGTCCGTGGGGTTGTTGAACCGGTCATAGATCAGCGTCAGGCCCGTCACCGGGCACGCTTCCGGGAACAACAACTCGTTGCCATGCTTGATGAGCAGGCTCTCAGCCTTGAACCCCCCGTAGCTGGCAGGGGTGTTGGGGTTACGCACTACGTCCTTCGCGTAGGCACCGCTCTTGGCACGCTGCACCATCACACGCAGGTGGTTCCAGCGCGGGTCAGACTTGTATGCCTTGGAGACGGAACGGGTCTCGGCGCTGGCGCCCAGGGCACGCTGCACCACACGCGGGCCTACATCGAACAACTCAGCGACGATGGGCACGATCAGGGAGGGCTCTGCACCGGTGCGATGCACCAGCCGCTGCACGGCTTCACGCATGGAGTGGTCACGCATGACGCTCAGGGCACCGTAGTCCTGCATCTTGTCGAAGACGTCCAGATCGCGCTGCGCAAGGGCCAGCAGGCTCACGTCCACGGCCTCGGGGTCACCATTGGCACTACGCTTGGCTTGGAGGGCAGGGGTGTAGTACTCGGAGGGGGCGTAGCCACCGTGCAGGAAGTACAGCGAACCGGAGGGGTTGTGGGCACCGAAGCGGGGCACGGGTTTACCAGTAAACTTGCCGGAGGCGAAGAGCCAGCGGCCATCCTCGGAGAGGTTGACGTACTTGAGAACGTTGGAGGGGAGCACTGACTTCATGGTACTATGGGCAGGTGGTTGATGACGGGAGCGCTATACTACAGCACGCGAGTTACGCTGTCAATGCCCCTACAGTTCACTCAACTGTATATAGGGTTTGGGTCTTCCTATGAAATGGATTTGCCAGAAGGCTCAATTTACTGGTAAACCCTTTATACAATTTGGGCGGATGTACAGTACAAAGTTCGCTAAGTTTCCTCGTAAGTCCTTGATGTTCGATTTTCAGGAACTTGTAAGTCGTTGTTTAATCAGGGGAAATTGGGCAATGTTCGGGAAAGTGTTTAGATTCGGAAATATGAAGGGCCTAAACGGGAAAACATAACTTTAAAATATACCACAGTTCACTTCTCCCCCCTCTTCTGTCAATGTGAAGTCGGATTAAAAGAGGGTTTCCCTTACTTACCCTATTTATTTATTTTAAAAATATAAAGAACAACAGAACAAGCGCCGGTTTTTCTTTTGGAAACAACAACTTGCGTGTTCGCTGCTGCACCGAACAACCCGAACATCCAGAACAAGGGCCAGGACAGCGTGTTTACCAGTAAACGCTGCTCGCGTGCCCGCACCGCTGCTCGCGGACTCGTTTGCGGACCGGGTGTTTCGCCCCTGGGCGGCTGCGGGCGCTGGGCCTGGGCGGTTTACTGGTAAATTCGTGTGCCGCAGGCTCACGCCGCGTGGTGGGCTGGCGGTGCGGGCTTCGCTCGCGTACAGGCGCCGGGGTGCTCGCGTACTCGCGTGCCGCTCGCGTGCTCGTTGACATCCGGTCCCGACCGGGCACAAAAAAGCCCGCAGGGCGCGAACCCTGCGGGCTGTGTGACAAGCCCCGGCTTGCGCCGGGGTCTCGGGCCGTTACGCTTTGTTGCGGTCGATCAAGGCCAGGATCTTCTTGGCGCTGTCACGCGCCGCGTCGATGTCGTCGGTAGACCACGTCTTGAGACCCTGGACATTGGCGCACAGCGCCACGCATGCGAGCTTCCATCCTGCCGGGGTGTTCAGGCTCACGCCATCGTTCGCCGCCTTGGCGTTAGCCTCCGGCTTAGCCTTGCGGCCGGAGTCGGTCAGGGTAGGGAATTCCTCGGGAAACTTCCTGAACAACCCGGCAGGCGCCGGGAAGCCGCTGCCGCCGTCGTCTTCGCAAGCCTCCAGGGCCTTGCGGGCCGCAGCCGGGGTGGCCGCGAGGATGCGCTTCGCGTTGCTAGCGTAGCTGGCGCCGCCCGTGAGCTTGGCAAGCTCCGCGCCGAGGGCTTCGCCCTCGGCTTTCGCAACATCGGTCCCCATGGCTGCGAGGCGGAGGACCGCCGCTGTGAAGCGCTTGCTAAACCCGTCCATCTTGCCCTTGTGGGCGATGGCCGCGGTGGCCGCTGCAATCGCAGCCGCGCGCAATTCGGAGGGAGTGCCGGAGGTTTTGGTACGAGTAGCCATTGTGTCCACCTATCCTGGTTTGACACTCTAGGGTCCGCCTAGTCGGTATCGCATCGGGAATCGACGCGATAGACGGACTATAGCACTACAGGAAATCGCGTCAAGTAAACGGACGTTTACCAGTAAATCGCCAGCCTCGCCCCCCCACCCTACCCCGACCCCCCGCTGGCAGTTTGGAGTCCCGCGCGCTGTTTGCGCTGTATTTCGCACAAACGAAGACCAAAAACTGTGAAACTACAAATCCCCCATTAACACTATACAAATTAAGGGGCCACTATGAACTACAAAAACTAGAGGGCCACTAGAGACTACAAACTAAGGGGCCACTATGAACTACAAAAACTAGGAGCCACTATGAACTACAAACTAAGGGAGGAAGGGGGTAGGGGGTACCGAAATAGGAAACCACCCCCCAAAGGGGACCCAGAGAACCTACCCCGTCAATGGGACCCAAAGAACCGTGGTTGACGCGAGACTCCCCAGTGCAGTAGTATTGGGGAACGCCAAGGTGCGGCGCGGGAAGCCACCATCCATGATCGAAGCTCCACTCGACGATTTCATCCCCCTTCCGACCGGTGCAAAGACTCTGAGCACTGCCGAATACGCCACCCTTCGGGCCAAGGCTCAGGCTGCATGCCAGACCGCTTCCGTGCTGCTCGACGAGGGGTATGAGTCTGAACCCCCGCAGGCGCAAGCCCTGCGTCGCCAAGCGGCGGATGTGCTCAAGTACGTCAACGCAGGTCAGGCTGCTCCCACGCAGATCATGACCTCTCCGGAGGGTGCGCTCTACATCGACCGGATCCTGACGCAGTACGACATGGAGGTGGTGCGCGACGCCAAGCGCTTGCGCAACTACGTCACCAACAAGTTGATCTTGGAGACCGAGAACCCCGACGCCAAGACGCGCATGCGTGCTCTGGAACTGCTTGGGAAGGTCAGTGACGTGGGGCTGTTCACCGAGCGCACGGAGATCACCGTCAACAACCGGTCCACGGTCGAGCTTGAGAACACACTGCGGGACAAGCTGCGCCGCCTGATGGGCGCGGACACTGCAGAGGACGCCACCATCCTGGCTCCGCCCATCGAGACCACTGCTCCTATCGACGTTGATACAGCTTTGGCGGGGCTGGAGTGAGTACAACTCTGACCGTGCCGGAGATCCAGACCCTGATGGCAAACATCGGGAAGCTGACTCCTGCCGAGCAAGAACAGTTGATGAGCGTTGTGGAGGAGTTGGAGCGTCGAAAACATGCAAAAGCATGCAGAGACGACCTCCTAGCCTTCTGCCAGCACATGGATCCAACGTACATCGTTGCGACCCACCACAAAAAGCTCGCAGAACTGCTGACCAACATCGCCTACGGACACAAAGATCGCATCGCAGTGTCCATTCCACCCCGGCACGGGAAGTCCCACCAGATAAGTACGCTGTTTCCGGCGTGGTTTTTGGGTAAATTTCCCGACAAAAAGGTGCTGATGGTGTCCCACACAGGGGATTTGGCCGTAGATTTCGGTCGAAAAGTGCGAAATATCATCGCAGACCCGAAATATGCGTCCGTTTTCCCCGGAATCAGCCTCGCACAGGACTCAAAAAGTGCTGGAAGGTGGTCTACGAACCGTGGAGGCGAGTATTACGCCTGCGGTGTCGGCGCTGCCCTTGCTGGACGGGGTGCTGACCTGCTTTTGGTCGATGATCCACACTCGGAACAGGACCTTTTGGCAGGAAACTTCGAGGAACTTGAGAAAACGTATCAGTGGTTCGCCTTCGGCGCACGTACTCGTCTGATGTCAGGGGGCAGAATTGCAGTGGTTCATACCCGCTGGCACCAAGATGACCTGATTGGGCACCTCGTCAAGGACGGTGCCAACAATCCCAAGGCCGACCAGTACGAAGTCTTCGAGTTTCCGGCCATGTTGGAGACCGCCAGCGGTCTCAAGGCCCTCTGGCCTGAGAAGTTCGATCTGGAAGCCCTGGAGCGCACCAAGGCGTCGATGCCTGCGTACCAGTGGAACGCACAGTACATGCAGAACCCCACGGGTGAGCAGGGTGCGATCATCCAGCGGGACTGGTGGAGGCCGTGGAAGAAGGACTCTGCACCACAGTGCGAGTACCTGATCATGGTGCTGGACGCAGCGGCGGAGAAGAACAACCGTGCCGACTACACAGCGCTGCTGACGTTTGGTGTATTCAGTGACGACGAGCTTACCAAGGGCGAGCCGCATATCATCCTGCTGAACGCCATCAAGGTGCGTGTGGAGTTTCCTGAACTGAAAGATCTTGCCATCCGTGAATGGAAAGATTGGGAACCTGATTCGTTCATCGTTGAGAAGAAGTCCAGTGGTACGCCGCTGTATCAAGAGCTTCGTCGCTTGGGTATACCCGTGCAGGAGTTCACGCCACACAGGGGTACCGGGGACAAGGTTGCACGCATAAACGCCGTGGCCGACGTGATTCGCTCCGGTATGGTGTGGTACCCCGAGGGACGGCGGTGGGCTGAGGATGTGATCGAGGAGTGCGTGGCGTTCCCGTTCGGGTCCAACGACGACCAAGTGGACTGCGTATCCATGGCGCTTGCGCGGTTCCGCCAGGGTGGGTTCATCGGCCTGCCGTCCGACTATCAGGACTACACTCCAGCCGCCGCACGCCGCACGGCGTACTACTGACCCCCAACACTGCAATGACCGACTTCTCCGGTGCCAATCAGCTTATCGACCGCCTCACATGGCAGTTGAAGAACTCCGGTATGACCGGGGACGTGCGCCAAGCCGCGTTGGACATCCTCAAGAGCCGGGGGCATGTGAATGACAAAGGCGAACTCACCGAAGCAGGCAAAGCCCGCAACGCCATGACAGCCGAGGAGCGAGCCTTGGACCGTGCCAAACGTGCGGGGCGTACAGGGTCATTGACCTACAACCCCCAGACCAACCGTGTGACGCGTCGCTGAGAGCGACGTACTGGAGCCCACCATGGCAACAAATATCGACAAAGCCCTCCTTGCCAGCCCCACGCCGCTGATGGGACTTGCCAACGAACCTGCCATCGAGATTGAGATCGAGAACCCTGACAGCGTCACGGTCGGCGTAGACGGCCTGGAGATCACCCTGGAGCCTGGGAGTGACAGCCCGGAGGACTTCGATGCCAACCTCGCAGAGTTCATGGACGAGGGCGCACTGCAGACGCTGGCTGGGCAGTTGATCAGCGACGTCGATGAGGACCTGCAAGGGCGCAAAGACTGGGAGAGGACGTACTCCGAAGGGTTGAAGCTGCTGGGGCTCAAGGTCGAGGATCGCACCGAGCCGTGGTCGGGCGCCTGTGGGGTTTTCTCCCCCATCCTCACCGAGGCGGTGGTGCGGTTCCAGAGCGAGTCGATCACCGAGACGTTCCCGGCGCAGGGGCCGGTGAAGACCAACATCATCGGGAAGAAGACACGGGAGAAGGAGGACGCTGCGGCGCGTGTCAAGGACGACATGAACTACCAACTGACGGAAGTCATGACGGAGTATCGTCCGGAGCACGAGAAACTGCTGTGGAACCTGCCTATCGCTGGTTCGGCGTTCAAGAAGGTTTATTACGACCCAAGCCTGGAGCGGCAAGTGTCGGTGTTCATCCCGGCTGAGGATGTCATCCTGCCCTACGGTACGTCGGAACTGTCGTCGTGCCCACGGATTACGCACAGGATGCGTAAGAACAAGAACGACATCACCAAGCTGCAGGCAGCGAAGTTCTACCGGGACATAGACCTCCACGAGCCCGGGAAGGACATCACTGAGATCCAGAAGAGCAAGGACAACGAGACAGGGTTCTCCGCGTCCTACGATGACCGGTACCTCCTGCTTGAGGTGCACGTAGAGCTTGACCTGCCTGGGTTCGAAGACGAGGAAGACGGTGAGCCCACGGGCATTGCGCTGCCCTACGTCGTCACGATCCTGAAGGACACCCAGGAGATCCTGTCCATCCGCAGAAATTATCTGGAGGATGACCAGACGCGGCAGTCGCGCCAGCACTTCGTGCACTACCAGTACGTGCCCGGGTTCGGAAGCTACGGGTTCGGTCTGATCCACCTCATCGGAGGCGCGGCCAAGAGCGCTACGTCGCTGACCCGGCAACTGGTGGATGCGGGCACGCTGGCGAACCTGCCCGGGGGCCTGAAGAGCCGGGGCCTGCGCATCAAGGGTGACGACACTCCCATCGCTCCGGGCGAGTTCAGGGACGTGGACGTGCCCAGCGGGACGGTGCGTGACAACATCATGCCCCTGCCCTACAAGGAGCCCTCACAGACGCTCCTGGCCCTGCTGAACGGCATCGTGGACGAGGCTCGGCGGTTCGCAGCCACTGCGGACATGAAGGTCAGCGACATGAGCGCCCAGGCCCCGGTGGGTACCACCCTGGCCCTGCTGGAGCGGCAGTTGAAGATCATGAGTGCGGTCCAGGCGCGGATGCACTTCGCCATGAAGCAGGAGTTGAAGCTCCTGGCCGCAATCATCAGGGACTACACCGACGAGGACTACAGCTACGAGGCTGAGTCTCCCGAGGGCGCCCGGGCCAAGCGCAGCGACTACCGCTACACCGAGATCATCCCGGTGTCGGACCCGAACGCGGCCACCATGAGCCAGCGGCTGGTGCAGTATCAGGCGGCATTCCAGATGTCGCAGAGTGCGCCTCAGGTCTACAACATACCCCGGCTGCACCGGCAGATGCTTGAGGTGCTGGGAATCAAGAACGCCGACAAGCTCGTCGAACTGCCGGAAGACCGCAAGCCCACCGACCCGGTCACGGAGAACATGGACGTGCTTCGCATGAAGCCGCTGAAGGCGTTCGCGTACCAAGACCACGAGGCGCACATCGCCACGCACCAGTCGTTCATGCAGGACCCACGGATCGCTGCGGCTATCGGTCAGAACCCCGCTGCGCAACAGATGATGGCCGCGCTCATGGCGCACGTCGCAGAGCACACAGCGTTTGCATACAGGGCGCAGATCGAGATGCAGCTTGGGGTACCGCTGCCCGCCTTGGACGAGGACGATGAGGTGCCCATCAGCCCGAGTGACGAGAAGGCCATCGCGCCGCTGATCGCTGCCGCTGCACAGCGCACAATGATGCAGAACCAAGCGCAGGCTGCTCAGCAGCAGGCGCAACAGCAGGCGCAGGACCCGGAGATGCAGCTTAAGCAGGCTGAACTCCAGCTTAAGGAACGCGATAGCCAGCGCAAGGCTATGAACGATCAGTACGACTTCGAGCTTGGGAAAGCCCGCCTGGAGCTTGACCGCATGAAGACGCTGATCGATGTCAACAAAGGCAAGGAAGACCCCCAGCTTAAGGCCGCTATGGCGCAGCAGGAACTGACCCACAAGGAGCAGATCCACCGCCAGAAGATGCGCCAGCAGATGCAGAGCGACGCCATCAAGGCGCAACGTGAAGCTCAGAGAGCGGCGCAGCGGGCCGCGCAACCTAGCCCTGGGGTGAAGTGATGGAAGATACCAAGACTCTCGGAATCTTGCGCAAGAAGTTGCGCGAGCGTATGAATGACATCGCCGATACCGTCGCTGGTGGAGGCGCGAAAGATTTCGGTGAGTACCGGAATCTCTGCGGACAGATACACGGACTGGCTGTTGCAGAGCGTGAAATCCTTGATCTACAGTCTGCATTGGAGCAATCGGAAGATGAGTGAACTTATCCTGTCGGACGGGAAAAACGAGACCGTCCTGCCTGAAACTGATGGAGAAAAGGCACGGCAAGTACCCGACCCTGTCACGTACCACCTCTTGTGCATGCTTCCGGAGGCTGAAGAGTCCTTCGACAGCGGCATTCTCAAGTCCGGTCAGACGATGCACTTCGAGGAAGTGCTGTCGCCCGTGCTGTTCGTCGTGAAGATGGGTCCGGACTGCTACAAGGACCCCCTTCGGTTCCCCTCCGGCCCGTCCTGCAAGGTGGGCGATTTCATCCTTGTCCGCCCCAACAGCGGCACGCGGCTGAAGATTCACGGGCGGGAGTTCCGCATCATCAACGACGACAGCGTTGAGGCTGTCATTCAAGACCCGCGTGGTGTGCAGAGGGGATAAGCATGGACACCCAAGACAAAGATCCGTGGAAGCACCGATCCGCCGGCATGCGGTGTAAAACGTGCATGTGGTTTGCCGAAAAGTACACCGAGACACAGCCTGATGTGCGCGGGAATATCGGTCGCTGTCGGCGCCACGCGCCAAGCATGGGCGGATATCCGGTCGTGTTTGCCACTGACTGGTGCGGTGACCATCGTCTTGACGAGAACAAGATCTGAGGAGTAGGCAATGGACAGAGAAGAGTTCAAGTTCCCGGACGAAGTCCAGGTGAACACCAAGGAAGAGAAGGTCGATTTCGAGATCGAGGACAACGACACCGAGGTCGAGGTGGTGGACGACACCCCTGAGGTGGACCGTGGTCGCAAACCCCTGGATCGTCCGGTCAATGACCCCACCGACGATGAACTTCAGGACTACAGCGAGAAGGTGCGTTCGCGCATCAAGGAACTGACCCACGCCCGTCACGATGAACGACGGGCCAAGGAAGCCCTGGAGCGGCAGCACAACGAAGCCATCAGAGCCGCACAGGCGCTGGTCGATGAGAACAAGAAGCTCAAGGAGCAGTTGACCCAAGGGCAGACTGGGTTTATCTCCCAAGCGCAGAAGCTGGCGGAGGTGGAGGTCGAGAAGGCCAAAGCCGCGCTCAAGGCTGCACATGAGGCGGGGGATACCGAAGCCTTTGTGGACGCCCAGGCCAAGCTCAACGAAGCGGTCTTCAACCAACAACGCGTCAAGGCATTCAAGCCCCCCTTGCAAAGGGCGGCGGAACCTGATAACGTGTCGGCACAACAGGCCGCGCCTACGACACCGGTTCAGCAACCTGATGCCAAGTTTGTCGCTTGGAAGCAGAAGAACCCGTGGTTCGGTGAAGACGATGAGATGACGAGCTTGGCGTTCGGCCTGCACAACAAGCTCGCCAAAACTGGCATGACTCTCGGATCGGACGAGTACTACTCAGTCATCGACCGGAGGATGCGGCAAGTCTTCCCGGACAAATTCGAGTCCCCCGTGGACAGGTCGGAGACCCCGACCAGAAAACCCGCTACGGTTGTAGCGCCATCGAGCAGGGCAACGTCGGCCAAAAAAGTCGTGCTGACGCAGAGTCAACTGTCCACTGCCAAGCGACTTGGGCTCACCCCCCAACAATACGCACAAGCTGTTGCGGAACTGACGAGGAATGAGAATGCCTGAGACCCCACGGATCCCCCGCGAGTTTGAGACTCGCGCCAAGGCGGAGCGTCCCAAGACGTGGATGCCTGCTGAACTGTTGCCGGATCCCCCCAAGGATCCCAACTACGCGTACCGCTGGATTCGTGTCAGCACCTTGGGTACCGCCGACCCGAGGAACATCTCTTCCAAGATCCGCGAAGGCTGGGAACCTGTCAAGGTTGCAGATCATCCTGAGTACGCCCACCAGTGTGACGACAAGCCTCGTCTTCCTGGCAGCGTGGAGGTTGGTGGCCTGTTGCTTTGCCGAACCCCCAAAGAACTCGTTGATCAACGGAATGCCTTCTACCTCGGTCAGGCGACGGGGCAGATGGAGTCTGTGGACAACACCTTCATGCGCGAGAACGATCCCCGGATGCCGCTGTTCAAACAGCGTCGTTCCGAAGTGTCGTTCGGACGCGGTCAATGATTCAGGAGTCATAAATGGCTTACCCCACGATTGACAAGCCCTACGGGCTTGAGCCGGTCAACCTGAAGGGCGGTATCCCGTTCGCAGGTTCGACTCGCATGATCCCCATCGGCCAAGGCTACGCCACCAACATCTTCAACGGAGATGTGGTCGGCCTATCCAACGGCAACGCCATCATCACGCCTTACAACGCGGATACGCAGTCTGCGGCGGCGGCTGGTGACATTCTCGGTGTCTTCCTGGGCTGCGAATACAGCACCGGGGCTGGCCCGATCTTCGGCAAGCTGCGGCAGCAGTACTACCCGGCGAGCACCAACGCACCGAACGCGGTGGCCTACGTGCTGGACGACCCCAACGCGCTGTTCAAGGCGGCGGTGATTGCGCAACCGCAAGGCAGCGCCAACACCCAACTGAACACCGGCACGACCATCGGCTACATGTCGCCGTCGTTCCTCGGCACCAACGCCTTCCTGATCGCTGGCAACGGCGGTTCAACGGCAACCGGCAATTCGCTGGCTGGTGTTTCGGGTGGCAACCCCACGGTGTCCTCGTCGGTGGCTGGCAACATCCGCCAGACGGTCGGCACGGGTGCCGGTACCTCGCCCTGCCTGCGCGTGATCCAGCTTGTGCCGGATACCGCTGTCACGGTGGCCACTGCGCTGACTTCGTCGCCTTCAGCGGGTACGACCTTCACGGTCTCCTCCACCACGGGCATCGTTCCGGGCATGCAGTGCGTCATTGACGGCATCTCTGGCACGACGGCGGGTTCTCCTGGCAGCAACCTGACGGTCACGGGCGTGGTCACGTCCACCTCGACCATCACGGTCAGCGCCAGCGTCACGGCCACCAGCGGCGTTTCGGTCTCCTTCATCGGGTACCCCGAAGTGATCGTCGGCTGGAACTTCGGCTACCACTCGTACCTGCTCGCCGCTGGCGTCTGAGGAGTCTGAATCATGGCAATTTCTCGTGCACAGCTCCTTAAGGAGCTTCTCCCCGGTCTGAACGCTCTGTTCGGTCTGGAGTACAAGCGCTACGGCGAAGAGCACAAGGAGATCTACGAAACGGAGACCTCCGACCGCTCGTTTGAAGAGGAGACCAAGCTCTCCGGCTTCAGCGCTGCCCCGGTGAAGAACGAAGGCCAAGCCATCTCCTACGACAACGCGCAGGAAGCCTGGACCGCTCGTTACAACCACGAGACCATCGCTATGGGCTTCTCCATCACCGAAGAGGCGATGGAAGACAACCTGTACGACAGTCTGTCGGCGCGGTATACCAAGGCCCTTGCCCGGGCAATGGCCTACACCAAGCAGGTCAAGGCTGCTGCCATCCTGAACAACGGCTTCAATGCCGCCGTGACCTACGGCGACGGGCAGGCCCTGTTCAGCACCGCTCACCCGCTGGTGTCTGGTGGCACGAACAGCAACCGTCCCTCGACGGCTGCAGACCTGAACGAAACGTCCCTCGAAGCGGCTGTGATCCAGATCGCTGGTTGGACGGACGAGCGTGGTCTGCTCATCGCTGCCAAGCCCCGCAAGCTGATCGTGCCCCCGGCGCTCCAGTTCGTTGCTACGCGTCTGTTGGAGACCAACCTCCGTGTTGGCACCACCGACAACGACATCAACGCCCTGAAGAACAACGGGTCGGTGCCGGAAGGCTACACCATCAACCACTGGTTGACGGACACCAATGCGTGGTTCCTGACGACGGACGTTCCGAACGGTCTGAAGCACTTCGTGCGGGTGCCCCTGGCAACCAGCATGGACGCTGACTTTGACAGCGGGAACCAACGATACAAGGCGCGAGAGCGCTACAGCTTTGGGGTGTCGGACCCGCTAGGAGCGTTCGGAAGCCCTGGGGCTTGACACCTCACGGGTCGAAAACCACAAAGGGGCCTTGTGCCCCTTTTTTACTTTTGGGCTTGACACGGCCTCCTGATACGGGTAAATTCTCGGTATCAACACGGGAGGCACCATGGAGTTGGCAACACTACCTAAGACCCGAGCCGAGGCAATGGCCGCTGGGGCAAAGTACTACTTTACCGGAGAGCCATGTAAGCACGGGCACGTAGCCCCAAGGAAGACCAAGGGGTCCTGTCTTGACTGTCTGAAGGCCGAGTGGGAGGAGGGCAACAAGCGCCGAGCAGCGTACTTTGCAGCATATAACAAATCCGAAGCTGGGCAAGCGGCAAAACAGAGGTACTACGAAGCAAACAAAGAACGTGTGGCTGCTGCGGCTATCGCAAGGCCGGAAGAAGTTAAGAAGAAATACAGGGACAAGTGGGCGAAAGAAAATGTAGTAGTTATTCGTGCATTCACAAAAGCAAGACGGCGCAAACACCGTTTAGCTACGCCAAAATGGTTGACAGAGACGCAGTTTCGTCAAATAAGGATGCTGTATGAGCAGGCTATAAGTTTTACAAAGACTACCGGCGAAGCATACGTTGTAGACCACATCATTCCATTACAACACGAGTACGTTTGTGGGCTGCACGTACCTTGGAATCTTCGGGTTATCACACGCGAAGACAACTTGACGAAGTCCAACAAGCTCCCGTCTGAAGATCTGTACTTGGCTTGGCCGAAAGGCGCTTGACCCCGCACCCCCGGTGTGCTAGGCTTCGCCTAGACCGAGAACCATCACAGCCCGCCGACTGACTCGGCAGACCTCCCTCAAGGACGGCGGGTGCAGATTGAGGAAAAACCATGAGCTTCTCGACTTTCTCTGGTCCGCTCCGCGCGGGCACGCAACGCTACAACCCGGGGCGCAATACCGGCCTTGCGGTTCTCGGTCAATCGGCTGCGGTCACCTCCGCGGATGCCGCTGCTTCGGTGGCGTGCATCCTCCCCGCCGGTTCGCAGATCGTCAGCATCACGCTGCAGCA
>SXGQ01064958.1_pt1 | contig 13481 bp, 13 predicted proteins | sample 3178371 | NCBI WGS metagenome assembly SXGQ01 (sample SAMN11356859, study PRJNA531348) | freshwater metagenome | isolation source: freshwater sample F1-20 | place: China: Fuxian Lake, Yuxi | collected 2017-12-25
GGGGCCGAGCAGGGCGAAGAAGTCGCCTTCCTCCACTTCCAGGTCGATGCCCTTCAGGGCCTGGACGCCGTTCTTGTAAGTCTTGCTCAGGCCTTGCAGCGACAGGGCTTTCATGGATTGACTCGGTTGATCCTCAGACCGGCAAGCCTACTGAGCAGGGTCGCGGCCCGCAAGCACGGGGTGATGGTCTTGAGGGGGTGCAGCTACACCATTGGCTTCCGTTACCGCTTGCGAGTCATGGCATTGTGGGAATGCAGTAACTCCCGGCGCAAATTTCTCCTCTGGCTCAATAAAGAATTGTCGTCTCCATTCGCCTCGAATCCCGGGCAGAATACTTGAACATCGACTTTACCGGAGATCGATTGATGTCGCACCGAACTTCAGCTTGGTGTTTGCTGGCCGTCCTGACGAGTTGCTGGTGCGCAGCGTCGGCGCAGACCCCCGACGCAAGTCTGACTGCAGACCTGGTGGTGCTGCACAAGGTCAGAGTCGGAGCTGATCAGCCTGGCGATCTGGCTTTCCTCAATCTGGAATCCGGCAAGGTGGTGGCGCGGGTGCCGGTTGGCAGAGAACCCCACGAAGTGGCGGTCTCCTCTGATGGCAAGTACGCACTGGCCGCCAATACGGGCGCCAACAGCAATCCGGGCAATACTCTGTCACTGATAGACCTGGTCGCGCGCAAGGAGCTGCGCCGCATCAACCTGGGTGCGCTGCTCAGTCCGCATGGCGTCTGGTATCAGGGCGGCCGGTTCTACTTCACGGCCGAGGGTTCAAGGGCAATCGGCGCCTACGATCCCGAAACAGATCATGTGGTATGGATCATGGGCACCGGGCAGGACACCACCCATAACCTCGTCGTCAGCAAGGATGGCAAGCTGATCTTTACTGCCAATCGTGGATCGAACACCGAGACCATGCTGGAACTTGCCGGCGCGCCTCGGGCTTACAACGCCTGGCGCTCCACCATCATTCCCGTGTGTCGTTCACCGCAGGGGCTGGATTTGTCTCCGGATGGCAAGGAGTTGTGGGTAGGCTGCCGCGGTAGCAATGAGATGGCCATCATCAGCTCGACCGAAAAGAAAGTGACCGGCATGTTTCCGACCCGGACGGGCCAGCTGGCGCGCGTCCGGTTCACGCCGGATGGCAAGCGGGTGCTGGCAGCCGATCTGGGACGCGGCGAGCTTTCCATCTGGGACGCTGTAACGCGTGAGGAGGTGAAACGTTTCCAGCTGGGCAGCTATGCAGAAGGAATCCTGGTTACGCCTGATGGCAAACGCGCCTACATCGGCGTGACCACCGATGACAACATAGCTGAAATTGACCTGGAGAAGATGGTGGTCACGCGGCGCTTCCACACCGGTCAGGGGCCGGATGGCATGGCATGGATCGGGTTGCCATGAAATGTCTCTGTTCTTTGTTCGCGGGTTGACTCAGGCGCGGGATACCGCCCGGGACTTTGCAGCCGGATATGGGTCGAGTTTGCCGGGCTGCAATGATGCACCCGGGGACACACTTATTCCGTATTGCTCAGATGCAGAATGGCGCTGGGTTCCAGATCCTGCGCCATCAGTTGCGAGCCGAGCAGGCAGGCTAACTTGAAATGCCGGGCATCGCCGCTGCCGCCATAGCACAGCAGGTCATTCCAGAAATAAGGATGCTGAATCCAGCGCGGACCGAGCAGATGGACCTGCGTCTGTGACAGCTGGCGGCATTGCCACAGTTCCAGACGCGCAATCACCCGGGCGCAATCTTCCGACATGCCCAGCATGAAGCGGGCGTCGCGCGGACGCTGTTGCGCCAGATGCCAGGCGAAAAACAGCGCGCATTCCATGAAACCGCTGCGAATCTGTTCGGTGCTGTCCGACGCGGCAGATGCGCCATAGTGCTGGGCGTCTTCCTGCACGGTGCAACGCGTCAGCGCGCGCTGCCAGAGATCCGGGCGGTGCAGTGACAGGGAGAACAGGGCAAAGCTGCAGCACGCCATGCGCTCAATCCCCTCGGCAGAACATTGCGCCAGCCGGGCGTTTTGCGATGCGGACAGGCACGGCGTTGCGCGCCCCGTTCCGCTCCGGGCGGCGGTCGCCGCCAACCGCAGGAAATCGGCGTTCAAACGCAATAATTGTTGCTGATCCGCAGTGGGCGGCAGGGCGCCCGATGACGGGACGCCGGATGGATCGAACATGCTCCTGCTCCTTGTTCTTGCTGTGCCTGCATTGTCGTTGCCGGCATCGCCGGCAGCATGTTAGATAGTAAGCCAAGGAAAAGTCGCTGCGGCAAGACATCGACACAGGAAGACCGGTATCAGGAGCGTCTTGTGGAAGAACTACAACAAGCTGCCGGTGAAGCAGCGCGGTTTTCAGTGGCTGTGCGCATGCTCATGTTCGAGGCGCGCACCCGCACCATCCGGCTGGCCACCGGGTTATCCGATGAACAGATTCGCCGCCTGTTCCATCAGGGCAGCGCCCTGAACGGCAGCAGCCGGCATCGAGGCCGTTCGCCCAGCAACGCCCGGCAGTACACCCGCAGTCTGGCGGCGCAACTGGAGTCGTCCATTTTCTGCGGCGTGCTGGTCAGGCACGGTCTGCTCAAGGGACGTCGCCCGCGTCCCTGGCTGCATGACGGGTTGCAGTATGCCCAGCGTTTCTGCGATGCCTATGCCGAGTATCTGCGCATGGCGCATCACGACGCGCTGAACTTCGAGCAGTGCTGGTATCTGGCGCGCTGCCTGGCCGCGCGCCGCGAGCTGTATCTGCAGCACTGTCCGCGCTGCGCCAGCCACTTTGTGCGCGATACCTCCACGGTGTTGAAAGGTGAGTGTCCGTTGTGCCATCTGCGCGAACAGTCGGTTCAACAGCCCGGAATTTGATGAACAGCCTGTTTAGTTCATCCACTCTCCCTCCAAGAGAGGGACAGGGTGAGGGGGCGCGCCTGCCAGGGTCTGTTGACAATTGGCGGCGATGCGTCAATTGTCAACAGACCCTAGAATCCGGCGACTTCCTGCTGACAGCTTCATCATCATGCCCAGCCTGAGCCAACCCCAGCATTTCTACGCCGGCATCAGTTTCAACCGGCTGGCGGAACGTCGTCGCGATGCACAGTGGCTGGCCGAAGTATTGGCCGGTGGCGAGGTGTGTCTGCTGCCGCTCTGGCACGGCCGTTCACTGGTGTGTGGTGATGCCGGCGCACCCAGCATCGCGTTGCTGGAACACCGTGTGCTGAGTCACACGGTCACGGAACAGGAACTGGTATTTCTCGGCGAGTTTCGCGGCAGGTACTGTTTTGCCGTGGAGTTGCCGGGTGAGACGGCGCCGGTGCCGTGTGAATGCGGCGAGTTCCACGAGCTGCGCGTCGTCGGCGGCCAGATGGATCGCGACGAAGCCGGCTTGCTGGGGTACGCACGCGCGCTACTCATGTGGCGCGACAAACATCGCCATTGTGGACGCTGCGGCGCAGCCAATCTCAGCATCCATGCCGGCCACACGCTCAAGTGCAGCAACCCGGCCTGCGGTCAGACGCACTTCCCCCGCCTCGACCCGGCCCTCATCGTGCTGGCCACTGACGGCGAACGCGTACTGCTGGGCCGGCAGGCGCAGTGGCCCGCCGGGCGTTATTCCACCATTGCCGGGTATGTCGAGTGGGCGGAGAGTCTGGAAGAGGCCGTGGCGCGTGAGGTGCACGAGGAAACCGGCGTCCTGGTCGATGCAGTGACGTATCAGTCCTCGCAGCCCTGGCCGTTTCCCTCCTCGCTGATGCTGGGTTTCATGGCGCATGCCGCCAGCACCGATATCCAGTTGACCGACGGTGAACTGGAAGATGCGCGCTGGTTCAGCCGCGCGGATATTGCCGGCGGCATTGTGGCCTTGCCGCCGCAGCAGGCCATTTCGTTCAGGTTGATCGAAAGCTGGTACAACGCCGGCGCCGCACGACCCCTGCAAACCGAACCGGCAGTGCGCATTGCCGGATTCGCGCAGCCCGCCCGGTGATGGCAGGCGGTTTGTCGCCCGCAGCCGCATCGAGGTTTGTAGAATCCCCCCATGTGCCTACTTGTCATCGCCTGGAAAAACCATCCGCGTTACCGCCTGATTCTCGCCGGCAATCGTGATGAATTTCACGATCGCCCCGCTGCGCCGCTGAACTGGTGGCAGGACGATGCGCGCATCTTGGCGCCGCGCGATCTCAAGGCCAATGGCACGTGGCTGGGTGTGGCGCGTTCAGGTCGTTTTGGTGTGGTGACCAACTTCCGCGATCTGCAGGCGCCGGCCGAGTTCTCGCCGTCACGCGGCTCGCTGGTGCCGCGGTTTCTCACCGGTGCGACTTCGCCCAAGGAGTTTCTCGATGACCTGCGCGGCGCCGCGCCACGTTATTCAGGATTCAACCTGCTGGTGGGTGGTCCGCGCGCGTTGTATTACTTTTCCAATCGCGGCACGCCCACGCCGCAATCGCTGAAGCCCGGCATCTATGGAGTGTCCAATCACCTGCTGGATACGCCCTGGCCTAAACTCATGCGCACCCGTACCCGTTTCACTGACGCGCTCAAGCAGGCGGATGTCACGGCAGATTCACTGTTCGAGATGCTGGCAGATCGCGCTCGCACGCCCGATGCCGAACTGCCGCAGACCGGTCTGCCGCTGGACTGGGAACGCACGGTGTCGGCGCCGTTCATCGTCAACGAACGCTACGGCACGCGCAGTTCCTACGTGCTGCTGGTGGAACGCACGGGCCGTACCGTGCTGCATGAACGCCGGTTCGATCCCGAGGGTGTGCAGACCGGTGTGACCCGTTTTGAATTCAAGAGCGCCGACATCCCCGAGCAGTGGTACGCCGCCGAAGATCCCGACGATCCCATCGCCAGCGAACCGGTGTCGGGCTTCGATACCTCGCCGGAGTAAGCGTTGCGCTTTCTGGCTGCCGTCATCTGTCTGTGTATCAGCGCCCTGGCGCAGGCGGGTGTGGCTATCGAAGTGGAAATCGATGGCGGCACGGCGCAGATGCACGACAACGTGCACGCCTTCCTCAGTCTCAGCCGTTACACCAGGCGCAGCGATCTGCAGGCCGACACCCTGGAACGTCTGGCGGCACGCATTCCCCTTGAAGCAGGCAGGGCACTGGAGCCACTGGGTTACTACGAATCCGAAATTACCTATCAGCTACGGCAAACCAACGCCGGGAAGAACGATTGGGAAGCACGCATCAACATCGTGCCCGGACGCGCAGTGCGTCTGTCTGAAGTGACTGTCAATGTAGTCGGTGAAGGCAAGGACGATGCGCGGGTGGCGAAGGAACTGGCGAGAAATCTGCTGCGGCCCGGCCAGCGTCTCGATCACGGCACTTACGAGGTTGTGAAGAACAACCTGATGCGCGCTGCCACCAGCAGTGGTTATCTGGATACACGCTGGCAAAAAAGCGATCTGCTGATCGACAAGGAGGAACGTCGCGCCTACGTCACGCTGGAGCTGGACACCGGTGCGCGTTATTACTTCGGTGCAGTCAGCATCGAGCAGGACGTGATCGATGCGGACAAGATGCAACGCCTGCTGCGCATGAAACAGGGCGACCCCTACGATCTGGATCTGCTGCTGCAAACCCAGTACGTGCTGGATGACACCATGTATTTCTCCCCGGCTGAAGTGGAAAGCGGTGCGCGCGATCCCGCGACCCACACGGTGCCCATCAAGGTCACGGCCAAGCCGAATCGCAAGAACAGTTACGCCATCGCTGCCGGTTACGGCACCGATACGCAGGTACGCGGCACATTGACCTGGGACCGGCGCCTGGTGAATCGCGCCGGGCATCGCGCCAAACTGGAGCTCACCGGTTCGGCCATCGGTCATGAGGCCAGTCTGCGCTACGTGATTCCGGTGCGCGATGTCGCGCTGGAGAAACTTGAGTTCACCCTGTCGGATACCAAGGAAGAACTGGCCGATGCCATCAGCTATCGCCAGGAGTTCACGCCCGGCTTCACCCAGGCGCTGGGCTCGTGGCAGCGCGTGTTGTTCGTGAAGCTGTCGCAGGAGCGCTCGGTGTATCCCGACCGCAAAGACAAGACCTTCCTGATCATCCCCGGCATCAGCTATTCGACCTTGCCCGGCTACATTCTGGGCCAGGATGAACGTCGCTATTCGCTGTATGCCGAATTGAACGGTTCGCCCAGTTCACTGGGCTCGGGCGCGTCGTTCGTGCAGCTGCTGGTGCAGGGTGAACGCATTTTCGATCTGGGCGAGTTGTGGCACCTGCGCCTGCGTGGTTCCTTCGGCACCAGCTGGCTGCCCAGCGCGGACTTCAGCGAACTGCCGGTGTCGGTGCGGTTTTTCGCCGGTGGCGACAACAGCGTGCGCGGCTTTGGCCTCAATGAATTGTCGCCGCTGGATGCGAATGGCCAGCGGGTGGGTGCGCGGCATCTGATGGTGGGCGCCGCGGAGATCGAGCGCGACCTGCCGAAAAATCTGCGCCTGGCGGTGTTCTATGACATCGGCAATGCCATCGACAATTTCGGCGATGAACTGGAACAATCCGCCGGCATTGGTTTGCGCTGGCACATTTCGGTAGCCAGTCTGGGTCTGGATGTGGCGCAGCCCCTGACCGAGAGAGGTCGTTCGCCGCGTCTGCATCTGCACATTTCAACGTTGTTCTGACAACGCCATGCGCAAAACCCTACGCATCACCCTGCTGATCCTGCTGTTGCTGCTGAGTGCAGCCAGCATCGGCATCGGGTGGCTGTGTTACACCGCATCGGGTCTGCAGTTCGCGCTGCTGCAACTGAATCACGTGCCGAATCTCGATGTTCAGGTGACAGGCGTCAGCGGCCGGCTGGCCGGACCGCTGCAGGTGCAGCGCATCCGCCTGGATCATGAACGTGTGCTGATCGAGATCGAACAGCTGGAGGTGGATTTCACGCCGGCTTTCCTGCTCAGCGGCCTGATCGAAATCAACCGCCTGCAGGTTGCAGCGGTCAAGGCCACACTGAAACCGCGTCTGCAGGCAACGCCCGAAAAACCGATTCGCTTTCTGCCTGTGTTCCTGCGCATCAGTGTCGATGAACTGGTGTTGCAACGTGCCGAATATCAACACGCCAATGGCTACACCATCGTGGCCGAGCCATTGCTTGCCGGCGCCGAACTGTCGCGTACTGAACTGGAAGTCACCGGACTCGATGCCGCGACCCGCGACTATGACGCAAAAGGCGGTGTCACCCTGGAATCGGACGAGGCGCTGACCTTGCTGGCCGACCTGGATGCGGTGTATCGCATCAGCAATGGCCCGGTGCTGCGTGGTCTGGTGAAAGCCAGTGGTCCGGTCACGGGCGCGGTGCGTGAACTCAAGCTGGATGCGCAGCTGCGCGAACCGCATGAAGCAGTGATCGCCGGGGTACTGGCGTTTCCCGATGCCGGCTGGTCGCTGCAGGGTGATGCCACGGCGCAGCAGGTGTTGCTGGACGCCTGGTGGTCGCAACCGGCATTCAGTCTCAACCGGCTTGCAACCCATTTTGAGTTGAGCAACGACGGCATGCGTTACACCGGCACCGTGGTGGTGCCGCAGTGGAGTTCCGCACAGCTGCAGTTCGCCGCCGCCACCCGTTATGCGCAACGCGTGTTCACCATGGATCGCGTCGATATCTCCGTGCCGGCCACCGGTGTGCGCGTCACTGCCAATGGCAGCATCACACTCAACACCGGCCGCAAGCCGCTGGTGGACATGCAGGGCAACTGGCAACGCCTGCGCTGGCCGTTGCACGCCAATGACACAGCTGCTTACTTTGTCAGCCCGCTGGGCCAGATGACCTTGCGCGGCGAACAGCCTTATGCGGTGACGGTAAGCGGCGATGTAATTACACCGCAGTGGCCGTTGAGCACGGTGCGCGCCAGCGGCGAGCTGCGTACCGGCGAAGTACAGATCAGGGATTTCCTGGCCAACACTTTGCAGGGGCGCGCAACGGGGTCGGCCGTGATCGGCTTTGCTGCGCCACGCAACTGGCAGTTCAGATTGCAGGGCGTCAATCTCAACCCGGCGCAGGTGCAGCCAGCATGGCCGGGATTGCTCAACATCAACGCCACAGGCAGCGGACGCGGCTTTGACAAACAGGCGCTGTTCGATGTGCAGCTGCAGTCGTTGACCGGTACGGTGCGTAATCAGTCCATCAAGGCAGTCGGCCGACTGCAGCGTGATAACACGCGCTGGATAGCGGATGGAGTCGATGCGCAGTGGGGCCGTGCCCACCTGACCGCGCAGGGCGTGGTCGGTCCGCAGAACAATCTCAGCTTCACGCTCAATGCACCGCAGTTGCAGCAGCTGCATCCGGATGTGGCGGGCGATGTGACTCTCAGCGGCCAGTTCAGCGGTCCGTCCGATACGCCGTTGCTCAACGTGCGCGGCCAGTCGGCGAAGCTGTCCTATGCGGGCTGGGAAGCGCAGACATTGAACCTGGATACACGTATTGATGTCACCGACGGCAGCGACTCGCATCTTGAGCTCACCGCCGCTAGTTTCATGAGCGGTCGCAATGGCCTGAAGAATGTGCTGCTCAAGGGCGATGGCCGCATGATCGGCCATGAGCTGAGTCTGGAAGGAACACCGATGAATGCATGGCTGCCGGATGATCTGCGCTTGCGCATCCATACCGGCGCAGCATATGAAAATGCAGAGTGGCATGGCGTGCTCGACACCCTGCAGGTCGTGGATGGCCGGCAGAACCAGCGTGTGGCATTGCAGGCAAATACCCCGTGGCGTGTCTCATCGACAGTGGCGCAACTGCAGGCGCTGTGTGTGGCGGTCGATGACGGCCGTGCCTGTGGCCACATGGACTGGCAGCGTGATGACCGCAATCAGCAGAGCTGGAATGCGCATGCCGATGTGCAGGGGCTGCCGCTGTGGATCAGCAACGCGGCGCTTGCGGCGGATACGCGCCTGCAGACCAGAGTCAATGGCCGGCTGGACTTCTCCGCCTCGCCCACCCAGCCATGGCAGGGCAGCGCCGAACTGCATCTGGCGGACGCCAGCATTCGCTACCAGTCTGTGACCAATCGTGAAGTGACGCTGCCGATCACGCAGGGTGAATGGCGACTGGACGCCGATGCCTTTGCAGTGCAAAGCACCGCCGATCTGCGCCTCGGTGAACAGACAGTGATCAGTCTGACGGCGAACCTCGATCGCAGCATCGGTGAAGGCCTCGACAGCTGGCCGCTCGGTGGTGTGCTGACGCTCAGCAGCAGCGACGCCAAACTGATTCCCGTGTTTGTCAGTGAGGTGGATCGCGCCGATGGCACGCTGGCAACCGTGTTGCAGTTGTCCGGCACCGCGACCCGGCCGCGTTTTGCCGGCACCATGCGCCTGCTGGATGGCGAGCTGGATTTCTATCAACTCAACCTCGCGCTGCGCAGTCTGCAGTTCGATGCTCAGGTGGACACCGATCAGGTGCAGTTCATCGCAAAAGCCAATGCCGGTGAAGGGCTGCTCAATGCCAGCGGCAATCTCAACTGGCGCGAAGCACAGCTGGCCGGCGCACTGCAACTCAAGGGCGAACGTCTGCTGGTGGCGGACCTGCCCGAGTATCGGGTGTTTGCGTCGCCGGATCTGCGCTTCGACATCAAGGGCCGGAACGTCAGCGTGAAAGGCGAGGTGCTGATTCCCGAAGCGCAGCTGCAGCCCGAAGAAGTGAGCGGCGCAGTACAGCCTTCCGCCGATGCGCGCTTCAAGAGCGACGAGGTATTCGATGGCAAGCGCAGCAACTGGGTGATCGACAGTGATGTCACCATTCGTCTGGGCGACAAGGTGAATTTCGACGGGCTGGGTCTGCAGGGCCAACTGGGCGGCGCAGTGAATACGCGGCTGCACACCGGCGATGCGGCGCTGGGCAATGGTGAGCTCAGCGTCAGCAACGGTCGTTATGAGATTTATGGACAGGAACTGGACATCAAGCGTGGTCGGCTGATTTTCGACAGCACCCCGCTGGGCGATCCGGGCCTGGACATTCAGGCCGAACGCAGAATCAACGACACCACCGTCGGTGTAAATGTGCGTGGTGTGTTGCGCGCGCCGCGCCTGCAGTTCTATTCCGATCCCTCCATGTCGCAGACACAGATCGTGTCGTACCTGCTGATCGGCAAACCGCTGGATGAACTGCAGAGCGGTGAGGCCTCTACCGTGCGTTCCGCCAGCAATTCGCTGGCGGTTGCCGGGGGCGGTTATCTGGCCGCGCAGCTGGGCAGGCGCATAGGCCTGGAGCAGGTAGGCGTGGAAACCGACGCCAACAATCAAAGCGCGCTGGTGCTGGGCAAATTCCTGTCGCCACGCCTGTTCGTCAGCTATGGCATTTCACTTACCGAAGCCATCAACACCGTGAAGCTGCGCTACACCCTGAGCGATCGCTGGACCGTCAAGATGGAAGCCGGCGAAGCCCGCAGCGCCGATGTGGAGTTCAAGATTGAGCGTTGATCCCTTCTCCCGCTGGCGGGAGAAGGTGGCCCGCAGGGCCGGATGAGGGCGCGCGCCATGTCCGGCACCCATCGTCTGTTCTTTGCCCTCTGGCCCACCGAGTCGCTGCGTGCACAGCTGATCGGGCGCAGGGCCAATCTGATCAGCGACCTGCCCTGTCATCCGGTAACCCCTGACAACCTGCATGTCACGCTGGCCTTCATCGGCTCGGTTCCCGCGCACCATCTGCCTGCACTTATTGATGTAGGTCGCGGGGTCACCCTGACGCCCTGCGAACTGGTGTTCGACCAGTGGGCCGTCTGGAAACAGGCGGGCGTGCTGGTATTGGCCGCATCCACAACCCCGCCGGCCCTGCAGCAGTTCGTCACCGGGTTGCACTTCTGCCTGACTGCAGCGGGCTTCAAGCTCGATACCCGACCGTATCAGCCGCATGTGACCCTGGCGCGCAAGGTGCGCACTCTACGTGAGGGACAGATCGTGCCGCTGCACTGGCTGGTCCGGGATTTCGTGCTGGTGGAATCGCTGTCCACCACCGCGGGTGTGCAGTACCGGGTGCTGGCGACATTCACCTCCTGACGGGCAAACGTTCTACACTCCGGCAATAAAGTCCGATTTCCTGAACAAGCGATGATGAAAAAACCAACCATGTACCGGCTGCCCAGAATCCTCGCCTGCCTCATGTTCTGCATCGGTGTGCACTCTGCACAGGCCGCCGAGAACAATCTCAGCACCGAAGCCATCATCAACCTGCCGGCAGCCGATGCCTGGCTGCTGTTCACCAGCGAAGACGGCCTGAAGTCCATGGGCTACACCCAGGCGAAAGTGGCGGCACAACTGGGCGGCCCGCTGGAGGTCAGCGGCGGCGCCGTGCCGCTCACCGGGGTGTCGGGCGAAATCATCAGCCTCGATCCCGAACACATGTTGTCCTTCAAACCCGCCGGCGCCGGCAGCAACGAACAATGGACCGTGCTCTACTTCACCGCCATGGGCACGCAGATGACCCAACTGCGCTGGCTGGATTTCTTTCCCGAGCCGCAACGTGCTGCAGCCACTGCCCGCCAGCAGCAGGTGCGTCAGTTGTTCGATCAATTGATTCGCCGCTTTGCGCCGGAGTGCGAGTTGTGCAAGCTGGAGCGGGAGAGCGCAAAGTAGATGCCGGAGGTTGAGTGTGGGCGCCTGCCGAGACTGCTTGGGGTGTTGGTTACCGGGAACGCCGTGAATCCTTCCCTGGAGGCTCCGGGCTCGGCTTCCTGTCTCGCACGCTCCCGGTAACCAACACCCCAAGCAATCTCGGCTGATGCAATGCGCAATGTTTTCTTGCAAGACGGCGAGGCATGTAACTACAGGTTGGGCGATACCCGTGGCGCTACCAAGTTGGGTTGAACTAAAAGAGGGTCAGGCTTGCCCGTTGTGCAAGCCACGACCTGATGTGAACGAATTCCACTACCTTGTGTGCGGCTTGTCGGTATCTTCCCTCTACTTATCCCGCAACCAGGTATATCGAGGCACCTGTGCTGTTGTTTACGATCCGGGCCATGTGACCCAGTTGCACGAACTGTCGCGGGACCATCTTCAGCGCTATTCGACCGACATATGGGTGGCGGAAAGCGCTGTAAGTCTGGCGCTGCAGCCGGACCATATGAACGTCGAAACCTTGGGTAATACTGTTCCTCATCTACACACGCACATCATTCCGCGTTATCGCTCGGATCCGAGATGGGGTCGCCCAATCTGGACCAACACTCGCGGGGAAATGTCCAGTGTTATGGCCAGCGATGCTGAGTGCGAAGTGCTGGCAGAGACGTTGAGGAAGAATATCGCAAGTATTGCCGATACTTTGAATGGTGCATAAGTCACGGCGACTCGCGCGCAGGATTTGTTGGAGAAAAGTCGCGTTCAAAGTATTTGTCGGTGCGGGTATCAAGCAGTCATGCGCCCAACAATTTTTCGCACCCACGGCGACACAACAGTTACTGTCGGAAAGGCAACGGGCCATGTGGTCAGGCAACTTTTGAGCCATTGCGTGGCAAGCCCCGAGTGGAGTCCTTGCGTGGTGACGAGCACGAAGGCAGAAACAATGGCGACCATGATGGCCGAGAGCAGGGTGCCAAACAGGAGTGGTGCAAAACGAGCTGGGATACGCATTCAAATCTCCGAAAGTGATTGATTGATCAAGTGTGGGTCGCTGCAAAAAGCTCAGAACGAGTACCAAGATCTTCTCCAGCTGCTTGCCTTCAATCGGCACTGGGGGCAGAGTGCCACTTCAAGTCAACTTGAGGTCAAGAGGGTGCGTGATCTGGACATTGCTGAAGTGGCCAACCGTTCCGGGGTATCGGCCTCAACGCTGCGCTTTTATGAAGAAAAGGGATTGATTGCTTCGGTCGGCAGGCGCGGGCTGCGCCGACTGTTTGATGCGGCTGTGCTGGAGCGGCTGGCGTTGGTCGCGCTGGGACAATCTGCAGGATTTTCACTCGATGAGATTGCGCACATGTTTGCACCCGACGGACGGCCGCAGATCAACCGGCGGATGCTGGCGGACAAAGCGCAGGAACTGGATCGAACCATCCGCAAGCTGAGCGCCATGCGCGATGGTCTGCAACACGCGGCGGCATGTTCTGCGCCCAGTCACCTGGAATGCCCGACCTTTCGTCGCCTGCTGGAGCTTGCCGCCACTGGGGCAGTCGCCCGGAAAAACAAACCGAAAAAGCAATCAACCCATTCGCTGCGGTCGCGACGACCGTGAGGAGTTTATGTTCTGGTTAACGTTCTGCTTTGTAGGGGCGGCTCGCGAGCCGCCCTCCGAATTCTGGCTCATTACTGCGCATCCCGGTCTCGCAGCATTTGTTCATCCCTGTACGGCAAACCAGAAGGGCGATGCGCGAATCGCCCTTTAACCCAGCCACACCAGCAGTGCCGCCACCAATGCCGGCACCGCCTGCACAAACAGTATCCTGCGGCTGACGCTGTACCCGCCGTAAATGCCGGCAATCGCCACACAGCCCAGAAAGAACAGCTGCACATCGCGACCTGATTCAGCCTGTGCCAATCCCCAC
>SXGQ01523254.1_pt1 | contig 13480 bp, 8 predicted proteins | sample 3178371 | NCBI WGS metagenome assembly SXGQ01 (sample SAMN11356859, study PRJNA531348) | freshwater metagenome | isolation source: freshwater sample F1-20 | place: China: Fuxian Lake, Yuxi | collected 2017-12-25
CCTGATGACCCAACGCATCCAGCGACACCCCTTCCTCGCCACCTTCGACGGAGCCGACCCCTCGGCCAGCACTCCAGCTCGACTCACCAGCACCACGCCGGTGCAGGCCCTGTTTCTGATCAATGACCCGCTCGTCCACACCCAAGCGGCGCGCTTTGGGAACCGCGTCTTCCGCTCCGGAGGATCACCGTCCCAACGGATTGACCTCGCGTACCGCATGGCCCTCGGACGCCCCGCGGCACCGGAAGAAGTACGGCTGGCACTGCGTTTCCTCGAAGACGCTGCGGCCGCGGAATCACGCTCCGAAACCGACCACGCAGCGGCGTGGGAATCCCTGGCCCGGACACTGTTCCGACTCAACGAGTTTGTTTACCTCGACTGACCCCAACGCCACCATGTTCCCTCCGCTTGGCAAGATGACTCGACGTGCCTCAATCCGTTCGCTGGTGGGCGGCTCGCTGCTGCTGCCGGGCATTGTCTCTGACCTCCTGGCACAAGGGCAGCCGACCCTGGGCGAGGCGTCTGGTAATCCACTGGCACCCCAAGCACCGCATTTCGCAGGCCGGGCCCGTCGGGTGATCTTCATCTTCTCCAATGGCGGCGTGTCCCACATGGACACCTTCGACCACAAACCGAAGCTCTTCGCGGCCGACGGCAAGACCCTCGGCGTCGGCGGAGGCCTGTCGAACCAGCAGCGCCGGTTGCTGCGGCCGGGCTGGGAGTTCCGTCCGGGCGGCCGCTGCGGAACCCTGGTCAGCGACCTGTTCCCGCACCTGCGCGAGTGCATGGACGAGATCTGCCTGATCCGCTCGATGAAGAGCGACGACAACGAGCACTATCAGGCAACCCTCGCGATCCACACCGGATCGTTCTTCTTCTCCCGTCCGAGTCTGGGATCGTGGGTCAGCTACGGACTCGGCACCCTCAACCAGAACCTACCCTCGTTCGTGGTGATCTCGGCCGGTTCCCCGTACGCCGGCACCCAGATCTTCAGCAACGACTTCCTGCCGGCCTACCACCAGGGCGTGCGAGTCATCCCCGGTCGCGAACCGATCGCCAACCTCGACCGGCGATCCTCCCGTTCCGGAGCTCAGGAACTCGAGCTCGGCTTGGCCGAGGCCCTCAACCGGCGGCACCTGGATGCGCGTGGCCATGACACCGACCTCGCCGCCCGGATCCGAACCTTCGAGACTGCCTTCCACATGCAGACGGATGCCCGAGACGTCTTCGACTTGTCGAAGGAATCGGAGTCCACCCTAGGATTGTACGGCCTGAAGCGCGGCCAGACCGATGGCTTCGGTTGGCCCTGCCTGGTGGCTCGCCGTCTGGCGGAGCGCGGGGTGCGGTTCATCGAACTGGTGGACGGGTCCTCCTCGCACAACTGGGACCAGCACGGCGACATGGCCGAACACGCCCAACACGCCCGCAACATCGACCGCCCCATCGCAGGCCTGCTGCGCGACCTGCGCCAGCGCGGGATGCTCGACGACACACTCGTCGTGTGGACCACGGAGTTCGGGCGCACCCCGGGCGTGGATGGTGACAAGGGACGCGGGCACCACAGCGCGTGCTTCTCCTCATGGCTCGCCGGGGCCGGCGTTCGCGCGGGGAGCACCTACGGCAGCACCGACGAACTCGGCGCGAGCGTTGCCGAGAACCGGGTTCACGTGCACGACTTCCATGCCACCCTGCTCCACCTGCTGGGCATGGACCACGAACGCCTGACGTTCCGGCACGGCGGCCGCGACTACCGTCTCACTGATGTGCACGGTAATGTGGTCCAAGCGCTGCTGGCCTGACCGCCGGGATGACGGAACCGCACCGGTTGCCGATGCCGGCCGGCAGAACCAGGTCCGGTCAGTCGTCGGTGTGGACCTTGGGGATCACCCAGACGTTGATGTCGCCGAAGTGCATCGGGTGCGGCTCGAGCAGCCACTCGCCGGTCTCCTTGGAGAACTTGAGCATCGCCTTCCAATCCTCGTGGAGCACCTGCGGCTCCCGGAACTCAGGGGCGGCGAGCTTCAGGCCCTTCAGGCGCAGCCGGACCTCCGGGAAAAACCCGGTATTGTCGCTCACCACGAGGTAGTAGTGGTCCCGGTCCTCGAGGGCTAGCGTGGTGACGTCGGCGATGGAGTCGCTCAGGAAGGACCGCGTGATGCCCTCGTGGTCGTGCCGCACGGTGAAGGGCGGGTCCTGGTAGCTCTGCACGAGTGCCGGCATGAGTCCGCGCAGTTCTCGATACAGCCGTCCGACATTGGCGTCGATCTCGGCCGACTCGCCGAAGCCCATCTTGCGGATCCAGTGGAAGACGCCCCACGACCCGACGGTCAGCGACGAGTAGGCCATGAACCGCGTCTCGTCGTAGAGCGGGTTGCGCCACACCGGGCGCTGGGCCGAGTCCAGGCACTTGGGCCCGACCCCCTGCATGCACGGGGACGGATTGCGCAAGTGGGGATGGTCGCGGAGGGCCGCCGCCCCATGGTGCATCGACCAGGCCATCATCAACGGCCCCCAGTCCCCCCGGTGACCGAAATACGCCTGCTCCTTGTCCAGCGGGTAGCGATCGACCTGGAAGGAATCCAGCACGGGAAGGAACTCGGTCCAGCTCGACAAGGGCACCAGATTGAAGACCACCGAGATCATGCGGTTCGTGTTGGGATCCCACTGGCGGAGGGAGCGCCGGGTCTTGGCGAAGGCGTCCATCAGCTTGCCCAGATGGCGCTGGGTCTCCACCCCGAGGCCGAACCCGGCCGCGTACTCTGGCTCGTCGTAAAGCTGGTAGCCGAAGAGCGCCGGATGGTCCTTCACGGCCTCAACCCAGCGCTTCTGGCGGGCGATCTCGGCCACATCACCCCGCTTCTGGGCATCGTGATGGCTGCCGATCTGCGGCAGCACCCGGATGTCCCGCTGGTGGGCTTGATCGAGGTAGGCCCGCATCTTGGCGATGTTCGCGGTCGTCTGCTCGTCGGTGTCCGTGTCCGTGGGCGCGTTGATGTAGAGCACCAGGTTGGCTCCCTGGGCCCGGAGGTCGTCGAGGTCCTTCTCGTCGCTGGAGTAGCTGAACCAGGCCAGCGGGAAGAACGGCTTGCCGGTCAGCGGATCGAGCCAGGGGCGGCGCGGGAAGTCCGTCACGGCGGACGCGGCGGCCACCGGCGCGGGTACCAGCGGCGCGGCCGAGGCGGTTTCACCCGGTTCGGCGGCGGCGATGCGGAACCCGATGTCGTGCACGTCGGAGATCGAGGAGAACACCGGGTTGCGGATCGGCTCATTCCGCCCCGCGTCGTCGGTGTCGAAGGCCCCGCCCCGCAGCGTCCGGAGGAAGGGCGGATTCAAACCTTCGGTCCACTCGGCCACGTTGCCGGCCATGTCGAAGGTGCCGAACGGCCCGGGCGACCGGGAAAAGAACCCAGCCTCGGTGGTGTACCTCACCGGATCGAGCAGTCCTCCGGAAAACCAGTTGGCCGCGTTGGCGGATGCGGGATCGCGGCCGGGCTTCGTGTCGGATCGCGTCGGGTAGTTCCAGTACCCGGGACCTCCGGGCTTGGACGGGTCGAAGTAGGCCGCCTTGTACCACTCGTCCTCGCTGGGCAGGAAGAAGCGCGCCCCGGGATTGCGGCGGATCCTGCGTCCATCGGTGCCCCGGTATCCGGCCAGCGTGTAGGCGCCGGTCTCGGTGTCGCCATCGCCCTGCCCGTTGTGCAGCCAATTGCAGAAGCGGCAGGCGTCGAGGAAGCTCACATGGGCGACCGGCCGGTTCGCCCGTTCGGTCGGAACGGAATGACGGAAGGCCCCCTTGTCGCCCTCGCGTCGGATCTCACACCGCGCCCCTTCCCCGGACCTCTGGCTGTCCATGTCGTTGTGCCAGAGGTTGCCGTCGTCGTCGGCCTTGGCCTTGGCATTGAGGAATTCCACATACTGGGAGGTGGTGACCTCGTACCGCCCGATGCGGAACCGGTAGGCCACCGCACCCCTGCCATTGGCGTCGGGCGGGTTCCCCGGGTGATCCACGAGAAGGGTCTCGAGGCTCTTGAGACCCGCTGGAAGCTGGAAGACGTCGGCCGCGAGCGGGGCGACCATCAGACACACCCAGGCACCGACACGGGCGGCAACGACTCCAAACAGGGGCATGCGATAGATGTATTTTCACCCCACCGAGCTGGCAATCGCTTTCGAGGTCATCTTTCGAGGTCATCCCGGGCGCTGGGCTCCCGACCGATGGTTTCCGCCACCCACGGATCCCGGCAACCACACCCCGGAACGCGCTCCTGTTGAACGACCACCCCACCCCATCGAGGGCCGCGGTTCCGGAGGGTTCCGGAAAGGGACTTTCCTTTTGGCGGGGAAGCGGTAGCGATCTGCGGACGTGAACTCCGAAAGCCCGACCAGCGCCCCCGCCCCTGCGAATCCGAGCCTCCCGGCGGCTGGACAACCGTCCCGGGCGGCCGGGTTCCCGTGGTTTCCGTGCGTGACGGGGGCGCTGGTGGCCCTGGCCATCGCCGCGGTGCAATGGCAACCGGAGCTGGAGCGCAACTTGCGGGCGTGGGCGACCTCGGCGTTGGCGCTCCTGGGGGCAGTGCTAATGCTGCTGTGGTTCCTCCTCGCCTCCCGATTCCGGGTCCGGACTCGGCTGTTCGGCCTGGCCCTCGTGGTCCTCGGCGGGCTGGCGCTCAAATGGTCGGTCCGCGTGGATGGCACCGTCAACGGCACCGGCCTGCCGCGGTGGGTTTGGCGGGGAAGTGTTCCAGGCACGGCGACGTCATCAACGGCATCGGCCGGTGGCCCCACGAACCCCGTCGCGATCCCGCCGGAGGGACGCCCCTTGAGCCCGACCGGCCCGACCGGGCTCTCCGGCCTGGAGGACGTGCCGCAGTTCTTCGGCCTCGACCGCACGGGGGCTCTGCCGGCCGCCCGCTTCTCGACGGACTGGAATGCCCAGGCCCCCAAGGAACTCTGGCGGCGCCCCATCGGGCTGGGTTGGTCGGCCTTCGCCGTGGTGGGGGGACGCGCCTGGACCCAGGAACAATCCGGTGACGACGAGCGCGTGAGCTGCCTCGACATGGCCACCGGCCGGACCCTCTGGAGCCACGCCGAACGCACCCGCTTCTCGGAATGGCAGGGCGGCGACGGCCCCCGCGCGACGCCCACCATCGACGGAGGTCGGGTCTATGCCTTGGGCGCCACCGGACTGCTCCTTTGCCTAGAGGCCGCGGACGGACGGTTGTTGTGGAAGCGCCCGGTGCTTGGGGAAAACGGCCTGGGCAACATCACCTGGGGCACCAGCGCGTCGCCGCTCCTCGTCGACGAACTCGTGGTGGTCACCGGCGGCCGGGGATCCGGGGCGGTGCTCTTCGCCTACCGGAAGACCGATGGCGCCCCGGTCTGGAAGGCTGGTTCGGGCGACGCAAGCTACGCCTCCCCGCTGCTCGCCACCTTCGCCGGCCGTCGGGTCATCCTCTCCAACAACGCCACCAGCCTCACCGCGCATGATCCGGGCACCGGACGCCTGGTTTTCGAGCATGCCTGGGGCGGCAGCAAATGGCCCAAGGCCTCTCAACCGGTGGTGCTCCCCGGCGACCGCGTCTTCGTGTCGGCGGGATACGGGATGGGTTGCCAGATCGTCCAAGTCACCGCCGCCGGAGCGGGATCCAAGGACGCGCCCGGAACGCTGACGGCCGAGACCTCCTGGAAAGGCCTCACCATGAAGACCCAGTTCAACAGCCCCGCCCTGCGGCAGGGGTTCCTCTACGGCCTGGACGACGGCCTGCTGGCCTGCGTCGACGCGGGCACCGGTCGGCGGGTTTGGAAGGATGGACGCTTCGGCTCCGGGCAAACCCTGATCGTGGGCGACGTGATCGTGGTGCAGAGCGAGAACGGCACCGTGCACGCCTGCGCGGCCAGTCCCGACGGGTTCCGCGAACTGGGGCGGATCCCCGCGCTCACATCGAAGACTTGGAATCACCCCACGGTCGCCGGGCGATACCTGCTGGCACGCAACGACCGCGAAGCCACCTGCTGGGAACTGCCCTCCGCGACGCGCTGATCCCCACCCTCGGAAGCGGGCGCCGGGTCATGGGCAAGCGGCGGAATCCCATGTTGCCGCCGAGACCGGTGGCCCTTGCCGACCCGCCTCGCCCCAGGCTTGGAGATCCCCCGCCTCATGTGGACACTGGCCTTGAACGCGTGAAGCCCCAGAACTCCCAACCGCTCCTCTTCGAAATGGCTTCTCCCACCGAGCTCGACCGCCACGACGCCGGGGGCAAGGCGCGCCCGGCCTGGCCGAGGGACTCCACGGTCAGCGCGGTGTTCTCGGAGTGCCAACGGTATCGCTACCAGCTTCGGGAGGTCTGGGACCCGGGCCGCCCCATGGTGCTGTGGCTGCTCATGAACCCCAGCGTGGCCTGCCTGGACCACGCCGATCCCACCTTGCGGAAAACGGGCAATTTCGCCCGGATCTGGGGCTATGGCGGACAATGGGTCGGCAACGTGCATGCGTACCGATCCACCGACAAAGACCGACTCATGGAGGTGGCCGATCCCGTGGGGCCGGACAATGACCGTTCGATTTTGGAGATGGCGGCTCAGGCGGAGCTGGTCGTCCTCGCCTACGGACAGCCGCCGAAACCGCTCCGCGCTCGCGGCGCCCAGGTGGTCGCCCTCCTGCGCCACCACCCGAACCTGTGCCACCTGAGATTAGCTCAGGACGGCACCCCGGTTCACCCGCTCTACCTGCCCTTCAGCCTCCGCCCCCAACCGTACCCTCGACCGATGCCCGCCTCTCCGGGTTGAGAGCGATCAGACCAGTCCCCGGATGGGCTCGCCGCGGGTGATGGCCTCGATGACCCGCTGCGAGACGCCCGGGAGCAGGCGGGCCTGCCCGACATCCATGAGCGAGTGCATCACGGTGGCGATGAGGTCCTTGAGGGTGATCGGCTGGCTGGCCGGCTCGCCGCCGTCGCGCGACGACTGCCCGATCACCTGCCCCATCTTCAGCCCGCCCCCGTAGACGAGCAGCGGGGCTAGGTTGCCCCAGTGGTCGCGGCCGCCGTCCTTGTTGAGTTGGGGGGTCCGGCCCATCTCGCCGCAGCAAACGAGCAGGATCTTATCCGAGAGCCCCCGTGCCTCGACATCCTCGATGAAGGCCGACACCGCGTGGTCGAAGGGCCGACCGACGTAGTCCATGCCCACCGTCATGGGGGCATTGTTCACGTCGGCGTGCATGTCCCAGATGAAGCTGGTGGTCACCGTCACGAAGCCCGCCCCGCGCTCGCAGAGGCGACGGGCCAGGAGCAACTGCCGGCCCAAGGTCAGGGCGTTGGTGGCGTAGTGCTCGATGTTCTTCCAGCGCGGGTCGATCCGTGAGCGCGGCAGCAGCGCGGCGGTGTCGTAGCGCTCGATCCACCGGGGATCTTCGCGGGAAAGGTCGAACGCATCGAAGACACCGCGGTGCAGCAATTCGAAGGCCTTTTGCTGGAGTCCTCCAAACTCCTCGACGGCCGCCCGGTCATCCATCCAGCGCCGCCACTGGTCCACCGACTTGAGCAGTGCCTGGCGGTCGTGAAATCGCCCCTCTGGCAGGTTGATGCGCAGGTTCTGCTGCAGGTCGCCCCCAGCCCCGGGCACGAAGGGTGCGAAGGCGCGGCCCAGGTCGCCCGTGCCCTCGAAGTTGCCGAACTCCCGCACAGCGTCCTGCGCCTTGGGCTCCACCGAGCGCGGGAAGAGGGCGATGTTGGTCGGCATGGCCGAGTCGGGTCGGCTCGGGCCGGCGATGCTCGAGTAGAGCGAACCCAGGTTGGCCTGCAGCGTGTCGACCCCCACGATGGGCTTGATGTCGTGGTTGCCATCGCCAGTGGCGAAGGAGCGCACGATGCTGAACTTGTGGGCCAGCTTGGCCAGGCGCTCGAACGTGCTGCCGAAGGTGATGCCCGGCAGCGTGGTGGGGATCTCGCCGGTGGCGCTGCGCACATGCGACGGCGCATCCATCTTCGGATCGAAGGTCTCGAACTGCGAGGGTCCTCCGTGCATGAAGAGGAAGATCACCGAGCGGTCCTTGAGCGGGTTGCTCGGCGCCCCCCGATCCGCGCCGATGGCCCGCACTCCGGGCATTCCCTGGCCGCCGCCGGAAGACCCGGCCGCGCGATCCGCGACATCGCCCCCTGCGGCGGCCGCCCGCACCCCCAGCGTGTCCGAGAGGCTCAGCCCGCCTAACGCCAGCGCACCGGCCTGCAGGAACTGCCGCCGATGCCACCGCCCACCTCGCCAGAACTGGTCCTGAAAGGTCAGCATGAGGGTGGCCGCGGGAACAGAAATTCCCGGATGGAAGCTTCAGGCATGGTGGGAATTGGCAAAGGTAACCATCCGGCGGATTCCTGCCAAGCGTGAGCCCGTCGAGTGGCGGGCGTGGTAGGCATGCGCCGCCTCACTGCCCGTGCTGGCGGAGGAAGCGCAGGAGAAGCGGAAAGGCGGGCTCGGCCATCTGGCCGTGGTCGTAGCCCTGGAGCTCGAGCAGTTCCACGGAGGGGTGTCCCACTTCTTTGAGCATGCGCCAAAAATAGGCGCTCTCTTCGTAGCGACCGAGGAGTTCGTGGTTGCGGTCGCCGCTGATCAAGAGAATCGGCGGGGCGTCCTTGCGCACATGGTACACGGGCGCCAAGTCGTCGATGAGCGGGCGGGTGCGGGGCATGCCACGCTCTTCACGAATGGCGAAGTGGGTGATGGATTGGCCGCTGAACGGCACCAGTCCGGCGAGGCGATCGGGGTCTACGCTGTGAACGGCCAACCAACGGCGATCGAGGGTCACCAAGCTCGCCAGATAACCGCCGGCCGAGTGACCAGAGAGGAAAATCCGGTTCGTGTCGCCGCCATATCGGGCGATGTTCTTGAAAGTCCATGCGACTGCCGCCGCGGCATCCTCAATGTAGGCCGGAGCCTTGGCCTTGGGGCTCAGTCGATAGTCTGCTGCCACCACGGTAATCCCCTGCCCCTTCAAGGCCGACGGGACGGATCGGTTACCACTAGTCAGACCTCCGCCGTGGAACCACACGACCGCAGGGACAGCCGAAGCGCCCACCGGATGGTACACATCGAGTTTGCAGCGTTCCCGGGCATAGACGTCGGGCTCGGAGTCCGGACGGTATGGCAGGCCCGTTTCGGTGCGGTAGGCGGTCGCGGTGTCGGACCGCTTCAGCGGGTTGGCCGAGGGCCTCGCGCCGGACGGGGTCGATGCACCCGCAGGAGCGGCCGCGTCAGGCGATCCGGGCGACGGCGGTGAACTCCGGGGAGCCAGAGGGTCTGCTGGACGGGCTGGGGTCTGTGCCATCACCCCGAGGCCAACGCACCCAAAGGCGAGGAAAGCGGCCCACACCCTCGGTGCTGCGAAGATTCCGCGAGAAACCCAGGTCGTTCGGCTCTGGCGGGCGGAGCGGTTCCAGGGGCAAGGCTTCATAGAAGAAAGATCATTCAAAGCATCCAGTCGGGCTCACTTCACGGGCACGTCCACCGTGTCCACCGACAGGCGCCAATCAGCGAAGGCCGGCGCGGTCTGGAGTATCACCACCGTGGCGAAGGTGAATCCATTGCCCTGCCCGTACACGCTGTCGGGCGAGACATTGAGAGTCCACACCGATCCCTCCGGAATGGGCCGCGATGCTCCGGTCTCCAACGACGACGCCTCGAACCGGTCGCCCGCCGGCTCAGATGCCTCCTGCCAGTGACGGAAAGCCCCCCGGCTGGCCATGAGGCGGCGCATGATGGGATTGGGCACGCCCGAATGCTGGTGCGCCCGGATCACACCGTGCACCCGCGTGGTCGGCGGACTCTGGGTTTGCACAATATGCGTGACCGCCGCCTTCCCATAAATGCTGGCCCGCTCCGGGTTGTTGGCAAACGCGGTCTCGCCCGAGAACACCGTGAAGTCATTCCACATGAACCCGATCACCGATGGGCTGATGGGCGATTGAGGCCGAAAATCGCGGAACCACTGGGCCGCCTGCGCACCGGCCGCCGGATCAGTCGTTGCCCACCCCGGCTTGTCGGCCAAATAGGCCTGCTGCTTCAACTCCACGATGCGCTGGAAGGCATTGGTCCGGTCCGACTGGAGCAACGGCCTCGGATCGAATCCGGGTTCCACGCCGCCATGGCACAATTGCACGACGTCATTGCCGGTTCCCAAATACACCGCCGCTGGCAGAAAATCGTGGAACCGCACCACCTTGGCCGCGTCAAAGTCCGCCCCATACTTGGCCTGTCCCTCGGCCAAAAACCCATACCGGGACACGAGCGAAACATCCTCGTGATTGCCCCGGACGAGCAACACCCGACCCGGGTTGGCCAACTGCAATCGCAGGAGCGTGTAAATCACTTCCACGCCGTACACACCCCGGTCGGTGTAGTCTCCCAAAAAGGCCATGTAAAACCGCGGATCGGTGATTTGAAATCCCTTGAGCAACCCGCGCTCTTGCAGTCTCCCCAGCACTGCCAGCAGCGAGTGGATGTCTCCGTGCAAGTCGCCTTGCAACAGCACCTGAGAACCCGGCCGCACCAAGCGCTTTTGGACAAACGGCTCAAACACCGTGCGCGGGGTGCTATGCCAACTGCGAGCCACGTCGAAGAATCCCGAACTCGGAGACTCTCCCACCCAGGCTCCCGATTGGCTCAACGGTCCGTTGGTGGCGCCCGCAAAATACGCATCGAGCACCGCCGACACCGACTCAAACCGAGGCAACGGCAGCAAGGCTCGCGGAGGCAATCGCCCCCCGAGGACACGGTTCTTGGGCAAGCGGGCGCACGCCTCGCGCCAGGCCTCAAAATCAGGCCCCGTTTCGGCAGATGCGATGGGCGACGAACCCAACAACGTCCCCACCGCCAAGACAGAGAGAAACACCTTCATGCGCAACGACCCAGCGCGGGTCGCCTGATGCAAGGCCCCACAAAGCCGCAGGAGTAGCACCCGTCGCACGAGTCGGGCCGGAAGCTCGCTGGCCGAGTCGTCAATCCACATAGGCAAATTCATTCAAATTGATCAGGGCCCGACACAGTTCAGGCAGACTCCGCCGGCGCAGAAGCCTCAGGCACGCCTCGCATTCATCGGGTTTCGGTTCGCGCTGCAAGGTGATGCGAAAGGCTTGTCGCACCTGGGCCTCGGGGTCGTCTCCAGCCTCCTGACGCACCCGTTTGGCCAAATCTTGGGAGACCTCCACCGCCAATGGTGAGTGCAGCAACGACAACGCTTGGGGCGCAACCGTCGAGCCCGTCCGTCGGGCGCAGGAGGTGGAGTTTTCGGGCAGGTCGAAGGTCTCCATGAACGGCACCCGCACGGTGCGCTTCTGGACCAAAAACACGCTGCGGACCGACTGCCGCTCCCGCGGTGACGGATACCAACCCTTGGTTCGGGTGGCGTTGTCATCGAGGAAGGCGGGATTGGCCTGGAGTATCTCAGCTGGCAAATCCGGCCACACGGGGCTGCCACCACTCACCAGTTGCAATGAGCCAGCGGTCGCCAGCAGCGCATCACGCAACTGCTCGGCTGACAAACGACGGGGGCTGCGACGCAAACCCACGGCAGCCGCGGAGGAATCCGACCCTGCATCCGCTGGCCCAACCGCCTGTCGGTAGGCCGCACTGAGCACCAGCGTGCGGTGCAGGCGCTTCACCGACCACCCACCACGCACGAACTCCGCCGCCAGCCAGTCCAACAGCTCCGGGTGGCTCGGGCGACTTCCGGCCAAGCCGAAGTCATTGGCCGTCTCCACCAACCCCTGACCAAAATGCTGTTGCCACAGGCGGTTCACGAAAACCCGCGCGGTGAGCGGGTTTTGCGGTGACGCGATCCATTGGGCCAACGCCAAGCGACGACCCAATGTCTTCGGGTTGGCAGGTTTTGGAATCACCGCTGGATTGGGATCAAGAATCGAAAGAAATCCCGGCACCACCGGTTGGCCCGGCCTCTTGTGATCTCCCAACACCAGAATCCGCGTCTCCTCCGGACGAGTCTCCTGATCGGTCATCAAGAGACCCGTGGTGAACTCACGCCGCGCGGATTGGATTTGGGTGATCTGTTTTTCGAGTTCGGCATGCCGGGTTTTAACGTCTCCTTCCAAGGCCGCCTTCAACTCCGATTCTTTGGGCTCCACCTGTTTGCGCAAGGTACTCACGCGCGAGCGGCGCTCTTCGGGATGCCGATCGTCAGGATCTTTCAGCCACAGTCGCTCTTCCTCAGTCAGTCGGCCCAACCGATCGGCGCGGAGACGCACCCGATGCGGTGCCAACAGAGCCTGACGCCGACCCTCGAGTTCATCGCGCTGGCGGTCGATACCCGCGTTGTGTTCCCGAATGGCGACCTGATCGGTGACCAAATCCAGCGGAAGGTCATCGGCGAATTTCACGCCTTCAAAAAAGGCCCGCAGCCGGAAGTGGTCGGCCTGCAACAGCGGGTCAAACTTGTGATCATGACACCGGCAGCAGGACATCGTGAGTCCGAGGAAGGCACTGCCCGTCGTCTCGGTGAGATCGGCCATCAACTCGGCTCGGCTGCGGTCCTGTTCGTTGAACAACCCGGCCGCGTTGTCGTGAGGGCCCAGACGCAGGTAACCCGTGGCGATCAACGCATCTTGCTCGGAGACATCGCGCGGCGGGCCTTCCAGCAATTCATCGCCCGCCAATTGCTCGAGAATGAACCGGTCAAAGGGCTTGTCGGCATTGAAGGACCGGATCACGTAGTCGCGGAACCGCCAGGCCCTCGGACGAAATTCGTCCCAATCGAAGCCATTGCTGTCGCTGTAGCGGATGACGTCGAGCCACTGGCGGGCCTGGTGTTCTCCATAACGCGGCGAAGCCAGCAGGCGATCGACCAGGCGTTCGTAGGCCGATGTTGCCGAGCCACGCGCGCTCCGCGACTCCTGAACGTACTCCCGCTCGAAGGCTTGAACCTCAGCGAGGCTCGGCGGAAGCCCGGTGAGATCGAGGGTCACGCGGCGAATCAACGTCCGGGGATCGGCCTCGGGTGCGTTTGCGCGGCCCAGCCAGGCGTCCAGCGGGGCATCGGCAACCGCTGAAGACGAAACCCCTGGATTCCCGGCAACCCCGGCCCGCGCGGACGGAGTCTCGCGAAGCAACACCGGCCGCAGGGACCAAAGGTCCAACCGCTGCCCGCCAAAGGTGCGGACGACTGGATTGCGCGGATCTTCCCAAGCATTGCCTACGGCACCGGTCGGCGCCGCATCGGCCCAGGCCGCGAGCGACACCAGGCAGCCCCAGATCACGAAGATCAGTTGGATGCGCCGGAGGGAAATCACACGGGGACTTTCGCCCCGCACCGCACACGTTGTCCAAGGCAAAGCCCACGGGACTCCTTGCGGCACGGGCCGGGCCGTGGGCAAGGTGACGCATGTTCGTGACGCCCCAGGCGGGAACGCGGCGACGCTTCCTGGGATCGATGGGCACCGGCTTCGGTGCGCTCGCTCTTCAGGCGTTGGCTGGACTGGAA
>SXGQ01258982.1_pt1 | contig 13478 bp, 25 predicted proteins | sample 3178371 | NCBI WGS metagenome assembly SXGQ01 (sample SAMN11356859, study PRJNA531348) | freshwater metagenome | isolation source: freshwater sample F1-20 | place: China: Fuxian Lake, Yuxi | collected 2017-12-25
GTTTTTGTGTTGACCTTGATGGGTTTACAGGATCCTTACATCAAAGAAACTCTGAGATTAAAATCATTTGATATACTTCAAATCAATCAAGATCGCGCCACGTCCAACGAGATTGTAATAATCAATATTGATGAGAAAAGCATAGAGAAATATGGTCAATGGCCATGGAAACGCACGGTGATGGCAGACATCATTGATCGTGTGCGAGACAACGAAGGTGGTGTGATCGTGTTTCCCGTGTTGTTCAGTGAACAGGATCGCCTGGGCGGCGACAAAGAATTTGCGGCAGCCATCAAAGACAATGGAGTGGTGTTGGCACAGGTAGGCACAGCACAATCTCAACAGAACACTGCAGTGCCAAGAGGAGTGGCCAAAATAGGAGATCCCCTGCCGTGGTTGTTTGAATGGCCTGGCATGTTGGGTCCTATAAAAAGTTTGTCCACAGCGGCCGGAGGAGTGGGTGTGTTGAACACAGCACCAGAAATTGATGGTGTCACAAGAAGAATTCCACTGTTGATGAAAATTGGTGAAGAGATCTATCCCGCGCTGGCATTGGAAACCATCAGAGTGGCCACGGGAGATCCCAGCTATCAAGTGAAAACACAAGAAGGTGGTATCACAGCATTGAGAGTGCCTCAATACAAGACCATACAAACAGATGCTCATGGCAGAATATGGATCAGATGGGCCTACGATTTCAAAAGCATCAGCGCTGCTGATGCGGATTTTTCAGCAGTGAAAGGCAAGACTGTGATCATTGGCACCACAGCCGAGGGCATAGGCAGTACCATAGCCACACCCTCAGGCACTCAATACAGTTACATGGCTGTGGCCAGTTCTCTACAAACTGTGCTGATGGGTGACAACATCGTGAGATATGACTTTGCCAATTTTGTGGAACTGTTGATCAGCACTGTGACAGCAATAGTCGTGGTGGTTCTTGCAAGATTTGCTGCTTATTGGATCGTGGGCGCGGGCATGATTGCATTGTATGTGGCAGCGGTATACTGTGCCAATTATTTTTTCCACAGCAGATTACAACTATGGGACGTGAGTTGGTTCATTATCACTCTGACCATTGTGGGCATGCATGCCATATTCAATCGTTTTGTGAGAGAGTTCACTCTCAAACAACAGATCAAGAAACAGTTTGGTGGATATGCATCTCCCATGGTGGTGGAGATGTTGCAGAAGAATCCAGACATAATCAAACAGGGTATCAAAAAAGAAGTATCCATCTGTTTTTCAGATTTAAGAGGATTCACTCCATTGGGAGAATCATTTGGCAATGATGTGAAAGGACTGACCGAAGTGATGAATGGTTACATGGATGCCATCACTAAACCTGTGTTGGATGCCAACGGCATGATCATCAAATACATTGGTGATGCCAGCATGCACATTCACAACGCACCCATGGATGATCCAGAACATCCTAAAACAGCAGTGCAGACTGCACTGAACATGTTGAAGGCAGTGGAAAAATTTAATGAAACATTAACAGCCAAAGGTAGACCTGCTGTGGGCATGGGAGCTGGTATCAACACAGGACTGGGATATATTGGCGAAATGGGCAGCACACAGCGACACAGTTATGATGTGTTGGGCGATGCTGTGAGCACCACGGCAAGATTGGAAAGTCAATGCAAGAACTATGGAGTGTTATTGATAATTGGTCCTGAAACCTATCGCAGAACCGAACACAATTTCTTCTATCTCAAACTGGATGATCTAGCCGTGAAAGGCAAAACTGTGGGACTGGATATTTACACAGTGCTGGATTTGAATTCCTTAGAACATGCTCAAGACAAAGAATTGCACATGGCCATGCATGCGGATTATCGCAATCAAAAATTTGATGCAGCCATTGCAAAATGTAAAAAATTAAAAGGCAGTTTCAATGGTTGGATGGACAAATATTATGACATGTGGCAGGAACGTTGTGAATACATGCAAACACAAACATTGCCCACAGACTGGAATGGTGTGTTTATTGCCACCACCAAATAGATAAATACACTTATTATGGACTTTCTTAAACTAGCAATTGACGTAGGATTTCCCATTGCAGCAGCAGTGGCTTGTGGATTCTTTGTGTTCCTCACACTGAAATTTATATTGGCATCTGTGACATCAGATGTGAAGAAACTCAGCGGCATCATTGAAGCCTTGGACAACCGTGTCAAGACCATGAATGCAGATGTGATACGCATAGATACTTTGGTGAGCTCCACTCTCAACATACGCCCTGATCTGGAACGCATTGGCAGAGCAGATGGCAAAACCGACGCAAGGAAAGATTAGCATGGGCAAAGATCTAGTGGTTCTAATCAATCAGTATGGGTTTCCCATTATTGCTGCGTTTGGCATGGGCTACTTTATCTACTTTGTGTGGAAGTGGGTGACCACTGAAATCAAACCTGTGATGAGCGAAACCAGCAAAACACTGATAGCATTGGTGGACCGAATAAGAATGTTGGACAACGACTTAATCAGATTGAACACCAAATTGAATGTGATCTTGGAACATCAAGAAGAACAACAAAAAAATAAAAAAGAGTAGCATATGAAATATATAATGGTATTGGTGATTTTACTATCGCTGGAATTCACCGCAAACACAGCACTCGCAGCAGACAACAATGGACATGGATTTGTTTATCATCGATCTGACTGTTCTCCAGGATATGTAAGAGTATATGGAGATGGCGGTCGTGGGGATGGTAATTTTTTTGGATGTGGGCAATTTCTTAGTGAATTTGCAATAGAGGTGATACACACAACAGATTACAATTTTAATGTGGATCAACTGACGTGTTTGGGCACACAATTCAGTTTTCAAAATTATTGGGCGAATTATCATATTTCAGATGATGAACTTAGAAATTGCAATCTAGAGGTATTGATCAATCCAGAATTTAAAAAACTTTTTAATAAAAAAGTGCGTTTTAACAGACTAAGCGATTAAAGGAGTACACATGAGCTTTACTTTTGATTTTACTGAAGACAAATTTGCACAATTGATCAGCAACAACACTGCAGAGTGGTATCAAGCATTGGTCAACAATCTGCCTCAGTATGACATCAACACTCCAGAACGAGTGGCAGCATTCATAGCTCAGTGTGCACACGAGAGCGGCGGATTTAAGAGATTGAAAGAGAACCTCAACTACAAATGGGAGAGCTTGAGACGAGTGTTTCCCAAATACTTCACCACAGATGATGTGGCCAAAGAATATGCCCACAAGCAGGAACAGATTGCCAGCAGGATATATGGCAACAGAATGGGCAACGGTGACGAAGCATCTGGTGACGGATTCCGTTACTGTGGCAGAGGATTGATACAATTGACGGGCCGCAACAACTACACCAAATTTGCCGAAAGCATGGGCATGGCAGTGGAAGATGTGCCTGCACTGCTGGAGACCTATGATGGTGCTGTGAAATCAGCCTGCTGGTTCTGGCACACCAACAATTTGAATCAATTTGCAGATGCAAAGGATATCCTCAACATGACCAAGCGCATCAACGGTGGCACCATAGGCTTGGAAGATCGCATCAAACACTATGAGCATGCCATGCATGTGCTGACTCATTAAACTACCACACAACTAATAGCAGCACAGAACTCACAGCGCCACTGCTTCTAAATACTGTATGAAAATACTATTGGTACTGCTGATCTGTTTTCAGGGTGAATGCAAATACATAGTGAGCAAGGAACCCACTTTTGCACAGCGAGCAGAATGCGAACAGTTTGGTCGTCAGGTGTTGAGAACTGTGGATCTCAAAATTGCCAACAGTCACAATCAAGTAATGTGTCTCAATGAGCTGCAGCTGGCCCATCAGCAACTGCTGTGGTACTATGACGGCATACCTCAGGCCGAGCAATAGCCTCAAAAAATCCCAATCAAAAAAAAAAATTGCAGGGTAACTCTAAGATTTCTCAGAGAAGTTTTTAACCCCCCTGCACTGATAATACAAGGGGGCGAGTTATCAGCTCTTTATGGTATCCGAGCCTGGATTAGATACCAGGAAAACACCCAGAGGGCCGGTCTGATTCCCGCACTCGGATACTCACATTATATAGGATTTGTGCTCAGTTGTCAATGGTTAGATCACTGGGGTCTTGCGCTGTATGTGACCCAACACAGTGCCTTGATGTTCGCCCTGTTTGATCACATAGCCACTAGTGCCGTTGGCATTGATCTCCACTTCCTTGCGAGCTCGTACCAATGCAGTGTCTGCTGCTTTTTGACGCTGTTGAGCTGAGTGTTGCTGCAACAGATGAGTGTGTGCTTGTTTGTCCATGTTCACCTTTGATGTTGCTGCGTTCCTTCGAATTGCTTCTACTTCCAGGCCACATGCCCGAACGATTGAGCCTTGCATTATATGCAGGACTGCTATGTTTATTTAGCTATCTACGACCCTGCCCACGATATGGCTTGAACTGACGCTTTTTGTGCTTGTTCATGCTGCTGCGCTTCACATTGCGATGATCACTCTGTGAGGTCTTTTTGGGACGTGGTGTGTTGCGTGTGTCTGTGTTGTAGGCCATATGCACACAACATAGTGGTATTTGATGGTGTTGTCAAATGGTGTGATCGAATCAATTTTACCAAAAATGGTTGTGTGTCCAAAAATCAAATTACAAAAAATTTAATAGGAGTACTTAACTTCTTGGGGTGGTGATTCCGCCACCTATAAGCGCTGTGTAAAACAGCTTTAGTTTTAAAGTTGTATAGCCGAAGCCCCTGATGAAATTTTATTTTATTTTATTTGACCTGACGCTTCATGAAGGTGTGAGCACCAATCACCTCAGTCTGCTGTTTGACATCTGCCCACTGGGGGTACACCAGATTGTGTGCATAGTAGTAGGTGGCACCACCTGTGTTGTCTCGCAGCTGACCCTGCATGACCTGCCATGCCACACGCACGGAGTCTCTCCAGGCTACACGATTGGCCTCTATGGGAGTGCCATCCCGCAGCTGTATCCATATGATGTCTTTGAGTCCGTCACAGTACCAACTGAACTGACACTGATGGCGTCGGGGTATGTACTGTCTGTCCTCTGCAGCCATCTGTTGTCCACGGGTCTTCCATGATTCCATATGACGGCCTTCCTGTATCACCCCACAGGCTGTCTTGGGGAACCTGGGATCGCGTATGCGGTTCTGCACCACATGAGCCACGGCCTGTTTGCCCTCCCAACCCTCTGCTCTGCTTTCAAAATATATGTTCTGAGCCATGCAGAACAACTGAGTGGGGTCCACAGGCTTCACTCGTGTGTCCTGAGCCCATGCAATGTTGAGTGCAATCATGAGGGTGTAGGCTATCTGTGTGATTGAATCCATGGTGTTCATTTGGCCTCCGTTGTTATAATATATTATAGCATATTTTGGTATGTCAAGTCAATACCAAAATCAGTGCGGATTCTATTGGGTTTCTGCACCAGCTGATATACTGCGGGCCATTCGCTTGATGCGGTTCTCCAGCTCTTCGCGTGCTGCTGGTTCTGAATACTTGGAGACATTGTGTGCAGTGTTCACAGTGGAGATCACATCACGTGCCTGTATGGGAGCACCTGTGATCACCTGTACGGCTGCACAATTGCTCAGCATGATTCCCCAGATGATCAACACCACCCACTTCATCTGCTAATTCTTTCCATTCTCTGTCTCACACTTCTCAGTTCTGATCTGATGTCTATCAGTGCGAATCCCAAATAGAACAGCATGAACCAAATCGCAATCATAGTTCCCACTATCATTTGCCCCTCGCAATCTCTGCTTCCAGTTCCAGCATCTGTTCCACCTCTTGGGGTATCTCCTCAGTTTTTGGCACAAAGTCATACACATACTCCTGTCTGTCCTTGTTCACACCTGTGCCCAAACGATACATCTTCACTTCTGTGTCTGAGCTCACTCGTTCCTGTAGATCCTTTCTAAACCATTCTGCCTGATCCTCATCGATCATCTCGCAGTAGAGGCTGCCCCCCACTGTCTCCTGCTGCTGTATGCCCTGTTGTTTCAGTGCATGCTGCAGTATGTCTTCTGTAGTATTTAATTGAGTCATCTTGTTCTCCTTGTTATTCTTATAGTATAGCATATTTTGGTAGTGTGTGTCAATACCAAAATAATAACTATTTCACGCCCATTTCTTTGCGTAATCTATCCCAGAATGCTTTGTTGTTGTCCACATAATCCTTCATTTCTTTAATGCCATGCACTCTGATTCTGTTGTGATACATCTGTTCATTCAAGAATTGATTCACTCCTTGGGCTGTGGTGAATATGCTCATGTCGGCATCCTTGTACACCGGACTTGATGTAGTTTTGGCCACAAAGTTGGATATGGCGTCTTTGGTGTTCAAAACCCATGTGGGATCATTTCTCAGCTTGATCTGCACAGTATGATAATTGCCATTGTGACTTTTGCCAAAGCCATCAATACCCACATCCTTGCCATCCACTTTGGTACTGTGTGGTCTATATTCCACAATGTTGAATCGTTTGTCCACAGAGCTGGCATTGATCAATACTTCCACCAGTGCCTCAAAGCCCATGCCCGCGTATTCATGAGGAGTCCATCCTTTGGCATGATCCTCTTGTGATTGTGTGTCCAACCTCTTCATGAATTCTCCCAGAGTGTTCACTCCTTCCAACAATGCTGTGTTATTGTAACCCTGCCATTTGAATCTGTGTCTCATTATGCTATCTCCTTTGCTAGTATGTTCATCTTCTGTTTGAAACTCTTTGCCACATACAAAGACTTCAAGAAGTTTGTGTCCTCTATCTCATGTAATATGTCTATGAGGATGCCCTTGGCTTTGGACTTTTTCTTATCCCCATAAGCATTGTCTTGTCCTTCTTCGTCTCCTTGATGCAAGGGCTTGCCTGTTTCTATTATGTCTTCTTTGCTGATGTCAAACCCTCCCAATCTTATTGTTTCTATAATGTCTCTCAGTCTGTCTTTGTCAGCCTCATCACCGTTGAGAACTGGCACAGAAACTAGAGCATAGGGTTTCAATTTGGGATTTGGTTTGTAGATTCTCAATGCTCTACCGATTGTCTGCAACAGTTTGGCCAAACCCATATTACGCATGATGGCCACTCCTGTGATTCCATCCACATCTATGCCTTCACTGAGAATGTCATAGTGGAATATCAGTGCGTTGGTACACAATGATAACTTTTCAAGGAAGTCTTCTTTCTTGATCTTCACGCCATCCACAAATGCACCTGTTTTGGAAGTGATTGTGAATATGCTGTGTTTGGGAAATTTGTTTTTCAATTTGTCCAAGTTGTCCGTGATTTTTTTTACTTCTTCTGTGCCATTCAATGCAAACAGTATCTTGCTGAATCCCAAAAGCTTCATAGTGATTTGATTCTGTGCCATGGCCAATTCACTCACCTGTGTGACGATGCTGTCTGATTCTTCTCCTTTGGTACCACAGTACATCACGTGCAATCTTGGAGGTATGATAATTTTCAATCTAATCAATTCAGCAGCCGACACAACAAAAATTCTTTTGCCAAAGATTGATTCATTGTTCAGTCCCAAACCTTTTTTGCCAGTTGTGAATTTCTCTGTAGCTGTGAAGAACAGTTTCACTCTAGCCTGCAATGATTGTATGGTCTTGTTGAAGTTCTTTGTCACACAATACTGACTCTCATCAGCAATCATAGTATCAAACTCAATGTTGCTCAATCTATCGGCACTGTGGTAGGTACTGAAAACAATCAGGTCCACACCAGCCTTTTGAGCCACTTGGTATTGCTCTTGAACCACTGCGAGATTGGTTGTGCTCACTTCTTTCCAATTGATATTATCGTCTTCTTCCCAGTCACTGTGTGTGCCACTGTGGAAAGCCAGTGCTCTAATATCATAACCCAAAACGTCTCTGTATTCTGCTAGTAATTGCTGAGCCAATACTATTCTTGGACTCAATACCAAATGTATTCTAGTGTGCGAATTCTCTTTTCTTTGGAAGTCAATCACCTTGGCTTCAATGATTGTTTTTCCGCCACCTGTTGGGATAACTATTCTTCCCACAGTCTTGCCCAATCCTTTGCGGATGGCTTTCACAGTATTGTCCAGTGCCTTCTGTTGGTGCTTTCTTAATACCACTTGTTTCATCATCACCTCTTATTGTTTAATATAATATAATATAACATTTTGGTAGTGAAAAGTCTACCAAAAAAGAACCAAAATAGGTCAATGATTTCAATGACTTACTGATGATACACTTGTAGGTTGTGTTTAATTCACTTCAAACAGGCCATTTCCAAACACTTCGCTGTCACCGAATGTGTAGTTATATGTGAGGGCATCATGTTGCACAATGTTCTTTTCCACTATGTGACGAAGGTGTGTCTGTCCACACAACAATCTTTCTCTACACAGTTGAACATTATCCTGCATGATATCCACTCCATATATGGTGGACAACGCCTGTTCGAAATCTATTCCATTCTCTACTTTTCTTATCAATACTTCACCCAAAAACTGACCATCTCCACAAGTGGGATCTATGAATGTCTTTGTGGGATCTGTGAATATAGTTTGATCTAGCTTGTTTAAAATTTCTTGAACAAGAGGAGTTGGGGTAAACACTTCTCCTGTAGATTTGATTCTTAACTTGTCTCGTTCAATACCGCTCATATAAGATCTATTTCTAATATGCTCAATTATATCATTTAACTTTTTTTTCAATGTACTCAATCTCTTTCTGTGTAAATTTAAAGTGTTCATAAACTTCTTTATCAGTCCAAAACTTTTCATTCAACATTGGTATTTTTCTCTGTCTAACAGCATGATTAAATCCAGTATTCTTTTTTTTATAAGAATTTACAAAAAATCTAATTGCTTTTGAAGTAAGATAACTTTTAATTTTTTTACCTTGCTCAATCGATTTAAGTGGGATATAATGAACTAAAGATCCTATAGCATCTTTAGTTATAGGCATATTATTATCAGCTACTTTGGTCGTATAGTAAGCTGAAGACAAATTTACAACTAATTTTAGGATACCAAAATCTTTTGGAATCCAATTAATATAACCTATATTAGCAGAACTATATATACATCGAATGTTATGACTTTTTGTTTTTTGTTTTGACAATTTTTTACGAGAAAAGTCTGGAGATTCTTCAAATAGTAATCTTGGATCTCCACTATTCAAAATTTTCTTTTCAAGGCCTAAAACCAAGTTTTCTTCTGCAGACTTTGGAATACCGTTTCTTAAATCAATAATAACAGAAGACTCATTACTAATATAAGAGGTTATTCCTTTATAGGAAACTTTTTGTGCTATCCAGTATCCTATATCTGATCCTACTGGCTTGCCATTCACTTTGAAATGTTTTTTAGCATCTCTAGAACAGATTAATAAATTAAAGTCCGATATTAATCTTGTACGAACTTTTTTAATAGCTGAACTATTACTTTCGATCCAACCACTAGGCGTGACAAATATTATATAACCATTGTCTTTTACTAAACTAAATGCAATTTGAGAAAAAAAAGGCCATAACTTTCTACCATGATTAGTCGGGTCTTCATATGGAGGGTTACCTATAACTACGTCAAATTTCATAGTAGTATCTAATTGATCAATAACTTTTTTAATACCAAATAAAAATCTTACTAATTCTGTTTTCTTACTGTTGTCAGAATAAAAAGTGATTTGATTTGGTTTTATTTTTTTATTATATACTAAATCAGCTACAAATTCAACATTGAATAACACCAATATAGACTTATTTTTTAAAATAATTTTAGAAGTTATTTCTTCTGCCAATTCTAAAGGAGTATAGATGTTCTGAGATCCTTTAAACTCATCGTCCTTGTATAGTACTTCTAAAAACTGTTTAAATTTTTTAATCTTATTCATAGTATTAATATAGCATCATGTTACCAAAAAGTCTACCAAATTGTAACCAAAATAGGTCAATGATTTCAAAGGGTTATGAGGGCAGTGATGAAGCTGCCCTCGAGGTATCGCAACTTTAGGTTGTAGAAACCGGTTGCTTGCGATTCTTTAATTTCTGTAGATCCTGTGTGCTGAGTCCTCTTTGCTGCATTTGTTCTGCCAACAGCTGTGCCTGCTCCAAGTCTGTGGGCTGCAGTGTGCCCAGAATCAAATCTGGTGTGGTACGAGTGATGTGTTGCACCCACTGTTCCACTGGGTGTAGGGTTCTAGTATAGTTCATGTTTGTCTCCTGTTAGTTGTTGATAATATACACTCTGAGTTGGTCCAAGTCAACTCACAAAGTCTGTCAGTTTCACACTCATCACATATTCGTCATACTGTCTGTGATATTCCAGTTCATCCAAATCTTCATAGTGACAATACTGCTCTTGATTGTTGTGGTCATCGCCCCATCTCAGCTGTATAGTGCACACTGTGTGATCTTGGTTCCAATCCCATATGGTGCCTTCACTCCAGCCATCTCGTTTGAAGTAATGGTTCACTCTGTGACACTCTGCTCGGTATTCGGCCCAAGCCAACAGATTCTCTTCGGTGAACTCTCTCTTCAATCTGCTCTCGTCCATCATTATGTACATGTCGGCTCCTTGGGTTGAATTACTTCCAATGTGAGGCTGAAACCGTTGTCCTCGCCCCGCCATTCAAATTGCCATGCTTCACCGTACAACTGCTTCAGCAGTCGAACCAATTGTGCTTCTTCCTTTTTTGTCATTATGCGTGCTCCTTCTCTTCGCTGTTGCATCTGCGTATGGTCTCTTCCTCCACACTCATGTCATCATTCATGACCTCAAAGTCACTGTCCAACTCATCTCTCATCAGCTTCTCTTCTGCCTCTTCCTCGTCTCGGGCCACTATGTAGGCCACTTCTGTGATGGAGCCCACACTGACTCTGGTCACTCTGTACTTGAACTCAACTCCTTCGGGTGCTGTGTGCTTTTTCATATGATCTCCTTGGTTGATGCAATGTCATAGGGTTGTTCACCATCCGCCATCATTGAGTTGTATCCATCTTCCGATTCCTGCCACTCTTCTCGCAACTCCTCATCGGTATAGTTGCGATAGCCCTTGAATCCTCGTTCTCTGGTGTCGCTCAACCAGTCATAGTCCTGGAGATTGATGTTCCTCATCAGCATACACACATCATACTGGCACAGTCTATCTATGACCTGTTGACGTGTGAGCATCTCACCTGACTCAGTCTTGATCAAAAATTTCAATTCAATCATACTAGTATGCATACCTTTCATATCTGTCCAGCAGTTTGTCTGCTAGGGGTTTCAGTTCCAATGTGTGGCACAGTGCCATCATGTAGCCCAAGTCATAGGCCACATCCTTGTCCTCCAACACAAGATGATCTCTCTTCATGTCTCTGATCACCTGTGCTAGGGTCTGTCTCAATCGTAATCTATCCATTAGTCTGCTCTCGATTCTGCATGGGCTTGGATGCCATATGCTGTCAACACCTTCACAAATGCTTCACAAGCTGTCTCCTTGATGCTCATGCTCTGAGTGCCACACAAGTCATGACCTCTCATCACATCATATGAACTGATGCTGTAGCCGGTTCTCCAGTGCTTGGATCCCAACTGATTATCTTTTAAAAATTTCACAAATGCGCCTCTGGCTGGACGGATCACCACTGAGCCAAATCCACAGTATAGGGGTTCACCATGCTGAGCATGAAATGTGTCCACTGCCACACAGGCTTCTGCACAGGCTTCTTTGTATATTGCTTCTGCTGTTTTCATCATCACCTCTTAGTTTGTTTTACTATACTAATATTAACACCTCAGTACCAAAAAATCAAGCATCAAATACCAAAATAGGTGTTTGATTTCAATGGTTTAGATATCCCAGCCGTATTGAGCTTTGAATGCTTGAAGATCCTGCTGTTTTTGTTTCTCCTGCAGGATGTATTGTTCTGCTTCAATCACATCATCCATATGAAACTCCAGTCTATTTTCAGGGTATTCATATTCTGAATGTTCATCCTCAATGATCACATGGTTGCCCACGATCTCATCCACCACTCCCCAGATATCCTGGTCTCTCAGTCTCACTCTGCTGCCCACTACAATGCTGCTGCTCATCCAAACATCCTTTCCATTTGTTTTCTCTCTGCTATGGCATCCATCAACTGTTGGTCCGTGTAATGGCCATATCCTCGGAAACCGCTGTCCAATATGCTCCTCAGCAATTCCAACCCACCACCATCGCTGTAGGTGATGTAGTCAAAGTCCCGGTCCACCAGCCATTGTATGGCCACTTCTCTGTCTGCTGCCTTCTTGATGCTCTTCAGTTTCATGCTGCTGTCCTTTTGTTGGTTGATAATGATTTTAGATACCTTCTCAAACTTTCTATATGATCTTCAATGGCCACTGCCTCCAACGGTTCAAAACCCTTGGCTGCATCATAGTCCTTGTCATTGGTGTTCCAAACTCTTGTGGCATAGTACCACTCACCCTGTGCCACACCCAATGGATCTTTCTCACCCAGGTCCTTCAAGAGGTATATGTACTCCTCACCTGAACCCCAACCCTCTGTGAGATACTCCTGCTCCGTGGCATAGGTGCAGGCTTTTTGATCCTTCTCCCCACGGTCTCTGCCGTAGTAGATGTTCTGCACATCGTGCATCTCATTGTGCCTGTCATCGAAGTCGATCTCATCGCCAATGATCATGCCCCAGGTGCTGGCGTTGCCCAACTCTATGGCCTTCATGACCTTTTCAGGATTGGTCCAATGGTCGCACAGTTTGTAGCCCAAGCCGCCCGGGTATCCATCCCAATGCTGGTATGCGGCCTTGATAGTGCCGTCTGGTAGTTGTATGCCTATTCTCGCTCTGGTTGCCATGTTGCCTCTCTAGTTGTTATTCAAAGTATTCATCAAACACGATCTCCACCTTGGCGATCCTGCCGTCTTTGTTGTAATGTGCCGTCACAGGATACACTCCATCACCCCAACCTGTCTGCACAGTCATTGCCACAGGTATCCGGATGGTGTTCTTGGTTGCCTTGGTGCTGATCTGTCTGTATCTATCCTTGTCTGGATAGATGTCATAGATGTCATCGCCTTCGATGCTGAAAGCATCATTGATGTAAGAGGGATCCGATATCAATAGGGATCCTGAGTCCACACCCACTTGTCCTATAATCATCTTCTTCATACAGTCTCCTTCACAGCTATTGCCACCACCAAGCCTGCTGGCACATTCCATCTTTGACCATTGTCCGCATCCACTTTGACTTTTTTGATGTTGACTCTGGAAATAGTTCCTGTCAAAGTTTCGCCTCTTCTGCCTTGAAACTTTACTCTAGTGCCCACTGTCAATGATCTAGTGGCATCCAAATGCAATTGATCTCTTCTGTGTTTCACTGCCACAATCACTCTGTCCAATTGATCTCTGTCCATGCTTAGGATATCGTTTAATATGTCCACCAACTTTGATTTCATCATCTACCTCTTTGTTGTTTATAATACTAGTATAACA
>SXGQ01552580.1_pt1 | contig 13478 bp, 11 predicted proteins | sample 3178371 | NCBI WGS metagenome assembly SXGQ01 (sample SAMN11356859, study PRJNA531348) | freshwater metagenome | isolation source: freshwater sample F1-20 | place: China: Fuxian Lake, Yuxi | collected 2017-12-25
AAGTCGTCCTCGTCGGCGGCATGACTCGCATTCCCAAAGTTATTCAGGCCGTCAAAGAATTCTTCGGCAAAGAGCCGCATCGCGGCGTGAACCCCGACGAAGTAGTGGCGATCGGCGCCGGCATTCAAGGCGGCGTGCTCAAAGGCGAAGTCAAAGACGTCCTACTCCTCGACGTGACGCCTCTTTCGCTGGGTATCGAAACCCTCGGCGGTGTCTTCACGAAGTTAATCGAGCGGAATACGACCGTTCCGACGAAAAAGAGCCAGGTATTCTCGACGGCGGCGGACAATCAAACGGCCGTGACCATTCGCGTGTTTCAGGGCGAGCGCGAAATGGCGAACGACAACAAGCTCCTTGGCCAGTTCGACCTAGTCGGTTTGCCTCCCGCCCCGCGCGGGATGCCGCAAGTCGAAGTGACGTTCGACATCGATGCCAATGGCATCGTCCATGTCTCGGCCAAAGACTTGGCTACGCAGAAGGAACAGTCCATCAAGATTACGGCCTCCGGCGGCTTGAGCAAAGAAGAAGTTGAGAAGCTGGTGAAGGATGCCCAGGCCCATACGGACGAGGATAAGAAGCGGCGGAAGACCGCCGAGGCCAAAAACCAGGCCGACACACTGATCTACCAGACGGAAAAGAACCTGAGCGAGTACGGCGACAAGATCGCCGCAGAAGACAAGACCAAAGTTGAGGAAGCCGTCGCCGCGCTGAAGAAAGCGATGGAAGGCACGGACCCGGACGCGATCGAGTCCGCCACCCAGGCCTTGACCACCGCCTCCCATAAGCTGGCGGAAGAAATGTACAAGGCAGCCTCCGCCTCGGCAGCACCGGGCGCTGGCGCCAGTGCGGGAGACGGAGCGGGCGAGACCAAAACAGACGAAAAGGTCGTCGACGCAGAATTCGAAGAAGTAGACAAAGAGAAAAAGTAAGCTAGAATACCGTCAGCAGGACCGAGCTTCGTCAATATGCGGGGCTCGGTCTTGCTGCTCTATCACCCAGAGAGATGGCAGCCGTGTCCAAGCGCGATTACTACGAAACCTTAGGCGTCGAACGAACCGCCTCCGACGACGAACTGAAGAAGGCCTATCGCAAGATGGCCCGCCAGCACCACCCTGATCTCCAGACCGGAGAGGCGGAGAAAAAAGTATCGGAAGAAAAGTTCAAAGAGGTCAACGAAGCCTACGAGACACTGAACGATCAGGAAAAACGCAAACGCTACGACATGTTCGGCCACGCGGGCGGCCCTCAGGGTCCTGGACCTGAGGGATTCGGGCGTGGCGGCGGCTTCGGTGACGCCTTCAACGACATCTTCGAAGATTTTTTCGGGGGCCAGCGTGGCGGTAATCGAGCAGAGCGAGGCAACGATCTCCAGTACAACCTCGAGCTGACCTTTGAAGAATCCGTCTACGGGAAAGATGCCAAGCTGAAAATCCCGCGCTGGGAAGTCTGCTCTGACTGTAAAGGATCCGGCGCCAAGAGCGCCGCCGCGATCAAGACCTGCCCCAGCTGCAAAGGGGCCGGCCAGATGCGGTTCCAGCAGGGCTTCTTCAGCATCAGCCGTCCCTGCGGCCAATGCGAAGGGGCGGGACGGATCGTCACAGAGCCCTGCGGCGCTTGCCAGGGCCGTCAGCGCACCTATCGGGAACGGACCATCGCGGTCCACATCCCGGCCGGCATCGAATCAGGTATGCGCCTGCGCCTCTCCAACGAAGGGGAGCACGGAGTCAATGCGGGTCCGCCAGGCGATCTCTATGTGGCGATTACCGTCAAGCCTCACCCGGTCTTTCAGCGTCAAGGTCACGACATCCTCTGCGACGTCCCGGTCAATTTCGTCACAGCCGTGCTCGGAGGAAAAATCGAAGTCCCTACACTGAAAGGCAATACGGTCATCAAGATTCCTGCCGGCACGCAACAGGACAAGATTCTCCGACTCAAAGGCCTGGGCATTCCCAGCCTCAAGATCCAAAGCACCGGCGATCAGCTATTCGTCATCAAAATTCAGATCCCCACCAAACTGACTGCCCGTCAGAAAGAATTGCTCACGGAATTCGCCAAAGAAAGCGGCATGACGATGGACGAAGGTGGCGACGGCTTCTTCGATAAGATGAAATCCCACTTCGAGTAACGAGCCATCGCCAGGGACCCCACTATGTCTACGTTTTTTGTCTCCCCCGACTCCGTCACCCCCCCCACAATCCGCATCACCGGTGATCTCCTCCATCATCTTCGCGAGAGCCTTCGCATGCACCAGGGCACAGCCCTCACCCTGAACGACGGGTGCGGCACCCGCTATCGCGTGGAAATCACCCAGGTCAGCCCGCAGGCGATCGAGAGCTGCATCCTCCACCAGCAGGCCGAGCCATTGCGCAACACCTCGCCAATTGTGCTGGGACAGGCGTTGATCAAAGGCGACAAGATGGATTGGGTCATGCAAAAGGCGGCGGAGCTGGGCGTCGAGACCCTCGTGCCCCTTCACTGCACGCACAGCGTCATCAAGCTCAACCCGGAACGGCTTGAACATCAGCAGTCCCGCTGGGAACGTATTGTACGAGACGCAGCGCAGCAGTCTGAACGGTGGACGATTCCCACCATCGCAGACCCGCTCGACCTGGCGCAGATCTCCCGGCTCTATGCCTCCGCGCCCCTGAAGGTGATCCTCACGGAACGATCCAGCGGCCCTTCGCTCGCCGCCATACCCTTACCGCAAGACCATCGGCAGCCAATTATTCTATTGGTCGGACCAGAAGGGGGCTGGACCGAAGAGGAACAGCGCGTGGCACAGAAGCAGGGTTTCCTCCCTCTCACCCTCGGACCACGCATCCTACGAGCCGAAACTGCCGCGATTGCCGCGCTCAGCATTCTTCAATCGAGACTCGATGAGCTGGGTTAAACCGGCCAGATTACGGGATGCGCAAAAAACCGGTCAGCAAGGCCACAGCCGATGAACGCACCGGAGGCGCAGCCTCTGGGCTACGTTGAGGATGCTTTCGAGGCGAGAACGACGCTGGAGGGCTTTTCACCTCCTGCCAGCCATTAATGGCTGGTACTAAGACGAACAATCGTCCCCTTTTCTCCACTCGTCCAACCCTGCGTGCCATCAGGGAACGACAGACCAAATAGCGACACAGCCGCAACAGTACCCTGCTCAGTCCAGGTAAAGCCACTATCGATAGTCCGGTAGACCATCCCGCGCTCCCCCACAATCCATCCACGCTGAGGATCGGTAAAGCGTACCCGCAAGAGATCTGTAAGCTTCGTGCAGGTCCGATTGCAAGGCAGCGTACGGTCGATCCAGTGGCTGCCGCCATCGGTCGTGTGGAAAATGGCACCGGCGTTACCGACAACCCAACCAGTCGAAGCATCGGAGAAATAGACATCAAAGAGGGTCACGGCTCCCTGAGTCTCTTGCGGGGTCCAGGTCACCCCGCCATCCTTCGTCATCAACACGGTTCCGACTGCCCCAACAGCCGTCCCATGGTGCGCGGTAAGAAACTGTACGGCATAGAGAGCAGCACTCGTCTTACTCGCTTGATCGGTCCAATGGGCTCCGCCGTCTTTCGTATGGAGAATAGTGCCATTGCCGCCGACCACCCAACCCTCGCCGGGCGAGACGAACGACAGCCCGTAGAAGGGCACCTGGGTATCGACGAATTGCTGCTGCCAGGTCTGGCCCCCGTCCTGGCTCCGGCGAATCGTCCCGTTTGCACCGATGGCCCAGCCCTGCTTCGCATCAAGAAAGAAGACGCCCGAGAGGGTCACAGTGGTACCGCTGACGACCTTCTGCCACTTCTTCCCTCCATCAACCGTCTTCACAATAGCGCCGCCTGATCCGACAGCCCAGCCCAATTGAGGCGTACGAAAGTACAGCCCCATCAAGAGCGCTTCTGTATGGCTCGTTTGAGGAGTAACAGTCAGAGACGCGTCAGCAGCCCAGGAGGGAGACGCACAGCACAACGTCCCCAACAGCACGGCAAAACATCCTGGCAACCCCTGGCTCACTGGTTAGTATCGGCGTCCGGACGGTTGTTATTAAAGTAGCCTTGATCCGGCATACCCTTAGCTTCAATGGTGAAGGAGCCAGCTTCCAAGGTCAGCCATTTCTTCATCGTGCAGCAGGTCCCGTCAGGCTGCACGTCCCAGGATCCGCGCCGCACAATAAGTGGGCCTGTGGCCAGCTCATTGAAGAACTCGTTACGCTTCCCTAACCCATAGAGGTTCCGGTGCGGCACACGCACGACGATCTCTGTATCGGTCCAGGACATGACCTGCGCCGCAACGTTACTGAACAAGACCTCTGTCCGCGATACGTTCTCGCCCAACTCGATGTCATCCCGTCGCTTATAGGCGCCCTGATTAAGACCCAAATAGGCATGTTCGGCGGTCTTGAGAAACGAGCCGAACCCGGACCCCTTGATCGTGATCAACTCATCAAGTCCCCCAGACTTCGGGCTGTAGGAGTCGATCTTCGGCGTCACCAACGTAAAAGTCCCTGCATCATTTTTAAGAATTTCCTTCGTCGCACAACACGAACCGTCTGGATTGGGCTTCGTGGCGCCGCGAGAAATCACGACCGGTCCGCTCTGGGCGCTGAACGGCACCCACACATCGATGCGATCGTCCTGCCAGCGATAGATGACGGCGCGAACCCCGCCAATGTCGACGCGATTTTCTCCGATATTGAAATCAGTAAAGGCATAGGGGGTTGAACCACTTTCAGAATAGAGACCGAAATGTACCCCGCTGATTCTGAGGAGGGTACCGATCGGAGCGGCCGGAGGGACCAAGGCGACAACTTTTGGCACATAAACCGTGAAGCTTCCGATCATTCGCTGACGTCCCTGCACAGTCAGAGCAATAGGTCCGGTCTCGGCATCCACCGGAAGATGCACTACGATCGCACTATCGGACCACTGAGCGATAGTCGCGGGATGCCCCCCAAAGGTAACCTTGTCGCCAGCCCCCTTCGTTGCGCCAAAATCCTGCCCGAAAAAGACGACCTTCGTCCCGATCGGCCCGCTCATGGGATCGACACGGATATTCGGAATCAGTTTCAGCGGAACCGCATTGCTCACTTTATACTGGACCGGCGCGCAACAGGACCCGTCCGGCAAGGGATCAGACGACGCCAATCGAACCACCACATCGCCCGATGCAGCATTCGTCGGCACATCGATCTCGATGCTGTCGTCTTTCCAGCGGCGCGGCCTGACGACCACGCCTCCGATCGTTACGTCATTGACCCCGAACATCGTATTGGGATCGCGCGGACCAGCCGTAGTGCCGAAATGCGCGCCGGTAATCTGCATTGTATGACCCGGCTCAATCTCTGCTGGCGTTACCGCGGTAATCGTCGGCTGCACGATTATTAATATCCCGGCAGATAGTTTCTTTTTTCCTGCCATCACTTCAACGGGACCGGTCTGAGCCTGGAAGGGCACCTTCACTTCGATCAGATCGGCCTCCCACCGCTGAATCAGCGCGGGAAACCCGTCGACGGTGACGCGATTTTTTTGCACAGATTGGAATGCGCCCAACCCCTTCCCGCCGATCGAAAGAGTTGCGCCAGGAACCACCGTTGACGGATATAGTTCGAGCGAAGAAGGAGCTGCCGCAAAAGCGGCAACGCTCATACTGGCCCATAACGTCATCGTACTCACGCCAGCGAAAAACACATTCATGAGCAGACTCCTGTCAGGCAAAAAATCGATAGGTCATCCTGGGGGATACCGCGTCGATGGAAAAACCGGTCAAACTATAGCAAGCAGTTTTTTCGAGAGTCAAGCCAGCAAGCCCTTGCCAGATGAGGCTCGAAGGGCTTTGCACAAACGATCACAAGACGGAGAAAATCACTTCGATTTCGACGGCGGCTCCCCGAGGCAACTCAGCAGCTCCTACCGCCACACGCGCATGCCGGCCTGCCTCGCCAAAGATGGCAACCAGGAGATCTGAGGCGCCGTTGAGCACTTGGGGCTGTTGCACGAACCCTTCCGCCGACGCCACATATCCGACAACTTTCACGACACGTGTAATACGGTCCAACGTCCCGAGTTCCTGTTTGGCAATCGCCAGGGCATTCAAAAGCGACAGCTTGGCCGCCTCTATGCCTTGTGCGACCGTCAGATCCTGTCCCAGCTTACCCGAAAAGACCAACTGCCCGTCACGCATGGGTAACACGCCGGATAGAAACAAAAAGTTTCCGGCCAGGACCGCAGGCACATAGTTCGCCAACGGTTTAGGGGGCTGAGGCAGTTCGAGCCCTAATTCTTTCAGTTTGTGTTCGTAGGACATTTAATAACCAGCCTGTTCCTGTTACCCCTTATGTGTTACGCCGCACGAAGCGCGTTCAAAAAACTCTCCCCGACCGGAAGCTCATCGCCCTGCAACGCCTCTACGATGGTATGCCCCAGATCAGCAGCAGAAGCCCTGATACCCAGATTGACCCCCTGTGCCAGCTTTGGGCCTGTGGCCAAGAGAGGGACATATTCTCTTGTGGCCACCTGATCCGCCTTCGTGAGGTCCTGCCCATGATTGCCCGTCAGGACCAGCAGGTCGCCAGGGCGCAGCTGTTCCAGCAACTCGGGAAGCCTGCGATCAAAATCATGGAGGGCCGCAGCAGACTGCGAGGCCTCCGGCTCCAACACATTCAGGCCGGCAACAATCAATCCACGGGGCGCCTTCTTCAGCATCCCCGTGACTTCTGTAAACAGCGCCGTCCAAGGCCCGACCGGAATGGACCGAGTGAAACCGCGGCTACTAAAGAGATCGCCGACTTTCCCCGCGCCGATCACGATCTGACCGGCTCGGTTCAGCACATCCATCATCGTCTGCCCAGGCGGCTCAATTACGAACTCGCGTGAATGGGTGGCAAACTGCACCGCCCCGGCATTCCCCGTAAGCGGATAGGCTGAGACGCGCCAAATGCCCCAGCGGTCTTTCAGCAATTTCCTCGCGTCTCGGCAACGCTGAAACAACTCGTCCTGGCGGATCGCATTCTCATGCCCCGCCACATGGCAGGTACGTCGTCCATCCGTCCACACGAGCAACGAACCGGAAGCGAGATGCGCTGTTTCATACTCACGCAGCATCGTCGCGCCTGAGGCGCGGCGATTGCCAAGAATCTTCCGGCCTAATGTCTGTTGAAGAACTGCAACCAGCTCGGGAGGAAATCCGTCGGGATAGAGAGGCCCCGCACTATCCGTCTGCAAGCCGGCTATTTCCCAATAGCCTGCCATGGAGTCCACGCCCTTGGAGAGAAAGCCGAGACGTCCGAACAAACCTTCCGGCTGTCCCATCACCCGCACGCCTTTAATCGCCGTAATGTGGCCGAGCCCGAGGGCTTCGAGCGTAGGCAGGTGCAGCCCCCCGACCGCATCGGCCAAATGGGACAGGGTATGGGTCCCGGCATCGCCGTATTCCGCCGCATCTGGCAGAGCCCCGACGCCCAATCCATCGATCACTAGGACAATCACACGAGTAATCATCGGCGCACTATACCAGAAACCTCCAGAGGCTCACCTTTTCCGCTTTACGGCAGACCATTCGGCCATAATCATCAGACTCGCGCTGGTACCGATCCGATCCGCGCCTGCCTCCAGCATGGCCAACGTGGTCTTCCAATCTCTGATCCCTCCAGAAGCCTTCACCTTGGCTCGACCAGCCACCGCCTCTTTCATCAGCCTCACATCCTCGACCGTGGCGCCGGACGCGGAAAACCCTGTCGAGGTCTTCACATAGTCCATCCCAGCCTCCACGGCCAAACGGCAGGCTGTTATTTTTTCTTCGCGCGTCAAACAGCAGGTCTCCAAAATCACTTTATGCTCGACCCCTTGAGTCGCCTGCACGACCTCGGCCATGTCGGCTCTGACCAGATCATAGTCGCCAGATTTGAGCCAGCTCACATTGATCACCATATCGAGCACCTTGGCCCCACGGGCAACTCCTTCAATAGCCTCGGCAACCTTCGTCGCCGTCGTATGGCCTCCCAATGGGAATCCGACTGGAATCCCGACGCGAATATTCGTGCCGGCCACAGCCGCAACCGCCTCATCGATGTAACAGGGCGGCACAAAGATGACGGCAAAGCCTGACTCCTTCGCCTCCAGACACAGCCGCAGCACATCGACTTTCGTTGCGTCAGGGCGCAGCACTGTATGGTCCAATAGCGTCGGTACGTTCCAATCCTGTGTTGTCATCATGCCATTCTTATAACAAGTCCTGGATCAGAGATGAAGAGGAAAGCACAGCGGCAAGATAAATCAGTTGGAGAGGGCGGAAAACAGTTTGGCACACAAGTATTTTTCCCGGACGCTCGAAAATGCCACCCGGACAGACATTTTACTTTTCACGGCTCCTAGAGGAAACTTCTGCGGTATTCGGCTAGAGGCCTGGCGAGGATACTTTTCTGAAAGGCCGCTTCTGATACTTCTCCACCGCCTGATTATGCTCGGTGAGCGTCTTGGAGAATTGAGTCGTGCCATCGTTCCGCGAGACAAAATACAGGGCGCGCGAGTCGGACGGATACAAAGTCGCGCGAATCGCTTGAATCCCTGGGTTGGAGATCGGTCCCGGCGGCAAGCCCTTCACCCGATAGGTATTATACGGGCTGGGGCTCGACAGGTCTTTTTTGCGTAAATTCCCATCGAATGCCGGCAAACCGTAAATGACCGTCGGATCGCTCTGGAGCGGAATGTGCTGTTTCAGCCGGTTATGAAAGACCGCGGAAATATCCGGCCGGTCGCTGCTAGCGCCGGTCTCCTTTTCGATGACGGAGGCGAGGGTCAGCACTTCATGCATCGTCATCTTCAGTTCCTGCATCCGAGCGAGGAGGTCCGGCCCGATGGCCTGCCGCAATTGCTCCACCATCGCCGTCAACACTTCGCGCGCCTTGACGGTGCGGGGAAACTTATAGGTATTAGGGTAAAGATAGCCCTCCAGCGTGTCCGCCTTGATCCCCAGCGACGCGATGAAGGTTCGATCATTCGCCAGCCGGAGAAACTCCGCCTGGTCCGTGAGGCCCTGCCGCGCGACCAGATCAGCGATTTGCGTGAGGGTCAGCCCTTCAGGGATGGGCAGAGGATGCAACATCACTTGGCCGTTAATGAGCTTGGCGAGAATCTCCGCCGGAGTCATACCGGCATTGAGTTCATATTCCCCAGCATGCACCTTCCGGTCAGCCGATTGGGACTTCGCGAATATGACAAAGACGGAACGGCTCTTAATCAACCGTTCACGTTCCAGCATCGCGGCGACTTGTTGAAACGGCGAGCCTTCCGAGATCAGAACGACTTTCGAGGGGGGGTGCATCGGCGCGGGAGCAACCGGCCCCTCAGCCCAGCGAATCGTCTGATGCACGGCGACGCCAAGAGCGGCCGTTCCGACCAGTAGAAGTCCGAAAATGATCCGTCGGTTCATCATGCGGTTCTAGGGTTTCCGTATTGTCACCTTCATCCGTCCAGCCCTCCACCCTCTGCTTCGGCGCCGGCTCAAGGCTGGCCAAATAACTCTGGAGCAGAATCGAAGCGGCGATGCGGTCGATCACACCCTTCCGCTTCTTCCGGCTGACATCGGCGGCGATCAAAAGGTCTTCCGCCGACTTCGTCGTCAACCGCTCGTCCCACAGAATAACCGGAACTGGCACACCAGCTTCTAAGTGGGCCTGGAACTCTCGCATCGCCTGGATCGCCGGCCCTTCGCGCCCATCTAATTGCAACGGAAAGCCCAAGAGGACCTGCTTCACCTCATAGGTCACAACGAGGGCGGCAATATGGGCGATGTCCCAATCCAACGTGCGACGCGTGAGCGTCTCCAGGGGTTGGGCGGTCCAGCCAAGCTCATCGCTCAGGGCCACGCCGATCCGCACAGTGCCATAATCGAGCGCAAGGATCCGTTTCCCGTCCTCCATCAGTCTACCGCCCCAACGTCCGTTCGACCAGCCCAAAGACCTTTTCCAGCGCCGTATCCAAACCGGCTGGGTCCTTCCCGCCTGCCTGGGCCATCTCCGGCCTACCTCCGCCGGTCCCACCAACCTCCACCGCCATCTCCTTGATCAGGTCGCCCGCTTTCAGCTTGGCAATCAGATCCTTCGTGACGATGACCAGCAACGAGACCTTGCCATCGTTGGCCGCCCCAAGGGCCACAACACCGCTCTTCAATTTATCCCGTAACTGATCGGCCAAGGCTCGCATGCCGTTGACATCCAACCCGTCGGTCCGCTGCACATGCACCGCAACACCGGCGATCGTTCTAGCCGAAGCTTCGACTGCGGAGCCGCTGGCCATTTTTAATTTCAGCTCTTCCAGCTCCCGTTCCTTGTCTTTCAGCTGCGTCAGGGCCTTGCGAGTCTTCGGCACCAGTTCGGACTGGCCGACCTTGAGCAGATCCGAAAGCTCCCGGATGTCCGCTTCCAACTTCTTCATCTGCGCGAACGCCCCGCGGCCGGTCTGGGCCTCAATCCGGCGTATACCGGATGCGACGCCGGTCTCGGACTCAATTCTGAATAAGCCGATGTCCCCTGTTTGCCGGCAATGGGTTCCTCCGCAAAGTTCTTTGCTAAAGGACTCGACTGTCACCACCCGCACCTGCTCGCCGTATTTATCGCCAAAGAAGGCCAGCGCCCCCTTGGCCACCGCATCCTGGATGCTCAGCACTTCGGTCGTGACCTTCTCGTTCCTCCGCACCTCGTTGTTCACGACTGTTTCAATCTCATCGATGTCGCGAGTGGAGAGGGGTCTGAAATGGGCAAAATCGAATCGCAAGCGATTCGGCCCGACGAGAGATCCATACTGTTTGACGTGAGGTCCCAGTAAATCGCGCAAGGCTGCATGGAGCAAGTGAGTGGCCGTATGGTTCCGCTGCGCATCCTGTCTCGTGGGGGCATTGACGGTCAGACGCAGCTGCTCGCTCTCGCGAATCCGCCCTTTCGTCACGATCCCTTTATGCAGAATGATCGTCGGCACAGGCCTCGTGGTTTCTTTGATCTCCACCTGCCCGTCCGGCCCCATCAGCAGGCCCTGGTCTCCGACCTGTCCTCCACCTTCCGCATAGAAGGGCGTGACATCCAGAACCAATTCCACCTCATCGCCTTCCGCCGCTTCTTTGACCCGCCGATCGCCTTTGAGAATCGCCTGCACGAGGCTCTCGCTCTCCAGCCGATCGTAGCCGATAAACTTCGTCGCCCCGAGACGTCCGGCCAGTTCCGCAACAGCAGGGCGAGCCGTCTCCTGCTCGAACCCGCCGGTCTTACGCGCGCGATTTCTCTGTTCTTCGATGGCTCGGTCGAACCCCGCCTCATCGAGCGTCATCTCCTGCTCGCGGCAGGCCTCGCTCATCAAGTCCATCGGGAATCCATAGGTATCGTACAGCTTGAACACGTCGGGGCCAGTCAGCACTTTGCTCCCGGCCGAGCGCGCCTTTGCAATCAACTCGTTCAGAATCGGCAAGCCCTGCTCCAGCGTGGAGATGAACCGCTCCTCTTCGCCTCTCGTCGCTTCGGCAATCGTTGCAGCTGCGCCGCGAACTTCCGAATAGATGGAGCCCATCTGGCCCACCACTGTTTCCGTCAATTCGTGGAGGAATGGCTCGACAACACCTAGGAGCCTGCCATGACGCGCGGCCCGGCGCAGAATTCGGCGGAGCACGTAGCCACGGCCCTCGTTCGAGGGCAAGACTCCATCGGCCATCAAGAACGTAATGGCGCGAAGATGGTCCGCCACCACCCGCATCGACCGGTCGGTCAGGTCCTTCCCTCCATACTGAATCCCCGCCCTGGAAGCCACGGCACTGAGTAGGGGCGTAAATACATCGCTGTCATAGTTGCTGTAGACGCCCTGCGCCACTGCCGCCAGCCGTTCCAACCCCATGCCCGTATCGATGCTGGGCCTGGGGAGAGGATGCAGCGGGCCTGATGCATCCCGATTGACCTGCATGAAGACGAGATTCCAGATCTCGATGACACGGTCGCCTTCCCCGTTCGGACGATCATCGCCCGGCACAGAGGGTCCCTGGTCGAAATGGAGCTCCGAACAGGGGCCACAGGGACCCGTATCACCCATCTGCCAAAAGTTATCCGTCTCGCCGCACCGCATGATGCGTGCAGGCGACACACCGATCTTCTTCCACAGCTGCTCGGCATCGTCATCGTCGCGGAAGACCGTGACCCACATACGGTCCTTGTCGAGACCGACCGTCTTGGTCAGAAACTCCCAGCCGAACAGGATTGCCTCTTCTTTGAAGTAGTCGCCGAAGGAAAAGTTCCCCAACATTTCAAAAAATGTATGGTGCCGTCTCGTATAGCCGACCTTTTCTAGATCATTGTGCTTGCCGCCGGCGCGAAGGCATTTCTGCGCCGTGACCGCCCGCTTGTAGGCGCGCGTTTCCTCGCCGAGAAAAACTCGCTTAAACTGGTTCATTCCGGCATTGGTAAAGAGCAGCGTGGGGTCGGCTTGAGGAATCAAGGCCGAACTGGGCACGGACTGGTGGCCATGCTGCTCGAAATATCGAATGAAGGCTTGCCGTAACTCCTGAGTGCTGTTCTTCATGTCCCCTAACTTTCCTCTCGCAGCAACGACCCGATCACTGTCTCAATCGTATCTTCGTCAAAACCTCGTTGGCTCAACAATCGCCCCAATCGGCCAACCGTCTGAACCGAGCTGCTCCGTCCAGCTCTCGCCACCACTTGTTGCGCGAGGTTCTGCTCACTCACCTTGCGGTAGGCGGCCCGCACCGTCGCCTGCACGATCTGTTCAGGACAACCAGTGACCAGCAGTTCTGCTTGCAGGCGCGCACGCCCCATCGGCATGCAGGTAAGCCTTCGCTCGATCCACCGAGACGCGAAGGCCGCATCGTCGAGGTAGTTCAACGACGTCAGCCGTTTGATCGCAGTTCGAACCTCTGAGGGAGAGGCCCCCTTCGCATCGAGCAACCGTTCGATCTGAACCGCCGTGCGATCGCTGCGAGCCAGAGCCCTCACCGCAATCTGCAGCCACTGATCAGGAGATGCTGTCGTCTGAACTGTGACGCGCCTACTCATCAGCCTGCTCGTCAGCCGTTACGCGCCAACCTTATGCGATCGCTTGTCCTCAGTCTTTTTTTCGTCCTTCACCGGCGCGGTAGCCGCCTTCTCCGCCGTCCGCCCAGGCAAACAAGCCAGATCGCGCAGCTTCCCTTCAATCTCAAGGGCCAGGGTCTGATTGCTCAACAGAAAGTCCCGCACTGCATCGCGTCCCTGCCCAAGCCGTTCGCCTTGATAGGAATACCAGGCCCCGGATTTCTCCACTACTTTCTTCTCGACCCCGAGATCGACCAATTCGCCCATTTTGGAAATCCCCTGCGCAAACAAAATATCGAACTCCGCCTGCTTGCAGGGAGGCGCCATCTTATTCTTCACTACCTGGACGCGCACGCGGTTGCCGGTCACGTCCTGCCCGTCCTTGATCGACTCGATGCGCCGGATATCCAGCCGCACGGACGAATAGAACTTG
>SXGQ01105194.1_pt1 | contig 13475 bp, 3 predicted proteins | sample 3178371 | NCBI WGS metagenome assembly SXGQ01 (sample SAMN11356859, study PRJNA531348) | freshwater metagenome | isolation source: freshwater sample F1-20 | place: China: Fuxian Lake, Yuxi | collected 2017-12-25
TCTAGTGATTTCCAATTTGTACCTATTGATCTTTACGAATCATATATATCTACAGATCTAGATAAAGATAGAATAAAAGGATCTATAAGAATTTATGGAACAAACATTAATAACTCTTCTCCTTTAACCTATGTTGAAGCGTTAAGCTCTAGCAACACCAATGATATTTTTGTATCTCCAATTGTTCCTATTACATATGACGATGTAAACGCTAGTTCTTCAATTAATATAAATGATAGACCATATTTATTCACTTCTCCAATATCCTTATCAAGAAGCCAGTACTTCCCATCTTCTGCTCCAGAGCAAGTTACAAATATTAAACCTGTTGACTCTCTTACTTTTAACGTACCTTTACAATTTATAAAGAATCCAAACAGATTCAATAACGCTGATTACCCATATAAAATTGCAATCATACCAGAAAGAGTAGAAACAAAAGAATCATTTATAACTAGCTATAATAAATATTTAAATTCCTCAAACTGGGAAAACTATTTAATATTTGAAGAAGACGATACTAATGATAATGTTTATTCTTATAAGACTTCAAATACTTTAGGCAGATATAGAGACTTTTCTCTAGCTATTGATAAAAGAACTTTTACAGAAGTTGGACTAAAATCTACCTCTAATGATTTTAAAGATGTAAACGGATTCTTACTAGTCACTTATAATAACGAAGATGCAAAAATAAAAGAAAATTTAAACGCAATACTTAACAACTCAAATGCGAGTTATTCAATTGTTACAACCCAAGGTTCAAATAGATTAAGATTCACTATCCAACAAAATAGTGCGGATTCTTTTATTAATGTATTCTATTTGTTATTAGTTCCTAGTGAAACTACTTTCCAATTTGGAGTTAATTCAATAAACCATAATTCTGATGGATCTCCACTTTCAATAAATGATTCAACAGGAAAAGAAATACAAGATTCGCACTTTATATCAATACCTAACACTAAGTCAATATATAATTTCAACGATTTAAGCGATGACAATGGCAAAGGTTTTGATTCTACTATATATAAAGCTTATTTAATTGCAGTTGATTCATTAATGTTCGCTTGGCAATTTAATTCAGAACCTAATTCCATAAGAAATATACTAGATTACTATTCTAATTTTATTGATAAAGACAATAATGTAGGCAAAGTTTATGCTCAGATCAGTGATCCAATTACCATAAAACAAGATACTAATATCCCCAATTCTTATAAATTAGAAGCTGTTTTGAAAGACGCAGGGACAAGATACTTACATTTTTCAATTAACAAGACTATTCTTACCGAAAATATATTTGAAGCTTCTATAAACACCAATAGATTTCCAAGTTATGCAATATCTAGAAAGAGCATAATTTATAAACCAACTTTAAACAGTAATTTATCAGCGGGAGCCAAAGATAATAAAGTAGTGTCTTCGGAGCCAAATAACACTATGGCTTACTATAAGCTTTCTTTACAAAATAGAGATAACTTATCTAATTCTCCATTAGCACCAACAATTCCTCTTGGTAAAAGGGCATATGTTTTAAATGGGAATAAAATTTTTACAAGAGCTTTGACTCCTGATGCCTCTGCTAAATTTTTACAGGGTATAGAATCAGAAGGAGTAACTTCAAACGGTTTTAAATCAATAGGGAGTATTACAGGTAGCTCATTTGGAGAAGGAGGACAAGAATTTTTCGACATATCTATAACAAGATTAAGTAATCTCGCCGGGGATTTAAAGAATCAAATCTTTGATTATACAAATATTTATAAACTTGTTGTTGACGCATCAACTTCAAATACAGAAATTAGTGCTAAATCTATTTTTGACGGCCCAATAAATGATGGATTATTTAATTCTTCTTTTAATATAATAAATGTAACTCCTGAAAATAATTTCTCTGAGCTTGGAGCATCCACTAAAAATGTTCAAGTTTTTCTAAATTCAGAACCAAAAAATTTCACTGTTTATACAGTTCCTAAATCAGTTACAGATAGCATAAACGCTGGAATTGCAACTAAATTTTATGCTGGAATTCCTGTCTTAGAAAATGAATCTTTATCTATTTCTTTCACCATTGGAAGCGTTAATAAAACAAAAGCAATAAAAGTATATTGTTTTGCTGGAGAAGACCTAATTGCAAGCGAAGTAGACAAAACAGAAATAATCCCCGGAGATGAAAACATAGTAAAAGTAACTTTAAAGGGTGTCCCTTACGCAAACTATTTTACTTACTCTAGCGGATATAATGACAGCACTTCATTAAACAATCCTACTTTTTGGAAGTTTAAGAGTGCTAAAAACTTAGCCTTTGCTCATTTATCTGCAAAAAGAAACAATAATAACGCATTTCCTAATTACAATTTCCATATTCAAGCATTAGAGCTATCAATAGTAATAACTTACTAAAATGAAACACTATATCGTATATTTTATCAACGGCAGCTACAAGTATTTGCAATCCTCTCTTAACCTAATGGATAATTTAGACAAGCTGCACCTTGTAGGAGTAGACTACGAAGTTGTTGATTATATTGTTCCATTAGATCGTCATATAGACCCTAAAACACTAGAACACAGGAAGTTCTTGCCAGACGGCAATTCGGTATGGAAAAAAGAAGAGCTTATTAATAAAAAAATAAAAGACTTTACCTCCAAAAGAAACGCTTTATTGCAAAAGCTTGATATTGATTTTATCATATCTTTAGAAACTCCTAATAATAGAAAAACAGAAATCATTAAAAGAAACAAAAACTTTTTAAGAGAGCTTTCTTGCAGAACAGAGATGCAGCACGTTCATGACTGCGAAAAATTAAGTAAGTTCAACGCTTTTTATAACATAGTAGATATACAAATAATTGACCCCGGTTATGGCTGTTCAGAACCTGTACCTTCTGTTACAATAGCTCCTCCAGAAGAAACTGGATTTAATTATGGGCTAACCGCTTCTGCTCATGCTATTAGAGGAAGTAAAGGAGAGCTACTTTCTTTAACAATGGAAAAACTAGGGAGTGGTTATATTTCAGATCCAGAGATCAAAATTAGCGGATATGAAGGAGAAAATGCAAAACATCCTATTCTAAAAGCGGTAATTGATAATATAATATAGTATATGACGGATGTGCTATTCTGTTTTGGTGATGAATATATTTATTCTAATAATCTAGCAAACTGGTCTTCTATTAATTCTGGTCAAGAGATAGAAATAATAGGAAGCCAAGAAAAGCTTTCTGCTGTTCGCATAGATTCGATTGATTACAGCAAATTGTTTACTGTTTTATCAGAATCAAAGATTAAATTTGATAATAGCCCACCAAGAGATCTGGTTTTAGATGGAGATACTATTGATTGTTATTTTAGGACTTACTATATAGCCTTATTGAATGATATTACTGAAAAAGGCAGTGGATACAAAGTTAATGAAACGGTTTCTATTTCTAAGTTTGCCTATTTTGATAGCACTTTAGATAAGAAAGAAAAAGCTCTTTTTAAAGTTGTTTCTGTTGATTCTAATGGTGGCATTTTAGAATTAAATTTAATTAATAAAGGCAAGTTCTGTCAAAATTTTAATGAAGCAGAATTAGAAGGCGGCTCTGGTAAAGGAGCCAAAGCTAATATAATACTAGGAAAGAATAACAATAAAGAACTAAAGTGTTTTTCTGTTCTAGAAACCATACAAGAAGGCACAAGCCTAATCGTAAATCTAAACGAAAAAATAAAAGACGAATTCATCTCTGGAGAAATTTACATAAATAGATATCGTATTACTTTAAATAAAGCAATCGGCAAAAGTTACTCTTTCCAACCATTTATCGTAAAAGTTGAGAAGACTCCATTCCTGAATCTCCCTTTAGCTAAAGATAATAACATAGAGCAAATCTATAATCAGGCTATACTGACTATAGACTCTAAGATTAAAGAATTATCTACTAGCGTAAAGTAGTCCTCCGGGTCTCTTTTGCTCGACCAAGACTTCAACAACTTTGCTTCTAAGTAATTCGCCAAGTTTGGCATTATTTTGAATATTATTTTGACTGTTTTGAGTATTAGTTTTGCCTTGTTGAGTAGTGGAATTAGCTTCAGAAGTAACTTCTCCGCCTTGAGCTACATTTATTGAAATGTTATTTACTACAGACATTCCAGATTCTTGAGTAGCTCCAGCAATAGAAGACTTGTTAGATTCTGCTTGTGTTATTGCGGTATCCTTAGACAAGCTTTCGTTCAAAGTATTAAGGGCAGTGACTAACTCTTCTATACTAGTTTGAGGACTGTTTTGACCAGTATAACTAGTTCCAACCATTCCTCCAGCAGCATACTTAGGAAGAGTTCCAGAGTTTAATTGACCCATGAAATCTCTGCCGTACATGTCTACAGCTTTCTTATTCATGACATATTCGCCGCCCATTAATAAAGCTGGAATGTTATCTTTACCTGTGTATCCACCGCCAGCAAATTTAGGAATATAACCGCCATTTGCTCTTCCATATTTTGAGTATTGAGCATTTAATTGTTCTTGGCTAAATCCTGCTCCTCCGGGTTCTAAACCTGCTCCGGGAATATTAGATGGGATTGGTTTTGCATTTAATTTTTGTGCGCCCATCGTAAGACCAGCAGCACCCAATTGAATACCAGCAGCAGCTAGACCAGAATAGAATGTGCTATTTACTTGGTTTCTATAATTCTTAAGAGCTTGCTTTTTATCTTTTTCAAATTGGTCTCGGTCTTGTAAGTATTGATCTAACTTATTAAAACGGTCTTCTCTTAATCTATTTTGAGGATTGTTTTCATCAGTTAAGGCCATTGCCGACAATCTTGAGTCTACAGCGTATTCTCCAGAAGTTGGACGCTCAGGATTATCGTATAAGAATTCATTTTGTAATGGTCCTATAGAAAAACCTCCAGTTGCATATCTAGGAACAAGACCACCATTTAATGCTCTTAAATAGTTAGCTCCATATTTATTAACAGAAGATTTTTTAATAACATATTCGCCACCACTCATCATGGCAGGAACATCATCTTTCATTCCAGAACCACCAACGACCATGCCTCCAGAATTATAACCTCTAATTAATCCACCATCTTTTCTGCCAGTTGCGGCTGCTTTACCGAATGCAAATAATGCGTCAACTCCCATTTCCAAGGATTTATCAAGGATTCTATTTAGTATGTTTTGGAACATGTCTCTAAAGGCATCCTTTAGGGTTTTTGTTCCTTTAATAGCTTCACCAAATGCACTAGCAATACCAGACTTGAAATCAGTTTGGAAGGTATCAATTAGTTGACCAGTATCTCTAGCAAAATCTGCTCTATTGTATTCTGTATTCTTTTGAGTTATAGCTCCGACTGCGACCCTTCCTTCACGGGCTTCGCTTTCAATTAAAGCATTAGCTTGAACAGCTTTTTCGTCTTTGAAAAATTTTTCTCCATATACTGTTTTATAGTATAATCTAAATTGATCTTCATTTATTTTGTTTTGTATTTCTAAAGTTTTATTTCTTATCTCAACTTGTAATTTTAAAAGACGCTCCTCTTCTTCTGCACTTCTTTGCTTTTTATTTAATAATTTTTCAACTTCAGTATTAATAGCTACAAGTTCTTCGTTATCGTATCTACTCTCCGAAAGTTCAGAAAGTCTTTGTACGTTTAATCTTGTTCTTTTTAATGTATCAGTAGGCTGTGGAGGCTGCAAATTAAATTGTGCCTCTGGTGGAAATTTATATCCGTCACGGAAAGGCCCATATTGACTTAGCTTTAGTTGTTTTTTTGCAAAGTCTATTTCATTACTAGCTATCTTTTTTTTCTGTTCTTCTTTGGCTACAATAGACTTTAAATCTTCTCCTGCCATAGAAGTTTGATATTCTTTATTTATCTTATCAGCTAATTCTTTGTATGTTCCTGTATAATCTATTGTTTGAGTGGCTATTCCTGAAAATGGCAATGAGCGCGAATTAATCAATTGGGCTAATCTTTTTTTGTTTTTTTCAATAGCTTCATCGCTTGCGCCAAAAGTTTCTTGTAATTCAATAGCTTGATCTCTAAAAGCTCTATCCTCAAAGCTTCTGTTTCCACGATATCTAGGTCCATAATTAACTCCACCTACAATATTTCCATAATCATCTCTTTCTGCTCGTATGCTTGAATCTCCCGTTACCATATCCGCTATTTTACCATACAAACTTTTATCTCCAACGACTTTTAATACAGAAAAACTTTCAAAATAATCTTGTAAGGCTGATATTTCCTTTTCTCTTTCGGCCCTTATGTTCGCCTGTCCTTTTTCAGTAAATAACGATGTCTTTGTAACAACTTTGCCTTCGTCTGCTAATGGTCCTGCCTTCAATACTTTGTCTAATATTTCTTGTCTCTCTTTTGGCCCTACATTAGTAGGCAAAAGATTTCTCTGTTCAATATCAAGTGTATTCTTTTGGGTTTCAGAAGATAGCCTGTTAACGACTTTACCTAAATTAATAGTTAAGTTTTCTAATTTATCACCCACTTCTGTTCTTATTACTGTATTAAAGTTATCATTCAAAGACTTTGGCAATGTTCTCGCTAAAATTTCATTTTGATAATTTGTTAACTCATTTAAATATTGAGCCTCTTGCTGTAAAAGGTCAAGATAACTTCCCATGTTTTCTAATTTGAATTGAGAAGCGACTTGATCTAAAGCAGTTCTCACCGCTCCTTCTTTAGCTTGATCAAAAGCGGCTCCCAAAGCAGTACCCGCTGTTGATTTTCCAGTTTGAATTTCTGTGACACGACGAGCTAAATCTACGCTTTCTCTTATTTGTTGTACTCTTCCAGCTATAGCTGTAGCTGCTATTGGTCTTAAATCAGAAGAAACTTGTGCATTAAAACTTTGAGCATTTTTAAAACCAGAAGGACTTTGAATTGCTCTATTTAATTGTAACTGATTAGTTAAAATATCAAGCAATTTAAAAGCACCAGAACCTCTTTGAGCCGCATTACCAATAGAATTAGTCTGTCTTAATTCAGAAATTAAATCAGATACATTATCAAAAAGATCAGAAACTCCAGCTCTGCCAGTTGAACCTAAAGCCTGAGCCCCGCCAGCAAAAGAAAGCCTTTGATTCAAAGCTAAAGATTGTTTTTGATATTCTCTTTGAGCTTCTTGAATTTGAACATCTACATCTCCTTGAGCTTTAATTTCTGCAAGGGTGTTTTGAAAATCAGAAAAAGATGAATTAAGAGATTGTATTAACAATTCTTGTTGCTCAGGTTTAAAAGCCTTTTCTGCTGTTCTAATTTCTCTTTCTAAATCCTTTCTCACTTCTTCAATATCTCCTCCTTCAGTAACTCTTTTTATTGATTGAGAGATAAGAGGGGTTAGCTTTTGTATTTGTGCTTGGAAGATACTTCTTTCTTTTGTTATGGCTTTTTCATCTCTAGCAGTTTCAATAGCTGAACCGATAGTCGTTCTAGCTTCTTCTGCCCTCTTAGTTATGATATCTGAAAAAGAATCAAGAACTTTATTTGAAGCTTCTTGTATTTTAGAATTTTGTCTAGAATTAATTTCATTAATATCTAACTGAGCTTGAATGTCATTTTTTGTTCCTTCGCTTATGAATGGACTAGATGCATCTAAAAGACCCTTAACTCTAGCTCTTTGAATAGATATATTGCCTTCAGCTTGAATTTTATTTATTTCTCTAATAGTTTTGGCACGATTTTTTTCGATATCTATTTGGTTAGAAATTAAAAGATTAGTAGTATTATAAATACCATTTAATTGTTTGAGACTTTCGTTAAACTCAAGAGTCCTTTTAGTATTGTCGTCTAAAATTTCAGTAAGAATTTTTGATCTTTTTGAGCTATCAATAATTGCTAATCCTTGTTTTTTAAATGCATCTATGATTGATTCCACAGCAGCAGGATCAAACTTTTCAAAAATAGAATCAAAGACGGATTCTAATACTTCAGGAAGACCAGCTTTGCTTACTAATTGTGTTTTTACATCTTTTAAAGCTCTTTGATTTACAACAGGAGCATCTCCAACATACGAGCTTCCTCCTTCGTCTGAAACAAAGATCGGTTCTGTAGTTATAGATTGTTTTTTTAAATTATCAAAAAAGTCGTTTACGTCTTGTGCAGCGTTTGGCCCTTTGAAATTTTTTCCAAAAGCCTCTGGACTCAAAGAAGAAGCAAGAAGAGCGTTTAATGATTTTTGATTTTTTCCTGAAACTGAAGAACCACTAAACATACCTGATTCTGATCTAATAAGATTTGAAATGGTTAATTGTTTTTCAATATTTTTTTGAACATCATTTAATTCTTTATTAACTCCAGCAATAGCTTCGGCAACTTTTGTTATATCTGTACCAGCTTTCAAAACTTTATCTCTAAATTCTTCTGGAATAGAACTAAGAGCATCTGTTAAATTATTTTGAAATTTTAATAAAGCTTCTGGCTTGGTCTTAGGATCGTTCAAAGCGTTTTGTAAACCTTCTAAAGAAGTAGAATAGTTTTGAGCGGCACCAGAAAAAGCAGAAATTTTTTCTTTTGTTTTTTCTAGACTTTCATTTATTTTCTCAATAGCTTGTTCAGCTTTAGCATCTACAAATTTTTTAAATCCTAAAGCGATACCTAAAGCAGCACCCGCAGCAGCACCTACTGGTCCAAATGCCGCACCTGTACCCGCTAGAGAAAGGACATCGCCAGCCCCAGAAAAAACTGCTTGTGTTTTTTTATTTTCAACAGGAACAAACTGAGAACCGACATTAGCCAATGTACTTCCAACTATTCCTAATGATGGGCCTAAACGCGAAACCATTGCTCCAAGCCTACCAGCCTTAGCAGATTTAATATTAGATTCTGATTCTTCTTGTATTTTTTTATTTTCTTCAATTATTTTTTGTGCATCTGCTTTAGCTTTCTCTTCTATTTCCTTTCTTTTTTTTGCTGCTTCTATTTTTTTCTTTCTTAACTCTTCTAATTTTGCAATTTCGTCGGCAGGCGCAGCCGCTAAACCGCCAGCTTTCATTGGAACTGCCCCTAGTCCGGGTTTTACTTTTAAAGTGGTAGAACTAACATTTGAAAACGTTTTCTTAACATAATCAGAAACTTCTTTATTTAGCTTTCTAGATTCTTTTGCTTGATCTTTTAAAATTTTATCTAAATCTTCATTTGCTTTTTTAATTGAATCGGCAGATGCAGACGCAGCTTTTGTGTTATCATCTATTACTTGTTTTGTGCCAGTATTTAACTCTTTTAATGTGTTATTAAAATCTCTAGCACTGAACGCCAAGGCGGCAAGAGAACTAGTTACAGCGAAAAGATCTAAACCACCAAATTCTGCAAAATTAGGAATATGTCCTTTTGCAGACATTCCTTTTGTTTTGGGATTTATTCCAGCTTTCTCTGCTAACCCAATTCCATTATTAAGAGAACCCTCTTCGGAGTTATAAACTCCCAATCCCATAGGATTGAAACTTGTTTTTAATTTATTGCTTTGACCTAATTTAACTTGAGAAGAAGAATAACCAGCAGCCATTTCTCTTCCTATTGCTTCTTGAATAGGATTAAAATTAGGAATAAAACCTTTGGCAAAATAACTAATAATATCTTGTATATAAGTGTTTTCTCTTAAAATGGAATCTTTTAAAGCAGGAGCATCGTATTTATATATATTATTTAATATATTTTTTGCTTTTGAAAATGTGTCTTTTGATTCTATTGGGTATTCTGAATAATCATTGTAAAGATTAAGCTTAGTTCTTAATGCTTTACCTCTTTGGCTCCATTTTAATTGAGGAAATCCCGTAGCGAGAACCTCTTCAAAACTACCTGTTTCTGCGTCATACTCTTCAAGATTTTCTTTTTGAGGTAAAAATGCACTTGTAGTTAATGGAAGACCCAATCTTTTCGCTATGCTTCCTGCTCTGTCCCAAAGGAATCCGCCATCTCCTCTTCTAGAAGAGCGAACAAAATCTACGTCAATAGAATCATCTTTTCTAGAATATCTTAAATAACTCTTAGCCTGTTTTCCCTCTAAAACTTTTTTAACAAATTCTTCTTTTGTTTGTCTGTTAACTATTGGTGCAGGACCTAAAACTCTTTCACCTTCTCCTGTTTTAAAAGATTTTATTTTTGGTGCTTTTAAGAAATTAGGAACGAAACCAGAAGCTAAAGTTGGCAAAGATCCGGGAACAAAATTTGGTAATCTTGTTCTTAAAGCGTTTAATAAAGCACCGGCTCTTGCTCCTCTATTTTGTCTAGAAACAAAGCCTTGTTGACCTCTAACTGGAATTCCAGCTACAGCATTTGGATTTTCAAGAGTAGCAAAGAAGGCTCCAGAATCACGATTCAAAGAAGCTAATCTTTCCAACATTTCTGGGCTTGCCATTTCGGGATCGAAATATTTATCAGCAAGCCAGTCTCTTAATTTAGGAGAAATTTGAGCAGTCTTTTCTCCCAAGTTTGAAAATCTAAAGTTAAAAGGTTTTGGGGCAAAATTAGGAATAAAACCTCCAGCACTTGTTGTTATTCCTGCTATTTTTGATTCTTGTTTAGCAAAGTGATTTGATATTTCAATAGGAAATTCTTTTTCAACTTTTGCAATGAACTCTCTTATTGCGTCATAAGAATTATTTAGCTTATAATCGCCATAAAGATCAGTAAATCCGGGAAAGAATTTTTGGACATTAGAAAGATTTGATCCTCCCATGATATCAAAGTCTCCACCAGATCCACTTCTTCCCATGCTTCCTCTAAAAGCTCTATCTCTAACATAGCTTGCTGCTAAATTAGTTCCAGCTTCGAATATTGTACCAGCTAATACATTGTAATTTTTACCAGTTTTATTAAAATAGTCGTCTACTTCAGCATCAGAATAATCTGACTTCGCTCCGGGAATTCCAGAAGCTAATTTTTTTGTTATGTCACGGGCGAACTTAGAAGTTCGATCAATCAAGCCAAACCTTTCTTCGTTTAAAGCATTTCCTGACAAAGCGCGGATTTTAATTTTGTATGATCTTCCCGCTTGTTTCTTATCCTTAGTTAACTTCTCTAAATCAACCACCTCATCTTGGTCGTTATCTTTTCTTTCAAGATCCCAAATCAACATAGAGGCAGGAGGAGTAAAAGGTTCAAATACTCTTTTTACTTCTTCCTTTACTGATTCGACAGTTGAAGTTTTTGATCCGGGTCTAAACTCTCTTATCAATTGTTCTTTTGAAGTGCCAGCTTTATATCTTGGATCGTCTTCAAAGAACGAATCTGGTATTTTTTGTAAACTCTTTCTTATTTCGCCATAAGTAGCACCTCTTCTAATAAACGTATTTAAATCATTTGCGGTAAAATTTTTACCATCTGTTCTAAAAAATCCTTTGTCTGGACTCCAAGAAGCAGCAGTTCCTGTTTGAATTTGAGATAATGGAACTGGAGCATTTAATCCAGAACCGTACCAGTAATCACTATCTGCATAACGGCCATTATTATCTAATGATCTAGGTGCAAAATTAGGAACAAATCCCCTAGCTTGATAAGGATTTATTCCATTTTTAGCCATTGACTTAGAAGTCAAATTTCTTGCTGCGGAACTTCCTTGGGGAGGTAATATATAAGGTTGAGCAAATCCGGGAACATATTTAACTGTCTCAGCGGTATTCATTACCCCACCAATTGATTTTGGAGCAGCTACTACTTTGCCGGGAGCATAACCCCCTTGCATAGCTCCTACCATTTCAGCAGCTTGCTGTTTAGCAGGTATATAACCTCCAGAACTTCTTCTTCCAGTAATAGCTCCAGATGTAGAAACTCCTAATCCAGAAGCTAAAAATCTAGCACCAATATCTGCTGAACTTGTTTTTATTTTTTCTGAAATTGCTGCTTGCTCAATTAAAATTTGTTTTATTTCTCTTTCTACTTGTAAACGAGTTTTTGTACCTGCTATAATTTGTTGGATTAATTGAGGATTATTAGAAAGTATTTTGCCAATTTCACCTTGAACTACAGCTTGTTGTCTTCCTAAAGTATTTAATCCTAAAATATTTCTTGTCGCATCTCCAGCGAAACTAGCAAAATTAGCTATTAATTTTCCAACAGCTAACGCTCCAAGACCCAAACCGGGACCAGTAACGAAATCAGTAATTCCTTTTAATAAACCTGTAGCAATTTTTTCTCCAACACCTTCTGAATCTTTTTGATTATAACTTTCTAAACCATCATTTAACAAGCCTAAAACTTTTCTAATTCCGGGAGCTACGCTGACTTCTCCAATTTTTGTAGCGAATTGAGCAAAATTAACACTTGTTGTATTGATTAAAGCAGAAAGGCTTTTGTTCAAAGCGTCATTTTTTATAATAGCTTCGTCTGCCGCTTTAGAAGAAGTTCTTGTAGCTTCTGCGAATGCAGAGTTTTGTTTTGAAACATCTGCTAAAGCAGCTTTTAAAATATTAATCTGATAAACGCCACCGACAAGTTCGGCAACTTGAGATTTAACAACTGGATTTAAATTTTGGAAAGACTGAGCTAAGTTTTCAATTATTTTAATAGTTGGTAAAGCGTTGCCAGAAATATCAGTAACAGCAATACCAAAGTCTCTTAAATCGCTAATGACTTGAGGTCTCTCAATTCTTGTAAAAATAGTTTTTAAAGCGTTACCAATTACAGCACCACCACGGGCAGTAGTCTGCTGAACAGAAGTAACAATACCTAATAACTCATCGAAGCTAACACCAGCTTCGCTCGCAGAAGAACCTACACGTTGCAAAGCTTCAGAAAGGTCTCTTGAACTAACAGCGAATTTAGCATCAACAGCAGCAAGTTTATTAACAACATCAGTAGTAGTAAGAGCCTCTTTTGTAAAAGAGTTTACAGCAGCAGTTAAAGCTTCTGTGCTTGAAACTACATCAAGACCAGAAAGACGAGTTAAAATTAGAGCATCTCTTGTTCTTTTTAAAGTCTCTTCTAATCCCAAACCTTGTCTTGAAAACTCTGTAGCCGCACCAGCTACATCTTTAAAAGCGGCTCCAGTATTTCTCGCTACATCAAATAACTGATCTCCAAACTGTTTAATACCTTTAGAGGAAGTATTTAATACAATATTAATATCAGTAAGAGATTTTTCTACTTCAATTGTAGTAGCCACCAAAGCTGTAAAAGATTTTTGAACAGCAAAAATAAGACCAGCAGAAGCACCGAATGCAACTACACGGGCGTTTGAAGCTTCTAGTGATTTATTAAATTCATTAGCAAGACCAGTAATTTTACCCAGAGGTTGAGTAAAATTTCTAGTATTTAAATTAAGAGAGCTTTTGCTTTGGATGCGATTCAACGCTGACAGCACATCTTTTTCAAGCTGCGCTCCGTTAAATGTCGCATTAATAGGAATTGTACCTGCTGATGTAGCCATATATCCTTAAACCTAAGAATAATTACACTTAAACGCCGTGTAATTTAATTAAATCTTCAAAACTTAATGACCCACCTTTTTTCTTAGCAGCTTCGTCTAGAGA
>SXGQ01557810.1_pt1 | contig 13474 bp, 14 predicted proteins | sample 3178371 | NCBI WGS metagenome assembly SXGQ01 (sample SAMN11356859, study PRJNA531348) | freshwater metagenome | isolation source: freshwater sample F1-20 | place: China: Fuxian Lake, Yuxi | collected 2017-12-25
CCCGCATGGAGCTGTCCGTCGCCGTCGAGGAGTGGATGGACCGCTTCCCCGACTTCGAGCTGTGCGACCCCGACACGGTGCGCTGGTCCACCGGCCAGGTCCGCGGTCCGCGCTGCCTGCCGGTGCGCATCCTCCAGGACGGTGCGGCATGAGGATCAAGTACGACCGCGACGCGTGCCAGGGCCACAACCGCTGCTACCAGCTCGGCCCCGAGCTCTTCGACGTCGACGACGAGGGCTACGCCGTGCTGCTCGTCACCGGCGACGTCCCCGCCGAGCTCGAGGAGAAGGCGCAGCTCTGCGCCGACAACTGCCCCGAGTTCGCCATCGAGCTCGAGGCCTAACCGAGCTCGATGAAGATGCACTCGCCCGGGCACAGCTCGGCCGAGTCGATCACCCGCTGGTGGAAGTCGGGCGCCACCTGAACCATGGAGCCGGCCCCGCCCGGGTCGTTGCCGATGTCCATCCCGTCGCGCACGTAGGCGATGCCGTCCTCGAGGATGACGAAGATCTCCGGACAGTGGTCGGTGCACAGGCCGTCGCCCGTGCAGAGGTCCTGGTCGATCCACACGTGCACCGGTCCAGCGTAGGGTCGTCTGCCCATGATCCACGCCGACGAGATGGCCACCGTGTGGGTGGTTCGGGCCGGTCCCAAGGACCGCCTGGTCCGCTCGTTCCTCGACGACGGTGAGATCGGCGTGGCCTTCCCGCAGTTCCCCGACGGTCGGGGCGTGGACCGCAGCAAGGCGCTGAAGATCCTGGGCGTCGGGCTCGACGACGAGCCGAGCAAGCACCAGGAGGCCGACGCCGCGCTGTTCCTCAGCTTCGTGCGCCGCATCAAGGTCGGCGACATCGCGCTGCTGCTCGATCCGGTGGCGGGCGGGTTCGCCTGCGGGGTGGTCACCGGCGAGTACCGCTACCGGAGCGAGCTCGACGGCGACCGGGCCCAGCACCGCCTCCCGGTCGACTGGCGCCGGCGCCTGCCCTTCACCGCCCTGCCGGCGAGGCTCGATCACCTCCCCGACCAGCGGGTGGTGCTCGACGACGTGCCCGACGGTCGCCTGCGCGACCTGGCCCTGCAGTGCTGCCGGGGAGAGCTCGGTGACGACCCCTTCGACCGTCCCGCCGCGACCCCGCCCCGCCGGCGCTCCACCAGCACCACGGGCAGCGGCCGCCCCCGGGCGTCACGCCCGCCGGCGCCGAAGCGGCCCTCGCAGGCCACGCGGGCCGAGCGGCGCTGCACGGTGTGCCTGGTCACCAAGTCCGAGGACCTCTTCGACGGTGACGTCTGCCGCGACTGCGCCTGAGCGCCACCTGATCCGACGGGCCCGCACGTCGCTCGCCCTGGGCGCCGCCGCCGTGGCGCTGGCGGTCGCCGTCCCGGCCGGCTCGGCGGGCGCGCAGCTCCTCCCGGAACCGAGCACGACCGCACCGCCCACCACGGAGCCGGTGCCGGAGACCACCGAGGCGCCGACCACCACGGAGCCGCCGGTCACCACGGCCCCGCCGGTCACCGAACCACCGGCCACGGCCCCGCCCGCCACCCGGGCACCGTCCACGACGGCCGAGCCGGAGACGACGCTGCCGCCGGAGACGACCACGACGGCCCCGCCGAGCGCACCGTCGACCGTCCCCGTCACGACCGTCCCGGTGGACGGGCGCACCCGCATCACGCAGTCGACCCCAGACCTCGGCGGCGTGCTCACCCTCTGGGGGCTGGGCATCGTCGGCACCCTGGCGACGCTCGGGTGGGGGTGGTGGCGGAACCGGACGTGAGCGCCGGTCCCGTCCTCAGTCGGTGTCCTCGAGCAGGTGGCGCAGCTTGGCCCGCAGCCGCTGCACGGTGTTGTCGACGAACTTGTCGGTCTTGCCCATCTGGTCGGCGATCTCGCGGTACTTCTTGCCGCTGAGCAGCCCGACGAGCACGTGGGCCTCGTTCTCGGACAGGCGGTCGGGCTCGTCCTTGCGACGCCGGCTGCTCTTGCCGTCGAAGTGCGCCCGCAGCAGCTCGTGGACGGCCTCGTGGCCGTGGGCCTCGATCAGGCCCTCGATCTCCGAGAGCCCGAAGGGCATGCCTCCGCTCTCGTCCATGGCCATGCGGTCGACCGAGGAACCCTCGTGGCTCACCGACGGGAGCTGCACCGCCGAGCGCTCGTCCTCGTCGTGCTCGGCGTCGTGGTGCGCGATGCGGTCGGACTCGTTCAACGGCGAGTGCTTCATGCGGTTCGCCGCCTTCACCGCCGTGATCACCTGGCGCTGCATGCAGGTGCGGGCGAAGCTCGGGAACGACGCGCCCGCGTCGGGGGTGTAGTCGCGCACCGACTTCCAGAAGCCGATCATCGCCTGCTGGCGGACGTCGTCGTGGTCGCCGCCCGGCACGAAGTAGCGGCGGGCCACCGACATGATGAGGCCCTCGTGGCGGCGGAGGAGCTCGTTCACCGCCTCCTTGTCGCGGTCCCGCTGGAACGACGAGACCAGGTGGTCGTCCTCCAGCTCGCGCACCGCGGTCCGTCCCCGTCGCCTCGACCCAGCCAGCTCCGGCACGTCCCCCACGGCCTTCAGTACCTCAGGTGCTCGTGCACCGTGCCGGGGTGCTCGGCGTCCACCAGCTCCCAGCCCGTGGCAGCGCACCACCGGGCGACGCGGTCGGACAGGTCGTCCACGTCGAAGGGCTTGGTGATGTAGTCGTCCGCCCCGGACACGACGCCGCGGATCACGTCCTCCTGGCCGGCGAGGGCGGTGAGGATGACGTAGACGGTGCCGTCGGGCGCCCCGTGGCCACGGGCCCGGCCCTCCTCCATCGCCTCGACCCCGTCCATGCCCGGCATCATCACGTCGAGGAGGCACAGCACCGGGTGGTGCTCGTCGATGAGGTCGGCCACGTTCTCGCCGGTGTCGGTGACGTGCACCTCCCACCCGTCGAGGGTCAGCAGCGAGGTGATGAGCGAGCGGATGCCCGGCTCGTCCTCGGCGACCACCGCGACGCGAGGTGCGGTGCCCCGGGAGGGCACGTCGAGATCGAGGTCGAGATCGAGGTCGTGGTCTTCTGCCATGCGCGTCGACGTGGGCTCGCGAGCGGCCACGTCCCGGCAACGGTACTCGGGCTCCCGGGTCGCCGACGGTGTCGGACCGGCGACGCCGCTAGGCGATGACCTGCGGGGGGTAGCCGGACCGCTCGACCAGCCACGCCAGCACGAGGACCGCAGACCAGGCCCGGTCGGCGCCGGGCTCGGCGTCGACCTCACCGGTCGTCAGGTCGATGTCGACCGGGACACCGTCCCCTCGGCTCCAGGCGGCGAGCACCGCGTCGGTGCCCGAGGGGAGGACGTCCACGCCGGAGGTGGCGGCGAGGGCGGCGACGCGCAGCGCACCGGCCGGGACGTCGGCCGGGGTCAGGCCGGCGTCGAGCACGAGGGCGCGCCCGGCGACGTCGAGGCGGTGCAGGACCGCTGCCCAGCTGGTGGCGTGGGCGCCGGCGACGAGCTCGTCGCGCCCGTCCGGGCCGTACCCGTCGAGGACCGAGCTGAGGGCGCCGACGACGAACCGGGACTCCGGGCCGCTGGCGAGCGCGCCTCCCATCTCGGACATCTCGGCCACATGGCATGGTTCGCCACCGGCGGAGGCACCTCCTACCGGACGGTTCCCGCCGGTCGGACGTGGTCGCTCGGGGACGAGGAGGATACGGTCGTTGCCAGAACTGCTCGTCATGTCGCAGGGGGTCCCTTCGTGCCACGCATCGCCATCATCGGTTCCGGCTTCGCCGGGATGGGCCTGGGCATCCAGCTCAAGCAACAGGGCATCGACACGTTCACCATCTTCGAGAAGGCCGATGCCGTCGGCGGCACCTGGCGGGCGAACACCTACCCGGGCGCCGAGTGCGACATCCCCTCGGCGCTGTACTCGTACTCCTTCGAGAACTTCGACTGGCCGAACAAGTGGTCGCACCAGCCGGTGATCCGGGACTACCTCGAGCACTGCGCCGAGGTGTACGGCCTCTGGGCCCACATCCGCCTCCGGACCCCGGCCACCCGCATGCAGTGGGTGGAGGAGGCCGGCGCCTGGGACGTCGAGGTCTCCCCGGCCGACGCCGAACCGACCGTCGAGCGCTTCGACGTCGTCGTTTCGGCCACCGGGCAGCTGAGCCGACCGCGCTGGCCCGAGATCGACGGGCTCGACTCCTTCGCCGGACCGGTCTTCCACTCCGCCGAGTGGGACCACTCGGTCGACCTCACCGGCAAGCGGGTCGCCACGATCGGGGCCGGCGCCAGCGCCGTGCAGTACGTGCCCCAGATCGCGGAGGAGGCGGCCCAGGTCACCATCTTCCAGCGCACCCCGAACTGGATCATCCCGAAGAACGACCGGGACTACACCGAGCTCGAGAAGTCCCTCATCCGCCGCAGCCGGGTCGCCCGGAACCTGCGCCGGTTCCTGATCTTCGGCCGGGCCGAGCTGCTCGGGTACAACCTGATGCACCAGAAGTCCTTCGTCCGCGACTTCATGCAGAAGCTGGCGGTGAAGAACCTGCAGGAGAAGGTGAGCGACCCCGACAAGGTCGCCAAGCTCACCCCCGACTACCCGATGGGCGCGAAGCGGGTGCTGTTCTCCGACGACTTCTACGAGTCCATCGAGGCCCACGACGTCCAGATCGTCGCCGACCGGATCGACAAGGTCACCGGCGACGCCATCGTCACCGTCTCCGGGGCCGACCAGGACCACGTCGAGCACCCCGTCGACGTCATCGTCGTGGGCACCGGGTTCCACACGCAGGACTTCCTCACGCCGATGGAGGTCGTCGGCCCGGAGGGGCGCAACCTCAACGAGGAGTGGCGTGAGGGACCCCAGGCCCACCTCGGCCTCGCCGTGTCCGGCTTCCCCAACCTGTTCTTCATGTACGGCCCGAACACGAACCTCGGCCACAACTCGATCGTGCTGATGATCGAGTCGCAGTGCCGCTACATCCTCTCGATGCTGCGCCAGATGGCGGCCCGGTCGATCCAGTCGGTCGACGTGCGGCCCGAGGTGCAGCAGGCCTACAACGACGAGCTGTCCGAGCGGCTGGCCAAGAGCGCCTGGGTGATGATCGAGGACAGCTGGTACCTGCAGGGCGGCAAGGTCACGAACAACTGGGTCGGCCGCACCACCGAGTACCGGCGGCGCACCAACCACGCGAACCTGGACGAGTACGTGCTGCGCCCCAAGCCGGCGCTCACCGCCCGCACCGGCTGAGGCTCACATCCCGCCGAAGAGCTCCTCGTCGAGGACGGGGAGCAGGATCGCCTCCTTGAGGCTGGCGTAGGTGTCGAGCCGGTCGAGCTCGCCGTCGTCGCCGACCCAGGCGAAGGTGTAGGACTCCTCCGCCTCCTTCAGCACGGCGTACACCCCGCCGTCGGCGTCGAAGATCGCGACCGCCTCGATGCCGTCGTCGGGGTCGACGACGGGGAGCGAGCGGCCGGCCTTGCCCACGGCGGCGGCGACGTACTCGACGGCATCGATGAACGTGGCGTGCTGCTCGGGCAGCTCGACGACCTCGTCCATGCCCGGTGTGCCCCGCACCACCGTCCATCCGTCGTGGCCCACGCCCTCGACGACGAGCAGGGTGTCGCTCGGGAGGCGCACCTCCAGGGCGGGCAGTGCGATGGCACCGTCGCCGTCCACGCCGAGGAGCACGGTGGCGACCGGTCCGGGGTCGAGGTCGTTGGCGGCGATCGCAGCGGCCTGGGCGGCGTCGAGCGCCACAGGGTTCAGGTCGTCGTCGCCGTCCTGGAGGGGTGAGCCGACGAACTCGTCACCGGCCAGCAACGCGGTGCCGTCGATCGGCGTGCGGAGGCTGTCGAGGCCGACCGACACCACGGCGACCTGCTCGCCGTCCTCGTCCTCGAGCAGCTCGACCGGCCCGACCACCGAGCCGGTGGCGTAGATGCCGGCGGGCACGACGTCGCCGAGGCGGTCCTGCACCCCGAGGTGGGCCAGCTGACCCGGTCCGAGGAGGGCGGCTCGCTCGTCGGCCACCTCGAACTGGATCATCGCCTCCCCGTCCTCGAACGCGGCGCCGAGGTCGATGTCGGTGGGGTCGACCTCGAAGATCCAGGCGGCGGGTGGACGGTCGTCGGCAGGCACGGGACGACCCTATGGAACGCCGCCGGACCTTCCCCCACGCCGGCGATGTGGTCCGATGGGGGGCGTGGCCGACACCGCTCCGGATGCACCCGGCGTCGACGAGCTCGTCGCGTTCGTCCGGGTCGCCTGCCACGGGCTCCGCAACCCCCTCGCCATCGCCACCGGCATGCTCGACCTGCTCGACCGCCTGTCGGGTGAACAGCTCGACGACGAGTCGCGAGACCTGCTGCAGCGCTCGGCGGCCGCCGTGCACCGCACGGCCGACATGGTGCTGAGCATCCAGCGCCACGTGGGCTCCCGGCACCGCCCGATGCAGCCGGTGCCGGTCGACCTCGGCGAAGCGCTGGCGATGGTCGTCGGGCCGCTCGACCCGGCCGAGGTCGTCGTGCGGGTCGATGGCCGGCTGCCGACGATCGTCGCGGACCCGGACATGGTCGAGTGGGTGCTGCACGAGCTGGTCGACAACGCCCGCTCCCACGCCGCAGGAGACGGCGCCGTCACCGTCGTCGTCAGCGCAGTGGAGGACACCGGGAGGTGGCTCGTGTCGGTCGCCGACGACGGACCCGGCATCCCGGCCGACCGACGTGAGGCGGCGTTCGCCGAGGGCGAGCGGCTGGAGCGCGCCGGCGGCGGAGGGCTCGGCGTGGGCCTCACCCTCGTGCGGGCGGTCCTGGACCGGCACGGCGGCGAGGCCTGGCTGGAGGACACCTCCTCCGGCCCCGGGGTCCGCGCCGTGACCGCCTGGCCGTCCTGACCAGGACCGGCGGGAGAGGTCACGTCCCGCCGCGGATCGGTCTGGCGGCTTCGCCGCCGAAGGGCACCGTGCGCTCGGGTCGCCTCGCCTGCCGGCTCGGCGCTACTGGGCGAGCAGGTCGCGCACGGCGACGACGACGTCGTCGACCTGGGGGAGGATGTGGTCCTCGAGGTCCGGCTCGTAGGCCACGTGCACGTCGGGGGCGCCGACCCGGCGCACCGGCGCGTCGAGCGACCAGAAGCACTCATCCGCGATCCATGCCGCGATCTCGGCGCCGCAGCCGGCGGTGAGCACGTCCTCGTGGACGACGAGGGCGCGACCGGTGCGCTGGACGGACTCGCCGACGCGCTCGGCATCCCACGGGGTGATCGTGCGCAGGTCGATGACCTCGACCTGGCGGCCGGTCTCGGCGGCGACGGTCTCGGCGGCGAGGAGCGACTTCTGGACCATGGCCCCCCACGTGACGAGGGTGAGCGCGTCGCCGGGCCGACGGACGTCGGCCACCCCGAAGGGCAGCACCCAGTCGGCCGGCGGCAGCAGGTCCTTCGTGTACGGCTGGCGCAGGAGGTGCTTGTGCTCGAGGAACAGGACCGGGTCCTCGCACTCGAACGCATACCGGAGCAGGCCGGCGGCGTCGCGCGCCCGGGAGGGGAAGGCGATGAGCAGACCGGGGACGTGGGCGAAGATCGACTCGCCGGACTGGCTGTGCCAGATGGCGCCGCCGTGGAGGTAGCCGCCGATCGGGATGCGGATCACCATCGGCGCGGTGAACGCGCCGTTCGAGCGCCACCGCATCGTCGCGGCCTCGCTCTTGATCTGCTGCATGGCCGGCCACACGTAGTCGAAGAACTGGATCTCCGGCGACGGCCGCAGGCCCCGGACCCCGTGCCCCACCGCCCGGCCGATGATGTTGGCCTCGGCCAGCGGCGTGTTGAAGCAGCGGGCCATGCCGAAGTCGCGCTGCAGGCCGTGCGTCGTGCCGAAGACGCCGCCCTTGCCCTCGACGTTGGCCAGCACCTGCTCGCGGGCGTCGGCGACGTCCTCGCCGAAGACCCGGATGCGCACGTCGGCCGCCATGCGCTCGTGGAGCACGGCGCTGATGGCCCCGCCGAGGGCCACCTCCTCGCCGCCCTCGTACGCGTCGGACGGGACGGGCCGCTCCGGCATGTCGACGATGTGGTCGAGCACGGTGGCCGGGTCGGGTCGGGCTGCGGCGATGGCCCGCTTGGCGGCGTCGGCCACCGTCTGGCGGGCCTCCTCCCGGATGGCCGCGGCCTCGGCCGGGCTGAGCGCGGCGTGCTCGACCAACAGCTGCTCGAGGCGGCCGATGGGGTCGCGCTCGGCCTCGGCGGCGAGCTCGCGCTCGGACCGGTACTTGGACTGCGTGTCGGCCGCCGAGTGCGAGTACGGGCGGGTGACGTCGGCGTGGATGAGCAGCGGGCCGACGCCGGCGCGCACCCGGGCGATGGCGGCGTCGCTCCACGAGCGCACCTCGAGGTAGTCGGTGCCGTCGAGGTGCAGGACCTCGAGGCCCCGGAACCCCCGGACCAGCTCGGACACGGGGGCGGGCGACTGGTCGGACGCCGGCACCGAGATGGCGTAGCCGTTGTCGGCCACCCCGTAGACGACGGGCAGGTGCAGCGTGCAGGCGGTGTTCAGCGACTCCCAGAACTCGCCCTCCGACGTGGCTCCCTCGCCGAGGCTGACGTAGGTGACCTCGTCGCCCTGCGCCGGCAGGTGCGACAGCTCGGGCGTGCGGCCGATGTACCGGCCGGCCTCCGCGCAGCCGACGGCCGGGATGCACTGGCTGCCGGTGGGAGACGACTGGGACACGACGTGCTCGGCGGCGTAGCCCCAGTGCGAGGGCATCTGCCGGCCGCCGGAGGCACGGCACTCGGCCGAGCCCACCGCCTGGAGGAGGAGCTCGTAGGGGCTGATGCCGAGGCCGAGCATGAGGGCCAGGTCGCGGTAGTAGGGGAAGAACCAGTCGTGGCCCGGGCGGAGGGAGCGGGCGAGCCCGAGCAGGAGGGCCTCGTGGCCGGCCCCGGAGATCTGGAAGAACACCCGGCTCTGCTTCTGCAGGCTGATCTCGCGGTCGTCGATCGAGCGCGACACGCAGGCCAGGCGGAAGTCCTCGATGACCTCCTCGACCGCGAACCCCCGGATGTCGCCCATCACCTCGGAGTGTGCCACCCGGAGGGCGGGCCGTGGGCCGAAGCGTCACCGGTTCGGTCGAGGACTGCGCACCTCGCGCACCGGTTCCCGCATCAGCGGCGCAGATGGCGCACCCGGCCCCGCACCTCCTGACCGCCCAGGCGAGCCCGGTCGGCCGCCGCGTGGCCGGCGGCGTACCCGGCGGGGTCGCTGGCCGTGACCCGCATCCGGCGCAGGTGCGGGAAGGCGGAGGCGAGCTGGCCCTCGACGGCCACCTCCCGGCTCTTCAGCACCGGCAGCAGGTCCTCGCCGTGGGCGCTCACGGCCTCGGTGACCGTGGCGGCGGCCGCCGCTCGCAGCCGCTGGCCGATGCGGGCGGCGTAGGCGACGAGGAAGGCCTGCCGGTAGGCCCGGGACCGGGTGCGGGTGCTGGTGCCGGCCCGCAGCATCGCCCGGGAGCCCTGGACGAGCAGCGACGTGTAGAGCAGCTCGACCGTGGCCTGGTCGTCGGGGAAGCCGACCACGGTGGCGACGTCGGACCCGGTGTCGAGCACGGCCCGGCACCGGTTGGCCTTGGCCAGCTCGGTGAGCAGCTGGAACTTGGGGCGGGCGTAGGGTGACTCGACCAGGAGCGTGCGACCCTCGGGGCGGGCGCTGCTGCCGCCGGCCGCCGCGACCATGGCCCGGTCGATGGCGTGGCGGTCCATCAGCTGCTGGGCCTTGGCCGAGAGCGCCTCGGCCTCGTCGGGGTAGGTCGTGGACTCGGCCTTGGCCAGCAGCGAGCGCACCTTGTGCAGCACGCCGGGGTCGGGGGCCGGCGAGGTGCGTTCCATCCCTCCATCTTGGCGATCGGGTAAGACAGCGCCCATGCGCCGCCTCTCCGCCCACGATGCCGTCGACGTGTTCCGCGCCACGGACACCATCGGACTCCCGCTCGGCCCGGCCCAGCCGGCCGCCCTGCTCGAGGCGATGGGCAGCCGCAAGGACTGGGAGGACGTGAAGATCTTCGGCGCGCTGGTCACCGTGCTCACCGACCTGTTCACCCACCCCAACGTCCACTACCTCAGCGGGTTCTTCGGCCCGCTCGAGCGCCTGCTGCGCGACAGCGGGGCCAACATCGGGTTCGCTCCCGCCGACTTCCGGCGCTTCGTCGCCCTGCTCGAGGCGATCGCTCCCCGGGTCATGGCGACGGCCGCATCGCCGCCCGACGCCGACGGCTACTGCAGCCTGTCCCTGCACGCCGGCGCGAACGTCGGGTCGCTGCACGCCGCCGGCGCCGACCCCGACCGCCTCCTCGTCGTCGAGGTGAGCGACCGCTACCCGGTCACGCACGGCTGGGGCGACCACGGCCACCGGCTCCACGTCGACGAGATCGACGTGCTCATCGAGTCCGACTCCACCCCCTACGAGATCGTCGACCCCGAGGCCACCGACGTGGAGCGCGCCATCGCCCGGCACATCCAGGCGCTGATCCCCGACGGCGCCACCCTGCAGACCGGCATCGGTGCGGTCCCGTCCGTGGTCGCCGCGCTGCTCGCCGAAGGCGACGGGGGCGACTACGGCATCCACTCCGAGATGTTCACCACCGGCCTCATGAAGCTGCACCAGGCCGGCAAGGTCACCAACGCCCGCAAGGGGCAGTTCGACGGCGTCTCGATCTGCACGTTCGCCGGCGGCACCCGCGAGCTGTACGACTGGCTCGACGACAACCGCGAGGTCGCCTTCCTGCCCGTCGAGATCGTCAACTCGCCGGAGCTGATCGGGGCGAACGACTCGATGATCACGATCAACGCCGCGCTGTCGGTCGACATCCACGGCCAGGTCGTGGCCGACACCCGCAGCGGCGAGCAGTTCTCCGGCATCGGCGGCCACGAGGACTTCGTCGCCGGCGCCGGCCTCGAGCTGTCGGACCGCTCGATCCTGTGCCTGCCGTCGACCTACCGCGCCGGTGAGGAGATCCGGTCCCGCATCGTCCCGTGGTTCGCGGCCGGCACCGTCATCACCACGCCTCGCCACCAGGTCGACGTCATCGTCACCGAGCACGGGGTCGCCGAGCTGCAGGGCAAGACCGTCCACCAGCGCGGCGAGGCGCTGGCCGCCATCGCCCACCCCGACTTCCGGGACGAGCTCCTGGCCGCTGCCGACCGCGCCTCCGGCGGCCGCTCCCCCATCCCGTAGAAGGGGTTCCCCGGGGGCACGGGGGACCCGAACGCGCCGATCGGTTCGTTCGTTCCATCGGCTGGAACCGACGAACCGAACCTCGACCACGCAACGGCGACCCGAACGCGCCGATCGGTTCGTCCGTACCGCTGGGCGGCACGAACGAACCGAACCTCCGTGCGTCTCAGGACGCCCTGCGTCGGACTGCGCCGGCGAGGTCGGCGCGCAACGACCTGAGCCAGTCCTCGCGACTCGGGACCAGATGGCCGCGGTGGATCACGCCGACCGACCAACCGAGCGCACGGAGGCGCCCTCGGCGCAGCTCGTCAGCCTCGGCTCGCTCCGGTGAGTGGTACGAGTCGGAGTCGTACTCCCGGAGCACGAGTCGGTCGGGCCAGGCCAGATCGACGCGAGCGACGAAGGTCCCGCTCCCGTCCCGGATGACGTGCTGGAGCGTCGGTCGTGGCAGCCCGTGGTCGACGATCCGACGCAGGACGGTGGCTTCGGCCACCGAGTCGGGCGCGATGGGACCGGTCCAGGCGCGGAGCACCTCTCGGACGACACCGGAACCGACCCTGCCCGGCTCGGCCTCCACCCGCCGCAGCGCTTCCTCGATGCGTTGCGGTGTGGCGCGCCTGGACGTGATCGCCTCGGCTGCGACCCGGTGGAGCGCAGGGAGACCGAGCTCGGCGGCTGCGTCGACGAGGGAACGCGCGACCGACGTGACGGGCACACCTCTGCGATGGGCGACGTCGGCCGGTGCAAGCGGAGATCGATGCAGCAGGGCCAACGACGTCCGGCTCGTGGAGCCCGGCGGCAGCGTGATGTGCGGTCGATCAGGCGGCGCCACCTCGAGGTCGTGGACCCACAGCGCGCTCGCGCCCGACACCACCCCCTCGGCATGCCGTGAGACAGCGGCGGCGATGTCCTGCATGGGAGTGCGGGTTCCGGCGATCCGGTAGAGGCCCCGCACGATGCGCTCCAGCACTCCGTCGTCGCAGAGCGCCTTGACCTGCTTGCGGTCGAGGCCGAGCGCGGTCAGGTCGGCGGTGCGGAGCAGGTGGTGATCTGTCGCAGCCAGCTCGAGGGCCGGCCCCAGCGTCGGGAGGACTCGCATGCCTGACGAGCCTGGCGACGGTCTCTGACAGGAACCGCTGCACGAACGCGCCGATCGGCGCGTTCGTGCCGCCCGGTGGAACGAACGCGCCGATCGGTTCGTTCGTTCCTCGCCGGTTCACCGGGCCGGCACGGAGTGTTCAGTGCGGCGTCGGCAGGAGCGGTCTCGGCGGGTGACGAAAGGTGGGAGGTCCTCCGCCGACCCACCCGGGAGCCTCGTCGTGGTCCTGTCCCGCCGCACCTTCATCAAGACCGCTGCCGTCGCCGGCGCCGGCCTGGCCGCCGGGGGCACCGCGCACGCGGACCTGCTCAACATCGCCCGGCCGACGTCCCTGCTCCAGCCCGGGACCCCGCCCAAGTTCCCGAACATCCAGCACGTCGTCGTGCTGATGATGGAGAACCGGTCCGCCGACCACTTCCTCGGCTGGTGGGGCGACCGGGAGGACGTGGGCTTCGACGCCAGCACCACGCTGCCGGGACGTGACACCTTCGACTTCGGCAGCGGCGGCGAGCAGAACTGGGCGGGGCACCCGTACCTGGACCCCGGGCACAGCCACGAGACCGGCCGGCACCAGCTCCTCGACCACGACCGCAACGGGGTGCCCGACGGCTGGAGCACCACCGAGGACGGTTCCGACCGGCCCGACAGCGGCACCGACCGCTACGCGTCCAGCTACTACACCGCGGCCGACCTCCCCGTGATCGACCGGATCGTGCGGGACTTCACGTCCTTCGACCGGTACTTCACGTCGTGGATGGGCAACACCTATCCCAACCGGTACTACATGCACTCGGCGCAGTCGCAGGGCATCGGCAACAACGACTTCCCACCCCAGCGCCTGGCCGAGAACCCGGCCTGGGCGCTCGGCTGGGACTGGCCCACGCTCTGGGACCAGCTGAACGCCAAGGGCGTGACCTGGAAGTACTACTTCTCGAACCTGCCGGTCCTCGGGCTGTGGGGCCCTCGGTACGTGGCGAACGCCCGCCCGATCACCGAGTACTACGCCGACTGCGCCGCCGGCACGCTACCCCAGGTCGCCTTCGTCGACCCGTTCTTCGTCGCCCCCGAGGGCCTGGCCAACGACGACCACCCCCACGCCGACATCCGCCTCGGACAAGAGCTCTACAGCGACGTCACCACAGCGTTCATGCGCTCGCCGAACTGGGCCAAGGG
>SXGQ01739686.1_pt1 | contig 13473 bp, 9 predicted proteins | sample 3178371 | NCBI WGS metagenome assembly SXGQ01 (sample SAMN11356859, study PRJNA531348) | freshwater metagenome | isolation source: freshwater sample F1-20 | place: China: Fuxian Lake, Yuxi | collected 2017-12-25
AAGATGTTCGACCAGATCGGCAAATCGATCGACGCGGTCACCATCTCGACGCCCGACCACGTTCACGGCATCGCCGCCGCCACAGCCATGCGCCTGGGCAAGCACATCTACTGTCAGAAGCCCCTCACCCAGACAGTCCATGAGGCCCGTATCCTGCGGCAGTTGGCCCGCGACGGAAAACTGGCCACCCAAATGGGCAACCAAGGCAGCGCCGGCAGCGGCCTGCGTCGCGCGGTCGAAGTGATCCAGTCCGGGATTATCGGCAACGTCACCGAGTTGCATGTCTGGTCCAACCGGCCGGTGTGGCCGCAAGGCCTGGCCCGGCCCGAAGGTTCCGACCCAGTGCCCGAGTCGCTCGACTGGGACCTGTGGCTCGGACCGGCGCAATTCCGCCCGTACAAAAAGGGCGTGTACCACTCCTTCGCCTGGCGCGGTTGGAACGACTTCGGCACTGGAGCCCTCGGTGACATGGCCTGCCACACCGTCAACATGCCCTTCCGCGCACTCAAGCTGGGCTACCCGACCCGAGTCGTGGCCGAACTGACTTCCCAATCCTTCCCCGAAACCTTCGCCAAAACCTCGCGACTCCGCTTCGAGTTCCCAGAACGCGACGGCCTGCCGCCGCTGAAGTTCTGGTGGTACGACGGCAATCCGTCTGACAAGGACCTCGCCCCGCTCCGGCCGAGCGCCGATCTCACCCGAGAAATCGTCACCCTCAAGGGATCGTTGCCGTCCAGCGGATGCCTCTTGGTGGGCGACAAGGGCAAGCTGTTCTCGCCGGACGATTACGGTTCGCAGTTCTTCATTATGGTGGGGAACGAAAAAATCTTCCTGCCCGGCGACGCTCACGAAGCCGTCAAAGCCGTGCCCCAGAGCATCCCCCGCTCGCCAGGCCACAATGAAGAGTGGTTCCAAATGATGCGCAACGGCACGCCCGCCTACTCCAACTTCGACATCGCCGCCTACCTCACCGAGATCATCCTGCTGGGTTGCATCGCGGTGCGTGTCGGTGAAGGCAAGGTCATGGACTGGGACGGCCCCAACATGCGCTCCACCAACTTGCCGGAGGCCGCGCAGTTCGTGAAGCGCGACAGCCGCAAGGGTTGGGATATTTAACCCCGGTCCCTTAATCCCAGTTCCAACACCTCCGTCGACACCCTCCGATGAACTCCTGCTCAGGCCCATTGTCCCGACGCAGCTTCTTAGAACTAGGAAGCATCAGCGCGTTGAGCTTGGGCCTGAGTGATTTTCTGAGGCTGCGCTCCCTGGCAGCGTCCGGCGCGCCGTTGGGCATTCCGAACACGCAGGACAAGGCCGTCATCTTCGTGTGGCTGCCGGGCGGCCCCTCGCAGCTCGACACCTACGACATGAAGCCGGATGCGCCGTCGGAATTCCGCGGCGATTTCCGGCCCATCCGGACCAACGTGCCGGGCATCGACATTTGCGAGCTCTTCCCCCGGCAAGCCAAGGTCGCCGACCGCTTCACGCTGGTGCGCTCGGTGTGCCACGACTTCTCCGACCATGGTGGTGCGCACAAGCGCTTCATGACCGGACGCATCCCGGCCACGCCCACCGAGTTCGTCAACGATGCGCCGGCCGTCACCTCCATCGTGAGCCGCGCCTTGGAGGCTCGACAAAAATCCGGCCTTCCGGCCTGCATCACCGGTGTCGACGACGGACGCAGCCACATCGACGTCTTCAGCCTCGGGCCCTCTTACCTAGGAACCAGCCACACGCCCTTCATGGTGGTGGGCGACCCCAGCGCACCCAACTTCAAGGTTCAGAACCTCAGCCTCACCCCGGACATGGCTACCCGGATGGAGGATCGGTCGCATTTGCTTTCTGGAATGGACCGGCTCCGTCGCGATCTCGACAGCAGCGGGTTGATGGAGTCGATGGATCAATTCAGCCAGCGGGCGGTCACCATGCTAACGCACGCCGGAGTGCAAAAAGCCTTCGACCTTCAGCAAGAGACGCCTGCCACCCGGGAGCGCTACGGCTGGAACGCCTACGGACAACGGGGGTTGCTAGCCCGACGCTTGGTCGAAGCGGGCTGTCCCTTTGTGACCATGGTTTGGGAGAACCCCTTCCCCAGCAAACCCATCCCCGCCGGATGCACCTACAACTGGGATTCCCACGCGGTCAATTGCCACATCTTCGAAGACTCCAAGTGGCGCTTCCCGGCTTATGATCAAGCGGTGGCCGCCCTGATCGAAGACCTCTACGACCGCGGCCTCGACCAGCGGGTGCTCTTGGTGGTCACCGGAGAGTTTGGTCGAACCCCCCGTCTGGAACGGGTCAAAGGATCCCAGACCGGCGTCATGCAACCCGGCCGAGACCATTGGCCGCAGGCGATGTCACTCCTGGTCTCCGGCGGCGGCATGCGCACCGGACAAATCGTCGGAGCCACCAACGCTCGGGCGGAACACCCAACCGAACGCCTGCTGAGCCCCAACGACCTCTGGGCCACCGTGTACCGGCATCTGGGCATCGACGCCTCGGAGTCCATTCTGGATTTGGGCGGCCGCCCCATGCCCATCCTCCCTTTCGGCAAACCCATCGAAGAGCTGCTGCCTCGAGCCGGGGTCTGACAGGTTTAAGAGCGTCACCCTCGGACTTCCGCTGGGATGCGATGTCTCGGCTCCCGGGCAGGCTATCCCGCCCAGTGGTTGGACAAGTGCGCCAAGAACAGCAGCACCTGGACCCCGAAGAACAGCAACAAGACCGAATCGAGCACGGGCCGCTGGAACCGCTGACCCCAAACTAAGAACAACGGAAATAACAGGCAGGCGAACCGGGTGTAGGACATCAGGGAATTGGAGAGCGCCGGAACCAATCCGAAGAACACCGCATAGACGTACTGGGTGAGCCCCAGGCGGAAGATCCAAACGCCGCTGCAGCAGAACGCGACAAACACGAACCGATCGAGCGGGGAGTGCAGGAAGTCATGGACCGGTTGGACGGAAGCGAACGCCTTCAGAAATCCCACCACATCACCGATCTTGGCGATCGACGGATACGCTGGGTAAAACCGTTGGGCCTCGAACCCAATCCAAGGATTCCCCGACAGAGCGGCCATGCTTCCCAGATACGTGGCGAAGCCGAGGCCCGGAGCTAGCAGCAACCCGAGCGCCCGCCACCCGGAGCGACTCGCCACGATTTCAGCCACGAACACGGGCACAATAAAGAGCCCTACTGGCCGGATTAGCGGCAGCAGGAAACCGGCGACGGCCACCCACGCCCAACGTTCCCGGATCCGCGCGTGCCACAGAATCATAAGGACCATCAGGAAGAGCGATTCGGTGTACGGCACGAAAAAGAACATCGAGCCCGGAAACACCACCATGAGTCGCAGCGCATTCCACGCTGTCGTCTCGCCGTGGATTCGGAAGGCGATCCGGTGGAACAGGAACAGCCCGATGGTGGAGAACACATTGGCGAGAAGGAAGGCCACCCACTCGGGATGCCCGAAAACTCGAGTAACGCCTCGAATCACCCAGGGCCAGGCCGGATAAAAGGCATAAAGCGATTCGCCCGCAGAGTAGCCATGGTTGGCGATGATCAGGTAGCTCTTCGAATTGGTGGTCACCCACCCGAACTTCCACGGATCGAGGAAACCAAAGACCATTGGAGCTAAGATGCCGAGGGCCAGCAGCACCAGCTTATGACCCACGATGAAGCCCAACGGATCCCTTTCTCGGGCCCCGAATTCCCTCACGGCCTTCCAACACGTCTGAATGAACTCGAGAGTCATAGCATTAATCGATAGTCCTGAGATGGGTCAGGGCCCAGCGGCATGAATGGGCTCGAAAAGGTTGTTCCCCCAGGAGGCATTCGATTCCCCCGGCTTGACACACCCATTCACGGTCCCGACTTCGGAGCCTGCGATGCCGGTTCTCGATCGGACTTCCCATCCAGTTCCAAAATCTCAAGCCCTCCGGAAGGACCGCTGGGCCGCCCAAAACAACGGTACTCCCACGATCACCCCGAGCAGAACGAATCCCCAAGGCTGAAGCTTCGTGCGCCGATCCCGGTCTGGATGTTTCAACCGGATCTTGGCCTGTTCCAACGTCGGCCAATCCTCCCCAGGCATCAGCGTGTAGGTGGGGATATCAACGCCTTGCCCCTCCTTGAACACCGGCGGACTCTCGACCCACACTCGCATGTCTCCCACCCCGGTCTCACGACGGATCTGCGGCTTCAAATCCTTCAACGAACACCGAGCGGAGAAGCGTTGCACTGTGGCATTTCCCTGACGAGAAAGCTGAGTTTTCCATCCCCATGAAAGTTTTAACCGATCATGAAATTGGAAACCTGTTGGAACAATTCGATCCTCAACTGTTTTGGAAGAGTAAGCCTGATAGCAGGCATTAGTTCGATCTTGTTTGTTACTCGTTCTATATACTCCATGTGAAACCTCCCCATCCGGAGTTTCATTGCTTAATCTATCTTCTTCGTCATCTGAGATAAGATCTAAAAAATATGTGACGTTAGTTGGAAACGATGACAATTTGGAACCATAGAGCGTTCTGCAATCTAAATTAATTCCATCCCCGCAGATCGGCCAAGCCTCCCAATCATGCAAAAGCGGCATACGGGCGAGGCTAGTCTGATGCAATAAATCCCTCGATGCAAACATTACCCATAGAATAGGAACAGTAGATCCTGGATCGGTTGAAACGGGGAACCGTTTTGGAAATATGTTTAAATGGTCAGACCAATTTCCGAAAGCCCTTTCCTGTTGAAAAACCGCTTCCCCATCACCATACCAAACCTCATCATCTACGATTACGGAAGCATTTCTATTCTTTAACCTATCCGATACTTCAATTCGCCATTCAGTCCCACGCACGAAGACGGAGAATACTTTGGAAGCCTTGGAACCTTTCAAATCCCCATCAACCACATCTCCCAGCACAACCTCCCCATTCAACTCATACTCATCGAAGTCAACCTGATGGAAACCTGAATTCTCACCCAAAACTAAATTCACCACAAAGGTTAAACCTAGAATGATTCCTAGGAATTCAAACCCTAACCAAAAACGTTTTTTTAGCAATGTCTTCACAATAACTATTTCATAAACCAAAATATTTATCCATCCTTGTAAAGCCTTTCAAGGACGCGAAAACAGTTGCCGAGCAGACTCATTAGATTTCAAGAATTCCTCTTTTGCTTGCATCGATTTTTTTAGAGGTTTGCTAAAACCAATCTCCTCATTTATTATTCCAGATTCAATTTTTCGAATCCATTCAGTATTATCTTTGCTCCCATCAACTATTTCACTCCATATATAAGAAGCTGTTTTACTCTCATTTTTAATTTCATGCATATACCAAATGACCGCCAAAAAAACCTCGCTCGACCAAGGTTTTTCTATAATCAAATCCCTCTTGGTTAATAAATGCGGTTTCGATTTTTTTTGATCGATAACCCTTAGTATTACGTGGGCTTTAAAATCATCATCCGCCAAACTATCAATTACAATAAATCGAACAGCATTTTTAGTCTCCTGTGGACTATAAACCGACGCAAAATTATCAAGAACATGTGACAGCAATCGAATAAATTGATTGGCATATCTCGGTGATTTGAACGATTTAAATTGAGCAACCTTGACTATATCTTGAATCCAGTTTTCATAATCATTATTAGTAAACATCATTCCTTTTGTATAGGTGGAATGTGATGAAATAATTTTTTCCGTAAGCGACTCAAAGTCCTCTAATTTTCCGTTCTTTGCTTGAGCGATACGTTGGTCTAGGACCTGATAAAACCAAAACTGGTTTTTAAAAGATAATTGACTCACTCTCAATAACGCTGCGTTAATCTCTTTATCACCAATATAATCCAACCCTGAAAACCACGCGCTCCTGTATTGATCCGAATACTCTTGTTTAGCATTTAGCACTCGCAGAATATTTGAGAATGCATCTTTCCCTATAAAACCGTATTCAACTGCACGATCCCGATTAATACCGTGATCAAAATCAATCTCAGATTTTATTTTTAAATTATCTTTATACAATTCTCGATTTATCGAGTGCTGAAAGGCTCCCGATTTCCCGTTATAAAATAAAAATCCTGATTCGGCCAACTGGTTTTGAGCCAATAGATCATCCATATCACAACCAACAACAACCCAACATGCCATTAAAATAAATCGATTTATTCGACTCAATATTTGTTTCATGTTTATTTATATTTACCAGATTTTTGGCTGAACAGCATTTAAAAACGATTCGCAGTCCGCACTCCAAGATATATTAACATACCGCGCCCAACCTGTCCAACCGTCTGGATTCATTCCCGTCGAATCTATAATCCTTTTAGTTTCCAATGTAGGAACCTGACTGCTACCTGGTAATAAATCTGAACGCGCTCCACTCGTTGGGAGAACTACTTCTGCGTCGATATGATCAAAAGGATCAAGGCAAAGGTCATATATGTAGTTAATTTTTGTGTTTGATGCAGTACTCCGAGTTAGTCGCAATTTAATAACGTTAACAACTCGAATTGAACTACCAGGAATCACAGCAGGATCCATAAAATCTACGCTCTTTCCTATGCTTACTCCCTTGATAGTGCTCTTGCCAGTAATCCGCCTGCAAGTGTTATATGCTGAATATAATTTAACCCCAGAGGATTCCGTTGTAACATAGCCGACAAACTTTGATTGACCATCACCTTCCATCTCAACCTTAGCCCCATCGAAGATCACAGTTGGAGTCTGGAGGAGCTCATTACATTTCGATTCTACAATTATAGTTAACATACACCCAATCTGCATCTTCCCGGTGACACTAACATTGAGCACTGATTCTTGAGGTTCCGAGTAGGCAATCGGGGCGACGACAAAAAGAACAACCCAACTCCAAATCCACGAAATCCATCGGGGGGGTGTCTTGGTGGCGTTGGGAGTTGCTGGGATGACGGGGGTGGGGTTCATTATGGGTTTTAAAGAAAAGTAAATTTTATGTTTTAATGTGACTGATTGTAATGTTTATACTGATTTGAAATAATTACTAATTTAGTTAATTGGCACTCAATCACATGGGTAGCGATTTTTTTAGATTTGTCAAATAATTGAAGATATTCTCCAAATAAACTTTTTGGTGTTTGGAATTGTGGATTGAAATTTCAACCTAATCTGCAGTTTTGAGGATATTGCTCCGCTGGGAACGAGGCTGGAGCAGTTCCACACGGCTAAGTGCCGGGATGCGATCGGCAGGGGGAGGACGTCCAGAACCACTCAGACTCGCTGCACCCGAATCCAGGGAAATTCCTCAATGGGTGACAGCGCTTGAATCGGCGGTGAGTTCCAAGGGCGACTTCCAACCCGACAAGGTCGACAATCCTAGGCGGCCGACCATTGCCAGCGGTGAGGGCGAAGCGGCATTATGACCGCTCGCCATGATTTCTCCTCTTTCGCGACTCAGTCTTCTGGCCGCTCTCGGTCTGGCCTTGCCACCTCTGGGGGCCCAGACCTTCACCGCCAAGGATCGGCAACCGACGCCGGAAGAATTGACCCACTTGCCGGCAGTCATCGCGAGCAAGGTCGAGGGCCTGATGAAGGACGTGAGCGCCCCGTCCGAGTTCCAGGTGACAATCTTCGCGACGCCGCCCGCAGTGAATTACCCGGTGTTCGTGGCGGCCGCGACCGACGGAACACTCTATGTCTCCAGTGACGGCAACGGGTCGCTGGACCGCAAGCCGCACTTGGGCCGGGTGCTGCGGGTGCGAGACACCAATGGCGACGGTCAGGGCGATGAAGTGAAGGCCTTCGTGGCGGATGTGGATTCGCCGCGCGGCTTGGTTTGGGATCACGACCGGCTCTACTTGCTGCACCCGCCCGACGTGAGCGTGTTCATCGACAAGAACGGCGATGGCGTGGCCGACGAGAAGCAGACGCTCATCCGCGGCATCGGCTGGACCTTCAAGGACCGGCCGGCCGACCACGGATCCAACGGCCTGACCCTAGGCATCGATGGATGGCTGTATGCGGCCATCGGCGACTTTGGCTTCATGGAGGCCGTGGGCACCGACGGCACCCATCTGCAAATGCGCGGCGGGGGCGTGGTGCGGTTTCGACCCGACGGCAGCGGTTTGGAGACCTGGGCCGACGGGACCCGCAATATTTTGGAGGTGGCCCTGAGCCCGGAGCTCGAAGGCTTCACGCGGGACAACACCAATGACGGCGGCGGTTGGGACATTCGCCTCCACCACTTCAGCGGGCGCACGCAACACGGCTACCCACGCCTCTTCAAAAATTTTGGCGACGAGATCATCCAACCGCTGGCCGACTACGGCGGGGGCTCCGGATGCGGGGCTGCCTGGATCGACGAACCCGGTCTGCCCGCCCGCTGGAACAACGCTCCCTTCACCGCCGATTGGGGACGCGATTGGGTTTATCACCACCGACTGACTCCGAAGGGAGCCACCATGACTGCCAGCCAGGAGGAATTTCTTCGACTGCCTCGCGTGACCGACCTCGATGTGGACGGCAACAGCGCGGTTTATGCCGCCAGTTGGAAAGGGGCTTCCTTCACTTGGGTCGGCCCGGAAGTCGGGTTCATCGCCCGGGTGAGCCCGAAGGGTTACACCCCGCCGGCCATGCCGAACTTCGAGTCGCTGTCGCCAGAGAAACTCGTCGAAGCCCTCCGCTCCCCCAGCCACCGCCGCCGTCTCGAAGCCCAACGGTCTCTGCTCCGCCGGACCGCTGCGGCCCGCGTAGACCGGAACTCGGTGCTGGCGCTCTTGCGCGATGTGGTTGCCGATGAAACTGCCAGCAAGGGTTCCCGCGTCGCCGCGGTGAATGCCATGGTTCTTGGCTTTCCGCAGGAATCGAAGGGCCGCCTACCGCGCATGATGAGCGACGAAGTATTGGCCCCGGCCATTTTGCATGCGCTCGCCGGCTCGGCCCAACCGCGCGGACTCGTTTCACCAGACTTACTCGAGCGTCTCCTCAACTCCGCGAATCCGGTGGTGCGGCGAACGGCCGCCAACAGCGCCTCGCGCTTAGTCGGACCGGCCGCGGCTCCGGCACTCGTGAGCCATTTGGCCGATGCCGATCCCATCGTCGCCCACGCCGTCGTGAGGTCCTTGGGTGATGTGTCCGCGGTGGAGGCCTGCCTGAAGGTGATCGACCGGGTGAAGGACCAACCCGAGGTGCGCACCGCCGCCTTGAGGGTGCTGCAATCCCTGCATCAGCCCGGCGTGGCCGATGCGCTCATCCAGCGACTGTCGTCCGAAAAAGTAGAATCCCGCCGCGCCGGCCTAATCACTGCGTTGTGCCGCCTGCATTTTCAGGAAGGACCGTGGAAGGGCGATTCCTGGGGCACTCGCCCGGATACCCGTGGGCCTTACTACCAACCGGAGTCGTGGGAAGGCACCGCTCGCATCGCCACAGCACTGAAGGCCCAACTGAACCGCGCCGAGGCCAGCGAGGCGGCGTTGATAGGGCGCGAATTGTCCCGCCATCGCATTCCCGCCGGTGACGCCCTCGAAACTCTTCTCAGCCGGGCTGCCTCCGAACCCAGCTTGCTACCAGCGGTGGCCAGTCAATTGGCCGAGTCGGAAGAAATCCCCACCAAGGCCGTGCCGCTGCTGGTACGCGCTGCTAACGCGGCCGAGACTTCCGATGCGGCCCGAGCGCAGGCCGTCATCGCGCTAGTCAAGACGGTGGACCCCGACGCCTGGCGCGCCGTGCTCACTGCTTTGCCGAAAGTTCAGGCGACGAAGTCCGAGAACAACCTCGCTGAGAAGGCCGCCAACGCGTTCCGAAATGCGCCGAAACTCGATCAAGTCCACGGCGTGTTTGAAGCCGTCGCGGCCGAGGCCGAGGGACCCGCCTCAGCGCTGGCCGAGTCCGCGGTGCTCCGTCTGGCCTCGCGCAAGGTGGGCTCCCCCGAAGCCCGAGCCGCAGCCAATGCGTCCCTCGATGCCGGTTGGTCGCAGCCGAAGCGACGGCTGCAAATCCTGAAAGCCGCCGCCCAAATTGGTGACGCATCGCGCGCCGCTGCGTTCGTGGCCGCTCTCGATGATACCGACCCGACCATCGCCAAGGCTGCCCGTGAAACCATCGGCCGCCTAAAAATCGACCCGGACAAGTTCCGGGCCGAGGCCAGGGCTGCCAAGGTGGGCGACCTGCCCATCGACGACGTCCTGGCGCAGGTTCAAAAGATCACCGGCGACGCCACCCGCGGCGGGCAGCTTTTTAGCCAGATCGGCTGCAACGGCTGCCACACGGTAAAGGCCGACGAACCGGTGAAAGGCCCCTACCTCGGCACCATCGCCACCGTCTACAAACGGCGCGAACTGGCCGAAGCGATCCTCCTGCCCAACAAGACTCTGGCTCAGGGTTTCGTGGCCAATCACTTCGAGCTCAAAGACGGGACTGAGATCGACGGGTTCGTGGTGCGCGAGGCCGCGGATGCCGTCACGATCCGAACTATCACCGCCATCGAGCAGACGATCCCGATTTCACACATTGCCCTGCGAGAGAAGCAGCAGCGCTCGCTCATGCCCGACGGGCTCGCAGCCGGCCTGACGGTGCGCGAACTGGCTTCGGTGCTCGACTACCTCGAACAACTCTCCCGCGGTCCAAAGTGATCGGTAGCCGGGGCGCCGGGAGGGCGTAAGCCTCCTCTGCGGCGGCGCTTTTTCGAACAGGATCCTTTCCTGTTCGAAGGCGGAATCCTAGCGTGCTCCCCATGGGTACGCTAGTGGAGCCACAGGTGGTTTTGACGCATGAGAGTGATCTCGACGGACTCGTCTCGGGCCTGTTGCTGCAGCGCTTGGCACGGGCGATGTTTGCATCCGATGTGCCCCTGGAGGCCTACCATTATCAAGGTTGGAAAGCTCGCCAACTCTCTGAACGCACTGCCTGGGTGAGCGACTTCACCTTCGAGGCTCGCCTCGACCGCAGCAGTTGGCTGGTGGTCGACCATCATGCCTCGGAAGCCAAGGCATCCGTGGCACAATTCATCCATGACCCCAGCAAATCAGCCAGCCGCCTGTGCTATGAGCTATGCCAAAAACAAGGCATTGCCTCTGCGGAACTGGACCGGATCGTTGAACTCACCGACATCGGCGACCTCTTTCAGGAATCGCACGCCGACTTCGTCGAGGCCTGCGACTACGCGAATCTCGTCAAATCGTACGGGTTCTGGAACTTGCATTCCCTGATCGGTGGCCGCATCGAAGGGCTGCTCGACCACCCGCTCCTCGAAGTGATGCGTATCAAACGCAAGGTGGAGGACCCCATTGGCTTCGCGTGGGCCAAGGACCACGTCGAGGCGCTGTGCCCGGAGGTCGGATTGGTCCGTCCGGTGGTGGGCAACACCAATGTCATCGTTCACCAACTCTTGGAGCGCAGTGTCACCCCGCATCCCGTGCTGGCCACGCTCTTCAAGAAAGGCAACGGGGCCTTTATCGTCAGCTTCCGCAGTCGCAACGGCGAGGCGCTAAAGGTAGCAACCCGGCTCGATGGCGGCGGACACCCCAATGCTTCAGGCACGACGCTGCCGCGCTCGGTGAACGACCATGAAGCGGCCGCGGAGTACATTCGCCAGCGGCTCAATCCAACGCTGCCGGCTGCGTCCCTCAACGGGATGGAAGACCTCATGCAACGTTGGGAGCAGATGAAGCGCTGAAGCGCGAAGGCAGTGCTGCTGCTGGGATTAACGGGCTCGACGAGAACTTCGACCCGTCTCGGATTCTTCGTTGAGGCTAGCGATCGGCGTGGTGCCTGCCGACTCTCAGCGTCGGTTTAATTGCCAGAGCAGCAACCCGAGGATCGCCGAAAAGACGCAGCCGACGATGATGGCCGCAAACAACTGCTGAAAGTGCTTCTTCCGGGCACCCCGCCCTTGACCAGGCAAGAGATAGTACCGGTGTTCTTCAGGATTCTTCGGTTTGCCGAACAGGGGCATAGGCTTGGGAACAGCAACGGAACTGCGCTTGTTAGGCGACCTAGCCCGCCTTGGCAACAGTTCCGTTGGAACACAGTTAGAACCTGTGCACTCCCAGTGGCCCGAAGGACTTGCATCCCACCACGACCTCGGAGGAGTTCACCGAGGGGCGCCCCGATGGATTCCAGCGGAGGCCCTGCGGACAAACCCTACCGCCTGCGGTCGTGACCTCCCCCGACTTAGAAACCATCCGGGGGGCGATTATTGGAATCCTGACTCAGGTTGAGGACCCTCAAGTACTCCTGCTTGCGGACCCACTGGGCATGGCCATCGGTGAAATTCATGCAGGTGCCCGTGGCCCCGTGATTGTCTTCCTTGTCGGGCCAGTTGTTGTGGATGCTCCCAAGATTGTTCTCCGCCGTATCGTCAGAATCGAGCATCAAGAGAATGTTGGAGGGACCCGGAGCCGTTTTGAGAGCCTCAGAATATCGGGTGATGATCTTGGAATTGATGGTGGACTCGGTCTTCTTGACGGAGACGGATGAACCATCAGGCAAGCGCTCGCCCATCGTACCGAAGATCTCGTAACTCGTGCCGAATGCCTTCTTGTTCACCGCGTTGTCGGTGAGGTCGAGTATGTAGGTCGAATTTGAGAACGGTTTCCGATAAGCGTTGGTACGGATGGAGTGCCTGGTGGAGGGACACGTATAACTCTTAAAGGGTCCGACAAATCCGGGCCACAGCCAGGAGGCATCGTCATCCGAGCCGCTGCGGTCGGAGTATTCGGTGGCCTCAAAACTTGTCTGGGCCCAGGTCGGTGCCGTCAAATGCCCTCGGAAATCCTGGGAGTAGAGAACAGACCCAAGACCCAGTTGCTTAAGATTGTTGAGGCAACTAACCCTGCGGGCCCGCTCCTGAGCCTTAGACAACGCGGGCAGCAGCATGGACGCCAGGATCGCAATGATGGCAATCACCACCAGCAATTCAATGAGGGTGAAGGCTCTAGCAACGCATCGCCCGCAACGACTAATCCCACCCATGAGAACCGCGCCCGACACGCGATCCTCGATAGACCTCGAATCCAACCTGCCGTCAGGAACTAAGTTCATGGGGCAACAACCCGGAAATAGGCCTCCGATGAAACCGGGGTCGAGTCGATCAAACTGGCCTCGCCCGATGAATCGACTGTCAATTCACCGACGGAGTTAAATCCGGCGCCCAGGCTCGATGAGCGCTCCAGGCGGTAGGTGCTTCCCGGGGTGCCACGGAATCGGATGCGCAGCCCTCCCTGTTCGAACACAGGGGTCAGCAGGGAAGCCGGCTCACGGGAACCGGGAACCGTGTAATAAACCCGCAGTCGGGGCCTCTCACCCTCGGGTTTGAGCGGGTCGACAAAACTGATACACTCCGAGGAACGGAACCCCCAACCATTGGCCCCACCCACCAACGGTAGGAATGCCCAGCCGTAGTTGGGGCGACCGGCCTGCCAAGCGAGGAGATCGGAGGTCACCTCAACCGAATTGAGGGTGGCTTGAACATCCGGTTCCAGACTGCGATTGCC